>Ga0256410_1002021_pt1 | contig 14265 bp, 17 predicted proteins | sample PhyWR1_FD_185983 | JGI IMG/M metagenome (GOLD analysis project Ga0256410, IMG submission 185983) | Leaf surface microbial communities from wheat plants in UC Gill Tract Community Farm, Albany, California, United States - DLSL W.R1 | ecosystem: Host-associated > Plants > Phyllosphere >... | reverse complement strand
ACATCACTGTAACGCTTCCTGACGGTTCCACTTTTACCGGCCCATCATGGAACTACCTGGTAACGAACATGGCTACTAAAGTCGGTGGCGCTGTTCCGGTAAATCAAGGGGGCACTGGCGGTATTACAGCCGCGGCGGCTCGCAGTTCTTTAGGAGCAGCACCCACATCTGCTCCCGTTATAACCGATGGAGCAACATTAAACGGTACGATTGCTATCGAAGGAACGCAGTTAAATCTCAGGGCATCGGTATCTGGTGGTGGCTGGCCGTTCTTCATCACGTTTATGGCCGGGCAGGGTAACAATCTTCCCTATTCACGAGTCTATGGCGAAAACTCGGGCGATATTACTATTGCTACAGGGATTCAATCCGGTATTAAATATTTCCAACACACGGCAAGCGGTGACTTAATCGTGTCCCGTAATATTCAATGTGTGTCCCTGACGCAAACGTCTGACCGTGACAAGAAAGACTTCGTCACGCCGATCTCCAATGCGTTGGATAAAATTGTCGCCATCGACGGAGTTACCTTTGTATGGAAAGCCGACGGCACACCATCAGCGGGTGTGATAGCTCAGGATTTGATGAAAGTGTTGCCGGAAGCCATTGGTTCGACTTTCGATGAAAACGATGAGTACGTCACCGAAGAACAGCAGGTAGAAAAGGAAATTGTGGGCGAGGATGGCAAAACTACCACCGTGACTGAGACTGTCAGTGTTACCAATCTCACCCGCAAGCGTGACGAATCGAAACGGTCGTACACTGTGGAATACAACGGTGTTATTGCGCTGGCAGTGCAGGCTATCAAAGAGCTTTCAGAAAAGGTTGCGGCAATGGAAGCTTACATCGGACCTGAAAATCTGAGCGCCATGTCAAAAGAACCCACTTCATAACTTTCTTTCCTTACCGATTAGTAGTGTGACTGCTCCAACCGCTTCATTTATAAACGATCGGTTAAAACGATCGTTTGATCAAAATTGATCTGCACAACCAATTATACCCACATGTTCCATGATGATACTTTTCGGGTTGTTTTTTCGAATGGAACTCACAATGAAATATTCAGACGGGGCAAAGATGTTTATCGCGGGCATAGCTGGGACAGGTTTGATATGCGCGGTTATTATTTTTGAGCTTATAAATGACGGTAATCACGCTCCCTCTTATTTGTACCGGCTACCTCTGAAATCGCTTACTTGTAGTGGGCAGGCAAAAGTTATAAGCAAGCAGGACTTCATTCAGGATTTATCAGATATGAGTCGTGGCAGGGTATTATGTGTGGAGCGTGTCGGTGAAGGGCTCTGGAAAGAGCAGGCTGCAAAGTAGCATCTTGCTGGAAATTAAAATCCGCTAACAAAAAGAACCCGCCAATCCTTAGCGTTGGCGGACTAAAATTCACTACCATGTACGAGCCTATAGTAGTTAATGTCAATGCTACTTCAAACCTTCATTTCAAGACATGCAAATCACTTTTTGAATAATTATCATTTCCGAGAATTACTTAGTTGCAAGTGTCAGCATGTTATCGTAATGGGTTTCAGCAACATTCAAAACTCTTCTAAGGCTTTTTATTTCTTTCGCAGCCTTTCCTTTTAATTTACTTTCTTCGACATTACTCATTGCCACTGAATCATATAGCTGCTTTAACAGCGTACAGGCCAGATCTGCTCTGGCTAATGGTGTATCAGGTATATTGTTTTCAATGGAAGGTATCTTGATCTCTCTTCTCACGGTCATATCCTTATTTCATGGGGGAAAATTACTCAGATTATATTTACATGGTGATTATATCGCGTATAAATTGGCGACAACGATATAGAGTATCAACCCAGTGATAATCAGCAAAAACATCCATATCCGCAGTGGAGTCATTTGAAAACCTTGGTTCAGCATCGTTGGGAGTTTAACATAGGATATTTACCTACATAGTGAAGCGATGCAGTTACATATGCTTCGACAATTAAATCTCACTTTTGATACGTTGCTTCATCTCTCGGTTGTACTTTGCGTAGTCTTGTCCACAATCTGCAGAACAGAAGGCTGTTCCAGAAACCACTGGTTCATCTTTGCACCAGATGCACATGCCATTGGGGCTTTTGAGGCTGGGCTGCCTTGCTGACAGTGCCGCAGCTAAAATTGCCCTTTCTCGTTCTTGGGCTAAATCTGCTTCGTCCATTATTCCTCCAAACTCCCTTTAAACGTCAGGTTACTAAGTCAAATAATAGACTGATTTGATAACAATACAAATGCTGTGGATATATCAAGTGAAATTTCAGGGGGTAAGCAAACCGGCCAGCGCATTCACCCACGAGGCCTCTGGCCGGTTGCTGTCGTGAGGGAGAAAATATAATTTTGGTTTTTTATGCTGTCAATATTGGCCTCAGATTTCATGATCCAGGCTGAAACCAATCATCCGCGCTTTCCCACGTATTCTGCAACATCACATCAATCACTTCTTTATCCCGCGCCGGACCTCCCATCACAGAAAGCCCATCGCTATGAACACGCCGAACTGCGAACGTCGCGCCCGGGTAATGATCATCAAGCCTTTTCTGGAATTCTTCTTTCAATGCCTCGACGGCACCGACGCTTTTTATTGCTTTGTAGATCAGCCCTCAAAGAATTTACCCGCAGTCTACCCTTCACAACCGCAAGATAACGCGATTGTACTGTATGCAAAACCAGTGTTTGTTGAGGTGTTAATGGCTCGGTATTCAGATATAAAAGGTGCTTTTGTTAGCAGCGTCACTCAGGATCCTAATAAAGGGCAAGTTGTCACAACTGAGCGTTTCTTGGCGGAATTAGCGAAGGTAAATCATTTCTGGTTACTTCAAGAAGCCAATGAATGGATCGCGCACTATCAGGGTTTCTTTCGGGATTACTCTGATCAAAAAGGTGAAAGTAAGCGCTATTTTCTGAAAAACATGGGTTACGTAATACGTAAGGTAAGGAGGGAGCATGGGATTTCCATCACCAGCAAGTGACTATGTCGAAGGGCGTATCGATCTGAACAAAGTCTGCAACTGCACAGTCCCTGCTTCCCGTCTATATATCGCAGAGCGGTATCACGGAATGCACATCAATTCCGGCACAATGCTGCTCTTCAATCCGGCTATGAACCCGCTATAAAGGCTTCTGGTGAAGGTTTGTTTCGATATTTGATGATTAACAACGGTTCAAAATTTAGTTGACTATATGCGTAAAATAAGAAAGTTCGGCGGTTTTTTGCTCAATAGTCATCATTCGTATCATCGGCACTCGATTTCATAACCCACCAAATCAGCCCAGCAACAATCGCCAGAATGATGAGCAAAATCAGCATGATTTTCACAATTTTCTTAGCCCTCAGTAATTTATGCAATCTTCCGCTGAATACGCTTAGGACTCCAATGGTAATTACCGATCGAAACGCAATTATCGATTGTTATTACCGATCGAAAAACCAATCGTTCTTTATTCTCCATCTGTGCCACATAGCTATTGTGATGGAGTTTGAATAACAACCTTCATGAGTTCCGGCTTAGGTAACCTGCGAGTGTGTTGAATCAAGGTACAGCAAAAAAAAGCCCTCGGGAGGAGGGCCAGTGAATCATCACAAAAAATTTAGCTTGGTTCAGGAGAACAACTACATTTTAACAATAGCTCAAAATTAAAAATTTGGCTTAAGTATTTTGTTTTGTAGCTAAAAAAAAGCCCGCGTTAACGGCGGGCAAATCTCAAGGTTATCAACATTACTTAGTACTGGTGGAAAGTAACTCCTTCCATTTTCAATTTTAGTTCAGTGCGAGGAAATAGCAATTAATGTGTAAAAAAGAACCCACGTATAAGGTGGGTTATCAGAAGATAGAAATACATAGCCTTGGCAGGCTTGCTGATCTTGTGTCAGCTGGTATGAGGATAGTGCAGGGCGCTGATTTTGCCAGATTACAGGCACAAAAAACCCGGCTCGGTGGCCGGGTTATTAATGGAGCTCATGGAAGGCATGTGAAATTCTGCCCTGAATGTGTACTCAAAAACTCATAGATAGTTAGTGTTTTTATTCCTTGAGCAATAGCAGCATTAGGTATCATAATTCGATTTTTGGCACCTGGAGAATTTTTTTCGTGGGTAATTATAGCGAAGTCATGTGTCATAGCATGGGCAATTAAAAACGCGTCTGCTTTATTCTCTGAGGCAAAATCTTCTTTTGCTTTATCGCTAACATCCAATGTATGGGCCCAGTTCATCAGTTTTGCGTAGCTTCCCATAGATGACATTTCATCTTGAAAGAATGACGCTGGCACATCATTCTCGATCCATTTAGCGATTTCGTCCGGCTTAGCAAGTAATTCACGCTTTACGGAATTCACTGTGAAGATGACTCCATTACCATGCAGATTCAATAGATAATCCCAAAATATTTTGCAGTAGTTAAAGTTATAATGAAAATATTTTGCATTGATAAATACATTACTATCAATCAGGAATCGCTCTTTATAGATCATTTTAAATTCCTTTTCTTGTAAAGCTCTATAACAGTGCTTGCCTGAATATTCAGTAAATTACCGGCTTCTCTGAGTGGTGTTCGTTGAGTAACAGCGGAAGATAAAACTGCATCTGTAAGTTTCGGACTATTTTTGTACGGGAAAGATGCATATGGGTTCCCGCCAGATGTAGCAGGCTTCTTGCTTTTGAGAGAGTTTTCACGAATTGCCAAAAATTCAAACTCATTGATTAAATTGAGATTCTTAGCTTTAATGGCAGCAGCATAATTGCTCACTTTGAAATAATTAGCTACGTGAGCAATAACGAAGGAAAACTCCATTCCGAGTGCCAACTCCTCATCCCATTTTTTTTGGAAAAGTTCAGTCGGCATAATTACTTCTGCTGCAACTTTATTGCAAAAAGCTTCAATTTTACTTTCAAAGCTCCAGTTAGAGACACCTTCCTTTCCGATCCACAGATGTGCAATTTCATGAAATAAGGTAAACACTTGCGCGGAAAATGCGTCAGAACCGTTTACGAATACAGCAGGTGTTTGCTTATCGATGATGCAAAAGCCTCTAAACTCGTCAGTATCTAACTTTCTCTTAGTATTGTTTTTAACAACACCATTCTTGAAAACCAATATTCCTGCATCTTCTATGAGCTTACACAAAACACCAAAATAAGATTCCTTGGTAACACTTTTAATTACTTCGGGAATTTTTAATTTGATAGTTTCAGAGATGTGCTTTGCAACCTCTGCGGGAGTATGTTTTAGGCTAAATTTACCCACAAAATCAAGATGGTAACTGATTCCGAATTCACGCAAGTGATCTTTATACCAATCGATTTTATATTTAACATCGTTAAAGGTGTCAAAGAAATCTTTGCTCAATTCAACCGCGTTTACAGTTTGTCTTAGGTCTGGAACGGAAGGTTTTTTTATTTCAGGAGGATGCTCAAGAAATAGATATCCGAAGGGTATCTGTCCAATCTTTGCGAGTTTCTCAGCAGTGCTTTTATTGACACTTCCGTTTAAGAATTGTTCCTGTTTTTTAGGCATGAGTTGTTCTGCGAGGCTGCTGGTGGTAAAACCACCTACGCTTGCAATCCAGTCAATCATCTTCCTAGATAACTGAAACTCTACCACCGCCATTATTTTCACCTAATAACATTTAACAAATTTATTGTTGTCTATGACTGCTTTATCGTCAATGTGATTCTGCTTTAGAATGTTTTTTGGATCTAGAAAATCAGGTGCCTACATTCATTCATCACACTCGATATGCCATAGTAAGCTTCATTACCCAGATCACCAATACTGTTGATATATCAGGGATTGATGAAGAATGGCACAATCTCTAAGGCTGAAACCAGTCGTCCGCGTTTTCCCACGTATTCTGCAGCATCACGTCGATTACTTCTTTATCCCGCGCTGTACCTCCCATCACAGAAAGCCCATCGCTATGAGCCCGCCGAACTGCAAACGTCGCTCCAGGGTAATTATCATCAAGCCTTTTCTGAAATTCTTCTTTCAGCGCCTCGACCGCGCTGACGGGCAACTGTTTGGTTTTGTCGATCAGAAGTTCAACATGCATAAATCCCCCTTACTCAATACCCAGCCATTCGTTAGCATCATCAAACATCTCTTCCACTATACCGTCCAGAATTGCTTTTTGCGCTTTGCTGGCATCCGTGTTGATGCTGCTTAATGTCACCATTGGCTTAACCTTCACGTCAGCATCAGGGAAGGTGCCATGTACGCGCTTGGTAAGTTCAGCCAGGATCAGTGCGTTGGCGTTCGGCACACCGGCCATATTTCTTTTGTCATAAATCAGCTCAACAAACATAAATCACCTTGCGTGCATTCAACTGGATATGCATACAGTAATGTTTGTTTTAATAAAATAAAACCCTTCTGCAAAACTAAATTTTATTCTTTGGAATACAGAGGCATAGTAAAAGTAATTTGTTAACCAAAAATTCGAAAAATTGGCAGGATTTTACATATTAAACAGTCAGTTAGTATCCGTTGAATTGGCTACCACTGGTACAGCCGCAGTCAGGCGCTGACCATTGGTAAAGCGCTGGAAAAACTCAACTTCGCGTGGTTCGAAGAACCGATGGAAGAAGAGAGCATGGCGTCCTACGCATGGCTGGCGGAAAACCTGTCCATCGATGTGATCGGGCCGGAAAGCCTCGGTGGTAAACATCACAGCCGTGCGGACTGGGTCAAAGCCGGTGCCTGCGACATTTTACGTGCCGGTGCTAACGGCGTCGGCGGCATCTCGCCGTGTATGAAAGTTGCCAGTCTGGCAGAAGCCTTTGGCATGGATTGCGAAGTACACGGCAACGGCGCAGCGAGTCTGGCGGTGGTCGGTGCTATCCGCAACTGCCGCTGGTACGAGCGCGGTCTGCTGCATCCGTTCCTCGAATACGACGAACCCGCTGCGTATCTGAACAGCATCGTTGACCCGATGGATGAGCATGGTTTTGTGCATCTTTCTGACCGCCCTGGCCTGGGTGAGGACATCAATTTTGATTACATAGAAACCCATACCGTCAGTCGCGACTGACCTGCGGGCAGAAAAAAATAATAAACCTCTGACTCTACCCGGAAGGTACATCATGAACTCTGGCAAAACGTGGGGCGCGTGGATTTTCGCGCTCCTGCTGATGACCGGTGGCTGGACGGCGCAGGCAAAAACGCCGCCCGACCAGCTGATCATCGGCATGAACATGAATAACCTGTTAACGCTCGATCCGGCAGCGATGACCGGCAATGATATTGTCGGCATCGTGGTCAATCTTTATGACCCGCTGATTGAGCTTGATCCGCAACAACTCACCAACGTGCGCCCGGCGCTGGCGACCTCGTGGGAGGTCAACGACGCCCGTAATCTCATCACGTTTCATCTGCGCGACGGCGTGAAATTCCACTCCGGCAATCCGGTGACCGCTGACGATGTGGTGTGGTCCATGCGCCGCATTCTGCACCTCAATCTGGCACAGGCCTCGGTGTGGAAATCCTACGGTTTCAGCAAAAAGAATGTCGATGAGATGGTACGTTCGCCGTCTCCCGGTGTCGTCGAAATTCAGTTACCGAAACCCAATGACCCGAAACTGGTGATTTACTCACTGGCGGCGCTCGGCAGCGTGGTAGCGCTGGACAGCAAAACTGTGCAGGCGCATGAAGTGAACGGCGACTGGGGTAACCGCTGGCTGACCACCAACGAAGCCGGTTCCGGGCCGTTTCGCCTCGATAACTGGCAGGCGAAAGACGTGCTGAACATGAGCCGTAATCCGCAGTACTGGCGCGGTGAACCTAAGCTTTCGCGCGTAGTCTTCCGTCATTTTCAGGAGTCGCAGACGTTGCGCCTGATGATTGAAAAAGGCGATCTGGATATTGCCAATAACATGGCCGTATCGGATGTTACCGCGCTCAGTCACGACCCGGCGATGCAGGTCGATCAGGTAAAAAAAGGCACCATTTATTACGTGGCGATGAGCATGAAAGAGCCGCATTTTGCTAACCCGAAAGTACGCGAAGCGGTGCGCTATCTGATTGATTATCAGGGCATCGGCAAGGCGCTAATGAACGGCTACGGCATTGTGCATCAGCGGCCGATTCAGGTCGGGATGCCTGCCACGTTGCCGGATCCGGGTTACCAGCTGGATATTCCGCGGGCGAAAACTTTGCTGGCAGAAGCCGGATATCCCGACGGTTTTGATACCACGCTGCGGGTACTGGCCGATCAGCCATTCCTCAATATCGCCATTGCTGTGCAGTCCACGCTGATGCAGGCAGGTATTCGCGCCAAAATTGTCACCGGCACCGGTAACCAGATTTACGGTGCGATGCGTGAACGTAAGTTCGACATGCTGGTCGGGCGCGGCGGCAGCGGCGTGGAACCGCATCCGCATTCCAGCCTGCGCGCGCTGGTGTATAACCCCGACAACAACGACGCGGCGCGGCTGACCAACTTTCAGGGCTGGCGCACCGGTTTTTACGATAAACAGCTGAACACGGATATCGATCAGGCGCTGCTCGAACGTGACCCGGAGAAACAAAAACAGGATTACTTCGCCATTCAGGAACGCTATGACGCGCTGATCCCGGCGCTGGTGCCGCTCTCGCAAATGGTTGATTCCATCGTGGTGCGTAAGGATGTCAAAAATTACCTGCCGCATCCTTCAGCAACCACGTTCCTGCGCGACGTCTGGAAAGACGAACCTGCTGACGTGCAGCCAACCGGAGGTAAAGGGTTATGACCATGCAAATCCCGGCTCCCGCTTCAAAGCAAACGGCGCGGATGTCATTCCCCGCCGGACGTATCGGCAAACGGCTGGTGCAGGTGGCGGTCACACTGTTTGGCTTGCTGTTGCTGACTTTTTTTATTGGCCGCGTGATGCCGGTGGATCCTGTGCTGGCGATTGTCGGACCGGACGCCGACCACAGCACCTATGAACAGGTTTACCACCAGCTCGGTTTTGATAAACCGTTGTGGACGCAGTTCGGCATCTACCTTTCCGGGCTGGCGCACGGCGATTTAGGCAACGCGCTGCTGACCGGCAAACCGGTGACGCAGGACATTCTGCGCGTGTTCCCGGCTACCATGGAACTGGCGACGCTGGCGATCATTCTCGGCGCAGGCGTCGGTATACCGTTAGGTGTGCTGGCGGCGGCAAAACGCAACAGTATTGCGGATTACGTAGTGCGCATCATCAGTCTGGCCGGTTATTCCACGCCGATATTCTGGGTCGGCATGATGGGTTTACTGGTGTTTTACGCCTGGCTCGGCTGGGTCGGCGGTGCCGGTCGGGTAGATTTCAGTCTCGACGGGCAGGTCACCCGCCACAGCGGATTTATGCTGATTGACGCGCTAATCGCCGGAAACTGGGAAGTGTTTCGCAACGCGCTTAATCACCTGATCCTGCCTGCGTCGCTACTCGGCTTTCACTCGCTGGCCTACATCAGCCGCATGACCCGCAGCTTTATGCTGGCGCAGCTTTCACAGGAATTCATTATCACTGCCCGCGTCAAAGGGCTGAGTGAATGGCATGTGCTGTGGAATCACGCCTTCCGCAACATTCTGGTTCAGTTGCTGACTGTGGTGGCGCTGGCTTACGGCTCGCTGCTCGAAGGCGCGGTGCTGATCGAAACCGTGTTTTCGTGGCCGGGCTTTGGTTCGTATCTCACCAGCAGCCTGATGCTGGGCGACATGAACGCGGTGATGGGCTGCGTGCTGGTGGTCGGCATGATTTTCGTGGTGCTGAATTTGCTCTCTGACCTGCTTTATCAGGTCTTTGACCCGAGGACAAAAGTATGACGATTTCCCTCGATTCCGTCACGCTCAGCGCAGGCGACGAAAAACGTCAGCGCGTGAAAAGGGCGTTTGGCCGCGTGGGCCATTTTCTGTGGCAGATGGCCTGTAATCCGCTGACGGCCATCGGCGGCGCGATAGTTCTGGTGCTGATGATTGTGGCGATTTTCGCGCCGTGGATCGCGCCGTTTCATCCGCTGGTGCAGGATTTAAACAACGCGCTCAGCCCGCCGTCGGCGGCGCACTGGTTCGGCACCGACGAGTTTGGCCGCGATATTTTCAGCCGTCTGGTGTATGGCTCGCGCATCACTTTGTACATCGTGCTGCTGGTATCGGTCACCGTCGGGCCGCTCGGATTACTGCTCGGCGTCACCGCCGGGTATTTCGGCGGCAAAACCGACATGGTGCTGATGCGCGTCACCGATATTTTCATCTCTTTCCCGAGTCTGGTGCTGGCGCTGGCGTTTGTCGCCGCGCTTGGGCCGGGGCTGGAACATGTAGTGATCGCCATTACGCTCACCGCGTGGCCGCCAATTGCGCGTCTGGCGCGTGCTGAAACGCTCTCGCTGCGACAGGCTGACTTTATCTCAGCGGTGCGTTTGCAGGGCGCGAGTCCGCTGCGGGTTTTGTGGCGTCACATTGTGCCGCTGTGCCTGCCGTCGGTGATCATCCGTATCACCATGAATATGGCCGGTATCATTCTGACTGCCGCCGGTCTGGGCTTTCTCGGGCTTGGCGCACAGCCACCGGATCCGGAGTGGGGTGCGATGATATCCAGCGGGCGTACGTACATGATGGAGTGCTGGTGGGTGGCGACTATTCCCGGTCTGGCGATCCTGATTAACAGTCTGGCGTTCAACTTTTTAGGAGATGGCCTTCGTGACATTCTCGATCCCAGAAATGACTGACGCTCAGGCGTTACTCGATGTGCAGGATTTGCACGTCAGTTTTGTGAATGGTCGTCAGGTGACGCAGGCGGTACGCGGCGTGTCTTTCCAGCTCGGACGCGAAAAACTGGCGATTGTCGGCGAATCCGGCTCGGGTAAATCCACCGTCGGTCGTGCGCTGTTGCATCTGCATCCGTCAAAAGCGCAGATCACCGCCAGCAAAATGCAGTTCGCCAATGTCGATTTGCTGCACGCCAGCCCGAAGCAGATGCGTCAGGTTCGCGGCAAACGGATTTCGATGATTATGCAGGACCCGAAATACTCACTGAATCCGGTGCTGTGTGTCGGCGATCAGATTGCCGAAGCGTGGCGGTCGCACCACAAATGTTCGTATCAGGATGCCAAACGCAAAGTGCTGAACATGCTCGACGTGGTGCGTATCCGGGATCCGGAACGCGTTTACGGTCTGTACCCGCATGAGATCTCCGGCGGGCAGGGACAGCGCATCATGATTGCAATGATGCTGATCACCGACCCCGAAATGGTAATCGCCGATGAACCGACCTCGGCGCTGGATGTGTCCGTGCGTTTACAGGTGCTGGCGCTGCTCGACGACCTGGTGAAAACGCGCGGTCTGGGACTGATATTTATCAGTCACGACATCAATCTGGTGCGCAGTTTCTGCGACCGTGTGCTGGTGATGTACGCCGGACGCATCGTCGAATCCATCGCTGCCACCGACCTGGATAACGCGCAGCATCCGTACACTCGCGGCCTGCTGAACGCGCTGCCGGACATGGATAACCGCCGTTATCCGCTGCCGGTAATGCAGCGGCAGGCCAGCTGGCTGACAGATTAAGGAACCGACATGACAGCTAAAACCATGATTGACGTGCATAACCTGAACCTGACGTTTGGCGAAGGCGCGAAAACCACTCAGGTGCTGACGGATGTGAATATCGCCGTGCGTGAAGGCGAGATTTTCGGGCTGGTGGGCGAATCCGGTTCCGGTAAAACCACCGTGCTGAAATGTCTGGCGGGGTTGTTTACTCACTGGAAGGGCGAGCTGGAAATCGATGGCCAGCAGCTCGAACACCGCATTGGTCGCGACCGCTGCCGTCTGGTGCAGATGGTGTTTCAGGATCCGTACGGCTCCTTGCATCCGCGCCATACTATCGGCGACATTCTGGAAGAACCGCTGCAAATTCACCGTATCGACCAGCGTGATCAGCGCATTAATACCATTCTGGAGAAAGTCGGCCTGAACCGTGCGTTCCGCAGCCGTTATCCGCATCAGCTTTCCGGCGGACAGCGCCAGCGCGTGGCAATTGCGCGGGCGCTGATCCTCAAACCGCGCGTGTTACTTCTCGACGAACCGACTTCTGCGCTGGATGTGTCGGTACAGGCAGAAATCCTCAATTTGCTGTTCGATCTTCAAAAAGAGGAAGGCCTGACTTATCTGATGGTCACGCACGATTTGGGTGTGATCGCCCATCTCTGCCAGCGCGTCGCGGTGATGAAATACGGCAAAATCCTCGAAACACTGGAAACCGATGCCCTGCTGCGCGGCGATATTACGGACGATTACACCCGCGTGCTGGTCGACGCCAGCCGCGACTACAGCCGTGAAATGGCGGCGAAAGTGATGTTATGAGACTGGGCTAGCAAGTAATTTACTGCCGCTGCATCGGGCATGATGCAGCGGTCAAGATTCTTTTTCAATGGCTCACAAACCCTTCCTGATATTTCTATGCGGCATCTGTGTTTAATTCTATAATATTGTGTATTAAGTCTGATATTTAAGGTTTAAACACAATATGATGGATTTAAGTCTCAGCAGACCCGATGAAATTGTTAAAATGCTTTGTGACCGTCTGCGTAACGAACGGCTGTCACGGCAAATGACACAGGCTGATGTGGCAGCAAGGGCTGGCGTCGGCGTTAATACGGTTTCCAATCTCGAATCGGGAAAAAATGTGGGCTTTGAGAATGTGATCAGAGTAGCGATGGTACTTGGACGCCTGAGCGAACTCGAAGAACTTTTTAGGCCGAAAGTTGACAGTCTGGACGACATTCTCCGCTATGAAAGTAGCCTGAAACGCCAGCGCATCAGAAAGAAGACTGACGATGCCAGATAAAATAGAAGTGTATTACGAAGGATGGAGCGAACACTGGCTGTGGGGAACTTTAGTGTCTTCCACTGCGCTTACCGGTCGTCCGGTCATCTTGTTCGAATACAGTGATGAAGCCTTACGCAAAGGGCTGGAATTGTCTTCATATACGCTGCCGTTGCGCGGGTCCAAACTACGCAGAGAATTTCCCTTACATCAGCTGGGTTTGCCTGCGCCTGTCTATGACTCCTTACCCGACGGTTGGGGGATGCTCCTGATGGACAGATTGTTCAGACAACGTGGTCTCAACGCAGCGCGGATTGGGCCGCTGGAGCGACTCACCTATATCGGAAGTAATGCGATGGGGGCGATGTCATTCCGGCCTGCGCAACCGGAAGCATCCCCTCCTGAAGAAGACATTCCGCTCGTTCAATTAGCGTCTGAAGTTCAGGAAGTACTCGATGGTGAAGGTGGCGAGTTTTTGCAAAGATTGATGCAAATGGGTGGATCTCCTCAAGGTGCGAGACCCAAAGCGTTGCTTTGCCGTGATCCTGTGACGGGGATATTTACGACTAAGTCTGCCCCAGACCTGGAAAACTGGCTGATTAAATTTCCTGCCCGGCAGGAACATCCTGAAGTCTGTGCCATTGAGGCGGTCTATGCGCAAAGTCTGCGCAACTGCAATATTGTCACACCGGATTCTCAGTATTTCAGTCTGCCGGGTGGGCAAGCTGCATTCGCCAGTAAACGTTTTGACCGCCAAAAAGGGGTGAGAGTACCCATGCAAAGTCTCGCCGCATTCACCGGCGCAAACTACCAGTCTCCCGGGGCGCTCGATTACACCCATTTTTTACGCGCCACGCAGATGTGTACGAATGATGTTCGTGAAAAAGCTCGCGCGTTTGAGCGAGCGGTATTCAATATTGTGTTCAATAACCGCGACGATCATCCAAAAAATTTCTCTTACCTGATGGCATCTTCGGGTCAATGGACACTGGCACCGGCTTACGATGTCACTTATTGCGACGGGCCAGGCGGTTATCATCAGATGGATGTGATGGGTGAGGCACTCGACATCGAAAGGAAACATGTCATGGCGCTGGGCATGCAGGAAGCTGAATTAACCTCTCAGGAAACAGAACTTATTATTGAGAAAATATGTGAAGCTGCTGCCAGCTTTGCCGCGTTGTGTCAGGAGATGTTCCACCATCAAATCACGTTCGAAACGCGCAATACGATCCAGGCAACCATCAATGCCAATATAAAGCGGCTTTCAAACTAGCGTCTTGACAGAATAATGGAGACCCTTTAATTTCATTGATACTATCAACAATCAGGGTTAATCATGTCGACCATTCACACGATCCGTACCGAGCTCCGCTATCTTGTCAGGGAGCTCGGGCTGCTGGATAAGAACTGTTTTCGCTCGGGTTTATCCCTGACACAGGCGCATCTGCTGACCTATCTGTCGAAGAATGG
>Ga0256410_1002007_pt1 | contig 14373 bp, 13 predicted proteins | sample PhyWR1_FD_185983 | JGI IMG/M metagenome (GOLD analysis project Ga0256410, IMG submission 185983) | Leaf surface microbial communities from wheat plants in UC Gill Tract Community Farm, Albany, California, United States - DLSL W.R1 | ecosystem: Host-associated > Plants > Phyllosphere >... | reverse complement strand
CAAGGTTGACGCCTTTTTGAACCACCAGATCGATCCGGCGCTGATGAAATTGATCGGCGACGAGTTCGCCGCACTGTTCAAGGATTCGGGCATCACCAAGATCGTCACCATCGAAGCCTCGGGCATCGCGCCGGCCATCATGACCGGCCTGAACCTCGGCGTACCGGTGATTTTCGCCCGCAAGCAGCAGTCACTGACCCTGACCGAAAACCTGCTGTCGGCGACCGTGTATTCCTTCACCAAAAAGACCGAAAGCACCGTGGCCATTTCGCCGCGCCACCTGACCAGCAGCGACCGCGTGCTGGTGATCGATGACTTTTTGGCCAACGGCAAGGCCTCCCAGGCACTGATCTCGATCATCAAGCAGGCCGGCGCGACCGTTGCCGGGCTGGGCATCGTGATCGAGAAGTCGTTTCAGGGCGGCCGTGCGGAACTGGATGCGCAGGGTTATCGGGTTGAATCGCTGGCACGGGTGAAATCCCTGGCCGGTGGTGTCGTTACCTTCATCTGAGCCAACACGCTGTCACACAGCAAACTGGAGCCTATAGCCGGTCTGTTGTGGCGAGCAGGCTTGTCCTGCGTTGGGCTGCGCAGCAGCCCCAAAACCAGACGCTGAGCCATATTAAGGTACACCGCGTTTTGCTGCTGGATTGGGGGTGCTTCGCACCCCAACGCGGGGCAAGCCCGCTCACCACAACAAGCCCGCTCGCCACAAGGAAGCGGATTGCCTGAGATAACTCATTTGCGTGGGTCTTTCAGTGTGCGGTGGCTTGGAGGCCCGCGAGCAGCAGGCGCTGATACAAGTCCTCTTTCAGGCCTTCCGGCTTGTCCAGGCGCATCCGCTCCAGATGCCTGGGAAACGCTTCCGGGTCCGGTGCATCCAGCGCCGCACGGCCCAGTTCAAGAATTTCCGTCAGCTTGAATTTGCTCTTGAGCCAATTCAACGCGCGCAACAGATCCCGCTCTTCGTCAGTAAAGTCCGTGCCCAGCGGGTATTCCGGGAACAACCGACCATGCCGCGCCTGAATCGCTTTCAAGCGCTCCGGCGTGTTGTCACGAAAACGCGGATCCAGCTGGAAATCCCTGGGCAACTTACCGGCCTTTTGCGCCTGCTCAATCAGGTCACCCTGGAACCGTGAGTCGGTAACATTGAGCAGCGCCTCGATGACCTGGGCATCGGTCTGACCCCGCAGGTCGGCAATACCGTATTCGGTGATGACGATATCGCGCAGGTGCCGAGGAATGGTGCAGTGGCCATATTCCCAGACGATATTGGAGCTGACCTCCCCCGCCGATTCGCGCCAGCTGCGCAGGATAAGGATCGAGCGTGCACCTTCCAGGGCATGCCCCTGGGCCACAAAGTTGTACTGCCCGCCGACACCGCTGAGTACGCGGCCGTCTTCGAGCTGGTCAGCCACGCCGGCGCCGAGCAAAGTCACCATGATCGCGCTGTTGATAAACCGCGCATCCAGGCGCTGCAAGCGTTTGAGTTCTTCCTGGCCATACAGCTCGTTGATGTAGCTGATACGCGTCATGTTGAATTCAAGGCGCTTGGCAGGCGTCATTTCCTGCAGGCGCTGGTAAAAGCTGCGAGGGCCCAGGAAGAAACCGCCATGAACCGACACGCCATCGGGTTGCGCCGCATCGTCAAGCAGGCCGGCGTTGGCCTGTTCCTGGGTCGCGACGTCCGGGTAAACCTTGCGCCGTATGATCCCCGCATCCGCCAACACCAGCAGGCCGTTGACGAACATTTCGCTGCAGCCGTAAAGGCCACGGACGAATGGATCGACGCCGCCTTCACGGCTGATCAAGCGCGCCCACTGGTATACATTCAGGTCGGTAAGCAGCAGGCGATAGGCCTCGTTATCAGCCTGGCGCGCGAGCAAGGCGGCGGTCAGCGCGTCGCCCATCGAGCCGATACCGATCTGCAAGGTGCCGCCATCGCGCACCAGGGTGCTGGCATGCACACCGATAAAGTGGTCCTGGAAACCCACCGGCATATTCGGTGTGGAGAACAGCGTGGTGTTGTCTTTCTCGTCGAGCAGGTAATCGAAAGCGTCCATGCCCAGCTCGGCATCGCCGGGCATGTAGGGCAAATCGCTGTGCACCTGGCCGACGACGAGAATGGTTTCCCCGGCTTCGCGGCGCTTGGCGATCATGGGCAACAGGTCGAGGGAGATGTCCGGGTTGCAGCTCAGGCTCAAACGGTCGGGATGTTCAGGGCTGCTGGCGACCAGTTGCGCCACCAGGTTCAGTCCGGCGGCGTTGATATCGCGCGCGGCGTGGCTGTAGTTGCTGCTGACGTAATCCTGTTGCGCGGCCGCGCTGTGCAGCAGGCTGCCGGGCTGCATGAAAAACTGCTGCACGCGGATGTTCTTCGGCAGGCTGTCTTTGTTCAGGTCCGCGAGGAAGTCCAGCTCGGGGTAATCGCCAAAGACGCGCTCGATGAAGGGTTCGAGGAAGCGCTTCTGCAAGCCGTCGCCCATCGTCGGGCGGCCCAGGCTGAGTGCGGTGTAGATAGTCAAGGCGCGGTCCGGCAGCGTGACGATGCGCCGGTACAGCGCATTGACGAACTGATTGGGTTTGCCCAGCCCCAGGGGGATGCCCAAATGGATATGCGCCGGCAACCGCGCCAGTACGTCGTCAACTGCTTGCTCGATTGAACACAACTGCACCATCCGACCCTCCTGACATTCCATGATGTGGGGTTGGACCGAGCTTGCCGCGTCTTTGCTGCAATGAACAGCGTCGAAACACAAATGGCGTTCACAAAAAAAGCCGCGGATCAGCGGCTTTTTGGTGAAGATCGGGTTATTTCAAACCAGACATTTTCTCGATGGCGCCCTTGAGTTCGTCATCCGAGCAATCCCCGCAAGTGCCCTTGGGCGGCATCGCATTGACGCCGGTGATGGCTTTTGCAAGCAAGCCGTCGAGGCCGCCCTGCTCCTGGGCGCGTTTACCCCAGTCGGCCGCATCGCCGATTTTCGGCGCGTTCAGCAGACCGACGCTGTGACACGCGGTGCAATGATTGGCGATCACATCATCCGGCGCCCTCGCGCTGGCGCCGCTCTCGGTTACGGCGCCAGTGCAGGCCTGACCCTGAACGCACACCTTGCCGACCGGTTCCAGACGCCTGGCGAGGTCGTCGGCGGTTGCCGCCTGGGCGCTGAAAGCCCCCAGGGCCAATAAGGTAGCTGATGCAGCCAACATTTTGCTGATACGTTTGATGCGTTCACCCGCATGGTGGCGATTCACGCCCAGGGCCACAGGATCGCAGGCAGCGCGCATCTTTGTTTAAAAATTCGCGGGTGTGGCTGCGCTGATCAATCGCGCAGGCACATCGAACGGGTTGCGAAAACGATGAGGTCTGCTGCTCTCGAAGTAATAGCTATCGCCCGCTTCGAGCAAAAACGTTTCAAGACCGACTACCAGCTCCAGACGCCCTTCCACCAGGATCCCGGTTTCTTCGCCTTCGTGGGTGAGCATTTCTTCGCCCGTGTCGGCACCCGGCGGGTAGACCTCATTAAGAAACGCGATCGCCCGGCTGGGATGCGCGCGGCCGACCAGTTTCATAGTCACGGCGCCGTCGGAAATGTCGATCAACTCGTGGGCTTTGTAGACGATCTGCGTGGGCACTTCCTGGAGAATTTCCTCGGAAAAGAACTCGACCATGGACATGGGGATGCCGCCCAGTACCTTGCGCAAGGAGCTGATCGAGGGGCTGACGCTGTTTTTTTCGATCATCGAAATGGTGCTGTTGGTGACACCCGCGCGCTTGGCAAGCTCACGCTGGGAAAGACCTTTGAGTTTACGGATCGATTGCAGTCGTTCGCCGACGTCCAATGCTGGTGCCTCCCGGGATTCAGGCTTTGTTGTAGTTGAGCGTTATCATGGCGACAGCGTTCAGTATTTACAACACTTGGGCCTGAATCCCGGACGGTCGCCTCGCTCGCCTGCGATCAAGCGCCGCAATAGAGCCTTGGCACGCGACGCAGATTGCAGAAAATCTGATAGGGGATGGTCTCGGCGGCAGCGGCTACGTCACTGGCAAGAATGTGTTTGCCCCACAGCTCCACGGTGGAGCCCAGGCCGGCCTGCGGTATGTCCGTGAGGTCGACGCACAGCATGTCCATGGACACACGCCCCAACAACTGACTGCGCTGACCCGCCACCAGCACCGGCGTGCCGGTAGGCGCATGGCGCGGGTAACCGTCGGCATACCCCATGGCAACCACGCCGACGCGCATCGGCCTGGGTGTGATGAACCTGGCGCCGTAACCCACCGGCTCGCCGGTCGGTAGCTCACGCACGCAAATCACCTTCGACTCCAGGGTCATGACGGGTTGCAGACGCGCTGCGATGGCTTGGTCCTCGCCAAACGGGGTAGCGCCGTACAGCATGATGCCGGGGCGCACCCAGTCGCTGGACACCTGTGGCCAGCCCATCACCGAGGGCGAATTGCGCAGGCTGACCTCAGCCGACAAGCCCTGGCGCGCCGCGTCGAACACCGCCACCTGTTCATCACTGCGCACGCAGTCGAGTTCATCGGCACGGGCGAAATGACTCATCAATACAATGCTCGCCACCTTGCCGCTGGCCAGCAGGCGTTGATAGGCCGCCTGATAATCCTCGGGATGCAGACCCACGCGGTGCATGCCCGAGTCGAGCTTGAGCCAGACGGTCAGCGGCTTGCTCAAGGGGGCTTGTTCGATGGCCTCCAGTTGCCACAGCGAATGCACCACGCACCAGAAATCATGCTCGATGATCAGCGGCAATTCATCGGCTTCGAAAAAACCTTCCAGCAACAACACCGGCGCCCGAATGCCGGCCACCCGCAGCTCCAGGGCCTCCTCGATGCACGCCACGGCAAACCCGTCAGCCTCGGCTTCCAGCGCCTGGGCCACGCGCACGGCGCCGTGGCCGTAGGCGTCGGCCTTGACCACCGCGAGGGCCTTGGCCCCCGCGACTTCACGGGCCAATTGGTAGTTGTGGCGCAAGGCCTGGAGATCGATGAGGGCACGGGCAGGACGCATGGCGGCGGGCTTCTAGGCGGCAAGTTGAAAAAAACCGGCACCGATTTGCGTCGGCGCCGGATCGGTATTTATGGCAACGCAGCCACGACGGACAGCTCTACCAGAATATGCGGTTCGCACAGCTTGGCCTCGACCGTGGCGCGAGCCGGGGCGACACCTTTGGGTAGCCACTGGTCCCACACGGCGTTCATGCCGGCAAAATCGGCGTCGATGTCTTTGAGGTAAATCGTCACCGACAGCAAACGGGTCTTGTCGGTGCCGGCGAGGTCCAGCAAGCGTTCGATATTGACCAGGGTTTCGCGGGTCTGCTGTTCGATCCCGGCGCTCATGTCGTCACCAACCTGCCCCGCCAGATACACGGTGCCATTGTGGACGACGATCTGACTCATGCGCTCATTGGTGAGCTGGCGCTGGATGGACATGTTTTGCGGACTCCTGGTGACTACCGTAACGGGAAATATCGAGGCCTTCGGCGCTGATCTGCGGGGTTTTACGCGCGATCAGGTCGGCCAGCAAGCGACCGGAGCCACAGGCCATGGTCCAGCCGAGGGTGCCATGGCCAGTATTGAGGAACAGGTTCCTGAACGGGGTGGCACCCACAATCGGCGTGCCGTCCGGCGTGGTCGGGCGCAGACCGGTCCAGAAATTCGCCTGGGCCAGATCGCCGCCCCGAGGATAAAGGTCGTTGACGATCATCTCCAGGGTTTCGCGTCGACGCGGGTTCAGCGACAGGTCAAAGCCGGCTATTTCAGCCATGCCACCGACGCGGATGCGGTTGTCGAAACGGGTGATGGCGACCTTGTAGGTCTCGTCGAGAATAGTCGACGTTGGCGCCATTGCCGGGTTGGTGATCGGTACGGTCAATGAGTAACCCTTGAGCGGGTAAACCGGCGCCTTGATCCCCAGCGGTTTGAGCAGCTTGGGTGAGTAGCTGCCCAGGGCCAATACGTAGCGGTCCGCGGTTTCCAGCTTGCCGTCGACCCATACGCCATTGACGCGGTCGCCAGCCCAGTCGAGGCGCTGAATATCCTGTTCGAAGCGAAACTCCACCCCCAACTGCCTGCACATGTCGGCCAAGCGCGTGGTGAACAGTTGGCAATCGCCGGTCTGATCGTTCGGCAGGCGCAGTGCGCCGGCAAGAATGTCGGTGACATTGGCCAGGGCCGGCTCAACGCGGGCAATGCCGGCGCGGTCGAGCAACTCGAACGGCACGCCTGACTCCTGCAGCACGGCGATGTCCTTGGCGGCGCCGTCGAGCTGCGCCTGGGTGCGGAACAACTGCGTCGTCCCCAGGCTGCGGCCTTCGTAGGCAATGCCGGTTTCTGCGCGCAATTCGTCGAGGCAATCGCGGCTGTACTCGGACAGGCGCACCATGCGCTCCTTGTTCACCGCATAGCGGCTGGCCGTACAGTTGCGCAGCATCTGCGCCATCCACAGGTATTGATCGATATCGGCAGTGGCCTTGATCGCCAGCGGCGCGTGACGTTGCAACAACCACTTGATCGCCTTGAGCGGCACACCCGGCGCGGCCCAGGGCGAGGCATAGCCAGGCGACACCTGGCCGGCGTTGGCGAAGCTGGTTTCCATGGCGGCGGCAGGCTGACGGTCGACCACGACCACCTCATAGCCGGCCCGTGCCAAATAGTAGGCACTGGTCACACCAATGACGCCGCTACCCAAAACCAGAACGCGCATTTTTTATCCTCATCGCGGGCTCAGCCGCTGACGTGTGTTATTGGAGCAATGATGGGGGCAGTGTAAAAAAGAATGTCCAGTGCATTTCACTATATAAGTGCCTATATTTGGCGACAATTCTCGGCAAAAACCCTTTTCACAGAGGCGTATCCCCTATGCGTACCAACACCCAGACCAAGCGGGAGCTGGACAAGATCGACCGCAATATCCTGCGCATCCTGCAAACCGATGGACGTATTTCGTTCACCGAGCTGGGGGAAAAGGTCGGGCTGTCGACCACGCCCTGTACCGAGCGGGTGCGGCGCCTGGAGCGCGAGGGGATCATCATGGGCTATAACGCGCGGCTCAATCCGCAGCATTTGAAGGGAAGTTTGCTGGTATTTGTCGAGATCAGCCTTGATTACAAGTCTGGCGACACGTTTGAGGAATTCCGCCGCGCCGTGCTGAAGCTGCCCCATGTGCTGGAGTGCCATCTGGTGTCAGGTGACTTCGACTACCTGGTGAAGGCGCGGATTTCCGAGATGGCGTCGTACCGTAAATTGCTCGGCGACATCCTGCTCAAGCTGCCCCATGTACGCGAATCCAAGAGCTATATCGTGATGGAAGAGGTGAAGGAGAGCCTGAACCTGCCGATTCCGGACTAGTGGTCACATTGACCCCGTACATTCAACTGGCTAGACCAGCACCTGCCGAGTGCTGGCCATGTAGTCGTGAATCTGCTTCTCCACCCGCGGATGGATCAACTCCACCGGTCGCCGCCCGTTGGGGCATGGCAGGCTTGGAGTGGTGCCAAACAGCCTGCAAATCAGCGGCCGCTCGTCATACACGGTGCAGCCATTGGGGCCCAGGTGCACACAATTCAGCTCATCCATCGCCGCGTCCTGCTCGGCGGCAGTCTTGCGCGGCAGGCGTGACATTTCCTCGGGCGAGGTGGTCACCGGCCCACAGCAGTCATGGCAGCCGGGGACACACTCGAACGAAGGAATCTGCTTGCGCAGGGCGCTGATTTTCTGGCTGTTGCAACTCATCAAGACCCATACCAAACGGCGGACAGGCGTGGATTCTGCCGCAAAACGCCGCCCACAGACAGCTCCGCCGGACCGTTGTATCCTGCGTCAAATTTTTCACACAGGGAGGCTCCCATGACCACCAGCGCCCGGCACACCACGTCCTACTACGCCGCCAGCAGCGTGCCGCAGCCCGATTACCCGGCGCTGGCAGGCGAGATGAGCGCAGACGTGTGTGTGATCGGCGGGGGGTATTCGGGGCTCAACACGGCGCTGGAGCTGGCCGAACGCGGTTTCAAGGTGGTGTTACTGGAGGCGCGCAAAATCGGCTGGGGCGCCAGCGGGCGCAATGGCGGCCAGCTGATTCGCGGCGTTGGTCACGGCCTGGACCAGTTCGCCAATGTGATCGGCAGCGACGGCGTGCGCCAGATGAAACGCATGGGCCTGGAAGCGGTGGAAATCGTGCGTGAACGCGTCGAGCGCTTCCAGATCCCCTGCGATCTGACTTGGGGCTATTGCGACCTGGCCAACAAGGCCCGCGACCTGCAAGGCCTGGCCGAAGACGCCGAAGAACTGCGCAGCCTCGGCTATCGCCACGAAGTGCGCCTGTTGCAAGCCAGCGAAATGGGCAGTGTGATTGGCTCCGAGCGGTATGTGGGCGGCATGATCGACATGGGTTCCGGGCACCTGCACCCGTTGAACCTGGCGCTGGGCGAAGCGGCCGCCGCGCAGCAACTGGGGGTGCAGTTGTTCGAACAGTCCGAGGTGACGCGCATCGACTACGGCCCCGAGGTCACGGTGCACACCGCTCAGGGTCAGGTACGTGCCAAGACCCTGGTACTGGCCTGCAATGCTTATCTGAACGGGCTCAACCCACACTTGAGCGGCAAGGTGCTGCCCGCCGGCAGCTATATCATCGCCACCGAACCTCTGGATGAGGCGCAGGCCGCCAGACTGTTGCCGCAGAACATGGCCGTGTGCGACCAGCGGGTGACGGTGGATTACTTCCGCCTGTCGGCCGACCGCCGCCTGCTGTTCGGCGGTGCCTGCCATTATTCCGGGCGCGATCCCCAGGATATCGGCGCCTACATGCGGCCCAAGATGCTGAGCGTATTTCCGCAACTGGCCAACGTGAAGATCGACTACCAATGGGGCGGCATGATCGGCATCGGCGCCAACCGCCTGCCGCAGATCGGCCGGCTGGCGGACCAACCCAACGTGTATTACGCCCAGGCCTACGCGGGCCACGGCCTGAACGCCACGCACCTGGCCGGCAGGCTGCTGGCCGAAGCCATCAGCGGCCAGCAGCAGGGACGCTTCGACTTGTTCGCCCAGGTGCCGCACATGACCTTCCCCGGCGGCAAGCACTTGCGCTCACCGCTGCTGGCCCTGGGCATGCTCTGGCATCGTCTCAAAGAACTGATGTGATCAGCCGCGCCAGAAGGGCTTGAGGCCTTCCTCGCGCGCCTGTTCCTCAGTCAGGCCGATGTCGCGCAACTGCTCGCAAGTCAGCGCCAGCAGCGCCTTGCGGGTATGGCGACGCAGCCAGAACAAATCCCAGCGTTCCCGGGCCGGCGCCAACCGCACGCGCCGCTGCCCGGCTTCCAGTTCCTGACCCCGTAACGCCAGCCGCACATCGCAGATCCCGTTCATGTTGCCGCCCCTTGTTGGCTCGTTGCCTTGAGTGACAAGCATGGGGGCTTTGGCACAACCAATACAGATCCAATCAAGCGTTATTAAATCCATACAGATACTGCCCATTCATGGCTGAATCCTGTATTTTCCGCCTATCTGTATTGGTTCCCGGGAGTGGCCGCCATGACCCTTTACGTCAATCTTGCCGAAGTGCTTGGCGCCCGGATCGAACAGGGCTTCTACCGCCCTGGTGACCGCCTGCCCTCGGTGCGGGCCTTGAGCGTGGAGCACGGCGTCAGCCTGAGCACCGTGCAACAGGCCTATCGCATGCTGGAAGACAGCGGCCTGGCAACGCCCAGGCCCAAGTCGGGCTACTTCGTACCCGTCGGCCGTGAACTGCCGGCGCTGCCCGAAGTGGGCCGTCCGGCGCAGCGACCGGTTGAGATCTCGCAGTGGGATCAGGTGCTGGAACTGATCCGCACCGTGCCACGCAAGGATGTCATACAGCTGGGCCGCGGCATGCCGGATGTATTGTCGCCCACCCTCAAGCCGCTGTTGCGCAGCCTCGCCCGCGTGAGTCGACGCCAGGACCTGCCGGGCCTGTATTACGACACTATCCTCGGCTGTATGGAACTGCGTGAGCAGATCGCACGGCTGTCATTGGATTCCGGTTGCCAACTGACCGCCGAAGACATTGTGATCACCACCGGCTGCCACGAAGCGCTGTCGGCCAGCATTCACGCGATTTGCGAACCCGGCGATATCGTGGCGGTGGACTCGCCCAGCTTTCACGGCGCCATGCAGACCCTCAAGGGGCTGGGCATGAAAGCCCTGGAAATCCCCACCGATCCGCTCACCGGCATCAGCCTGGAAGCGCTTGAGCTGGCCCTGGAACAGTGGCCGATCAAAGTCATCCAACTGACCCCCAACTGCAACAATCCGCTGGGCTACATCATGCCCGAGGCACGCAAGCGCGCACTGCTGACGCTGGCCCAGCGTTTTGACGTCGCGATCATCGAAGACGACGTGTATGGCGAACTGGCCTACAGCTACCCGCGCCCGCGCACCCTCAAATCCTTCGACGAAGACGGCCGTGTATTGCTGTGCAGTTCGTTCTCGAAAACCCTGGCGCCGGGCCTGCGCATTGGCTGGGTGGCGCCGGGCCGTTACCTGGAGCGGGTGCTGCACATGAAATACATCAGCACGGGTTCTACCGCCACGCAGCCGCAGATTGCGATTGCCGAATTTCTCAAGGGCGGGTATTTCGAACCGCACTTGCGGCGCATGCGCACGCAATATCAGCGTCAGCGCGACCTGATGCTCGACTGGGTGAGCCGCTATTTTCCCGCTGGCACCCGCGCCAGCCGACCGCAGGGCAGCTTCATGCTGTGGGTAGAACTGCCGGAGGGCTTCGACACCTTGAAGCTCAACCGCGTTTTGATGGAACAAGGCGTGCAGGTGGCAGTGGGCAGCATCTTTTCTGCGTCGGGCAAGTACCGCAATTGCCTGCGCATGAACTACGCTGCCAGGCCGACGCCGCAGATTGAAGAAGCGGTGCGCAAGGTCGGCGCTGCCGCGAGCGATATGCTGGCCGACGCGTCACACTGACCTTTTGCGTAAACTCGCCGTCAGATATCGACCACCGCCCTGATCTGGAACCCACGCCCTTGACGATTCGACGGCTTTTACCGTTTTGCCTGTTGGGCGCCCTGGCGCTGGGCGGTTGCGCCACCACGACCGCACCGCGCCTCCCCAGCGACGCGCTGCCCGCCGCGCAATCGTCATTCGGCCGCTCGATCCAGGCCCAGGCGGCGCCACACCAGGGTCAGTCGGGCTTTCGGCTGCTGCCCAACAGCAGCGAAGCCTTCATGGCCCGCGCCGAATTGATCCGCAATGCCCAGAGCAGCCTCGACCTGCAGTACTACATCGTTCACGACGGCATCAGCACGCGCATGCTGGTGGATGAACTGCTCAAGGCCGCCGACCGTGGCGTGCGCATCCGCATCCTGCTGGATGACACCACCAGCGACGGCCTCGACCAGATCATCGCCACCCTCGCCGCCCACCCCAAAATCGATATTCGCCTGTTCAACCCGCTGCACCTGGGGCGCAGCACTGGCGTAACCCGGGCCATGGGCCGCCTGTTCAATTTGTCACTGCAACACCGGCGCATGCACAACAAGCTTTGGCTGGCGGACAACAGCGTGGCCATCGTGGGCGGTCGCAACCTGGGGGACGAGTATTTCGACGCCGAGCCGAACCTGAATTTCACCGATATCGACATGCTCAGCGTCGGACCGGTGGCCGAGCAACTGGGCCACAGTTTCGATCAGTACTGGAACAGCGCCCTGAGCAAGCCCATCGATGAGTTTGTTTCCAACGTGCCCACCAAAGGCGACCTGGCGGTTGCGCGCAAGCGGCTGGAGGCCTCGCTGGCCGAGTCGCGCCAGCAGAATCATGCGTTGTACAACCGCTTGCGCACCTATCAGACCCAACCACGCATGGACATCTGGCGGCGCGAACTGATCTGGGCCTGGAACCAGGCGCTGTGGGACGCGCCGAGCAAGGTCCTGGCCAAGGCCGACCCCGACCCGCGCCTGCTGCTGACCACCCAACTGGCGCCGGAGTTGGACGGCGTCAAGCAAGAGCTGATGATGATTTCGGCGTACTTCGTGCCCGGCCAGCCCGGGCTCGTGTACCTGACCGGACGCGCCGACGCCGGTGTGTCGGTGAGCCTGTTGACTAACTCTCTGGAAGCCACCGACGTACCCGCCGTGCACGGCGGCTACGCGCCCTATCGCAAGGCGCTGCTGGAGCATGGCGTGAAACTCTATGAACTGCGCCGCCAACCCGGCGACCCCAGTGCCGGCAGCGGGCTGCACCTGTTCCGGCGCGGCAGCTTCCGGGGCTCGGACTCCAGCCTGCACAGCAAGGCAATGATCTTCGACCGGGAGAAGTCGTTTATCGGTTCATTCAACTTCGACCCGCGCTCAGTGTTGTGGAACACCGAAGTGGGCGTGCTGGTCGACAGCCCGGAACTGGCCGAACACGTGCGCAACCTGGCGCTGCAAGGCATGGCACCGGCGTTGAGTTATGAGGCAAAACTGCAGGATGGCAATGTGGTGTGGGTGACCGAGGATAATGGCCAGTTGCACACCCTGACCCGCGAGCCGGGCAACTGGTGGCGGCGCTTCAATGCGTGGTTCGCCACGTCGGTCGGCCTCGAACGCATGCTCTGAAAACCATGGCCCATCAGCTGTGGAAGGGAGCAAGCCCCCTCCCACAGAGTTCATACATGTCACACAGTTTTGGACAGCGGTGTGACTTAGAGCTTGATCCAGGTGGACTTCAGTTCGGTGTATTTGTCGAACGCATGCAGCGACTTGTCGCGGCCATTACCCGACTGCTTGAAACCACCAAACGGCGCGGTCATGTCGCCGCCGTCGTACTGGTTGACCCACACACTGCCTGCACGCAGCGCCTTGGCGGTCAGGTGCGCCTTGGAGATATCGGCGGTCCACACCGCAGCGGCCAGGCCGTAGACCGTGTCGTTGGCGATGCTGACCGCCTCCTGCGCGCTGTCGAAGGTAATCACCGACAACACCGGGCCGAAGATCTCTTCCTGGGCGATCTTCATGGCATTGGTCACGCCGTCGAAGATCGTCGGCTCGACATAGGTGCCACCGGTTTCCTCGAGGATGCGCTTGCCGCCGGCGACCAGCTTGGCGCCGTCCGCATGGCCGGCTTCGATGTAAGACAGCACGGTGTTCATCTGCTGGGTGTCCACCAGCGCGCCGACAGTGGTGGCCGGGTCCAGCGGGTTGCCTGGCTTCCAGCCTTTGAGGGCTTCGATCACCAGAGGCAGGAAGCTGTCCTTGATCGAGCGCTCGACCAGCAGACGCGAACCGGCGGTGCAGACTTCGCCCTGGTTGAAGGCGATGGCGCTGGCGGCGGATTTGGCGGCGGCCTGTAGGTCCGGCGCATCGGCGAACACAATGTTCGGGCTCTTGCCGCCGGCTTCCAGCCACACGCGCTTCATGTTCGACTCGCCGGAGCGGATCAACAGTTGCTTGGCGATCTTGGTTGAACCGGTGAACACCAGGGTGTCGACGTCCATGTGCAGCGCCAGTGCATTACCCACGGTGTGGCCGTAGCCCGGCAGCACGTTGAACACGCCTTTGGGAATACCGGCTTCAACGGCCAGGGCGGCGATGCGGATGGCGGTCAACGGGGACTTTTCGGACGGCTTGAGGATTACCGAGTTACCGGTGGACAGCGCAGGGCCCAGCTTCCAGCAGGCCATCATCAGCGGGAAGTTCCACGGCACGATGGCACCCACCACGCCGACCGGCTCGCGGGTGACCAGACCCAGCTGATCGTGCGGGGTAGCGGCGACTTCGTCGTAGATTTTGTCGATCGCCTCGCCGCTCCAGCTCAGTGCATTGGCGGCACCGGGCACATCAATGTTGAGGGAGTCGCTGATCGGCTTGCCCATGTCCAGGGTCTCAAGCAGCGCCAGCTCTTCGGCATTGGCCTTGAGCAGCGCGGCGAAACGGATCATCGTGGCTTTGCGCTTGGCAGGCGCCAGACGCGACCAGACACCGGAATTGAAGGTGGCGCGAGCGTTTTCCACGGCGCGCTGGGCGTCGGCGACGTCACAGCTGGCGATAGTAGCCAGCAGGCGGCCGTCAACCGGGCTGATGCACTCGAAGGTGTCACCGGAAGCGGCGGCGGTGTATTCGCCATTGATATAGGCGCGACCTTCGATCTTCAGGTCCTTGGCGCGTTGTTCCCAGTCGGCACGGGTCAGGGTGGTCATGCAAGTGTCCTCCTCTTATCAGTACAAGGGCCGGGGGCTATCCCCCGGCAGCCTTAAAGAATGCGTGCCCGGCCAGCCTGCTGTTCGGCTCAAGGCAGCTGCCACCCTAAACCAGCGGCTGGTGATGTTTCAATATATTTGACATAACGCCGGAAAACGCCCTTGCGATGTTCATTTTAATAAA
>Ga0256410_1002006_pt1 | contig 14377 bp, 10 predicted proteins | sample PhyWR1_FD_185983 | JGI IMG/M metagenome (GOLD analysis project Ga0256410, IMG submission 185983) | Leaf surface microbial communities from wheat plants in UC Gill Tract Community Farm, Albany, California, United States - DLSL W.R1 | ecosystem: Host-associated > Plants > Phyllosphere >... | reverse complement strand
GAGAGCATCGCCAGGTTATCCGGCGTGTCGTCGACGATCAGCACAACGCCGGGTTCAGTGCTGAGGGTGAGTGCATTCATCTTCGGCCTCCTTGAGGGTGCGGTTGAGTTCATCCAGGCGAAAACCCTTGAGCAGCCCACGTACCTTGGTGATGAAAGGCTCGGTGTCGGGCTGCTGCGCAAGGATCGTGTCGAGTTTTTCGTGCAGGCCGCGCACGTAACCGATGGCGCTGAGTTCGGCGAGTACCGCCAGGTCTTCGGCGCCGGGCAGCACACGGGGTGGCGGTGGCGGTATCGAGCGCTGGGTGCGCCGCAGCCAGTGCAGGTCCAGGTGCTGTTGCAGGCGCCCGAGCAGCTCCGGCGTGCGCACGGGCTTGGCCAGGTAGTCGTTGCAGGCGGCGGCAATGCTGCGTTCGCGGTCATCGGTAAAGGCGTTGGCCGAGATCACGATGATCGGTGCGGTGCACAGCGCATTACGGCGGATCAGGCGGCTGGTTTCGTAGCCATCCAGGGTCGGCATCGACAGGTCCATCAGGATCAGGTCCGGCGCCAGCAGCGCCACCTGGCGGATCGCGTCCTGGCCATTACTGGCCTGGATCACCTCGAAGCCCAGCGGCGTGAGCATGCCGCTGAGCACCTTGCGATGGTCTACATGGTCATCCACCACCAGGATGCGCCGCCGCTCGCCCTGATAACCGATGATGTCGTGCTCCACATGCACCACCGCTTGCGGCGCGCGCACCTGAGACAGGAACAGCCGCACCTGGAAGCAGGTGCCCTTGTCCAGCTCGCTGGTTACTCGCAGTTCGCCGCCCATCAACGCAGTCAGCATGCGCGTGATAGTCAGCCCCAGGCCCACGCCGTTGTCCTGGCGCATCAGGTCGCCGCGCTCGAACGGTTGGAATATCCGCTCCAACTGCCCAGGATCGATGCCGATGCCGGTGTCGATAATCTCGAAGTTGGCGGTCTCGCGCATATAACTGACCCGCAGGCGCACTTCGCCGCTGTCGGTGAAGTTCACGGCGTTGCCCAGCAGGTTGATCAGGATCTGGCGCACGCGTTTTTCATCGCCGCGCACCACCGCCGGGATCTTGCCCACGCAGTCCAGGCGAAAACGCAGACCCTTGTCGTGAGCTTGCGGGGTGAACATCTGCTCCAGGTCGTGGAGCAGCTCGGGGAAGGGGATTTCGGTGAGTTCCAGGCGCAACTTGCCGGCCTCGATCTTGGCCACGTCGAGCAAACCGTCGATCAATGACACCAAGTGCGAACCACTGCGCAGGATGGTCGCCAGTGCATCCTGATGCTGCTCGGGCATGGCGCTGTCGCGCTGCAGAATCTGGGTGAAGCCAAGGATGCTGTTGAGCGGCGTGCGCAGTTCGTGGGACAGCCCGGTGACGTAGCGGCTCTTGGCGGCATTCGCGGCTTCCGAGGCTTCCTTGGCTTGCTGCAGGGCCTGGTCGGTGAGGCTGTGGGCGTCGATTTCCTGCATCAGCAGCAGGGTTTGGCGGTCGGATTCCTCCTGGGCTACGCCACGGCTTTCGCGGGTCAGCACCACCCACCAGGCGAGCACGGCGGCCAGGACCGAGAGGGTCAGGAACGCCTTGAAGAACGCCTGGTACAGGGTTTCCGAATGGGGCAAGCCCTGGGCTGCCTGTACGTAGATCAACGCCAATGCGCCGGCCAGCATCAGCACCAGGGCGAGCAACAATCCCAGGTAATGGGCCAGGCGTGTGTGCAGGCGCGGCATCATCGTGTTGGGCAGCAGCCAGCGCAGTACGCCTTCGAACTGGGTGACCAGGCGGGCGTGGGGCTTGCAACGATCACCGCAGCGCGCATCCAGCGAGCAACACAGTGAGCAGATCGGCGTGCTGTAGGCCGGGCAGAACGCCATGTCCGCGGTCTCGAACGGGTTGCTGCACAGCCCGCACACCGCGTGGGTCGCGGGGGCAACCGGGTGAATCAACTGCACGTCGCTGGTGCGGGCGATGTAGTACTTGCCCTGGGTCAGCCAGGCCAGCAGCGGCGCCATCACCAGCGCCGTGCTCAGGGCCACGAAGGGCGGTGCCGCCTGGGCCAGGGCGCCGAACAGGCCGAAGTGGGCGAGGATCGACAGCAACGACGCAATCAGCATCGAGCCGACGCCCACCGGGTTGATATCGTAGAGGTGCGCGCGCTTGAACTCGATGTGCCGGGGCGACAGGCCCAATGGCTTATTGATCACCAGGTCCGCCACCAGCGTGCCGATCCACGCGATCGCGATATTGGCGTAGAGCCCCAGCACCTGGTCGATGACGTCGAACACGCCCAACTCCATCAGCATCAGCGCGATGGCCACATTGAACACCAGCCACACCACGCGACCGGGGTGGCTGTGGGTCACGCGGGCGAAAAAGTTCGACCAGGCCAGGGAGCCCGCGTAGGCATTGGTCAGGTTGATCTTCATTTGCGAAATGATCACGAACAGCACCATGGCGCCGAGCGCCCATTCCGGCGAACTGAACACGTAGCGGAACGCAACCAGGTACATCTGGGTCGGCTCGGCAGCGCGTTCCATGGGGATTTCATGTTGCAGCGCGAGAAACGCCAGGAACGCCCCGGCGAACATCTTCAAAGCGCCGGGGATGATCCAGCCGGGGCCGGCGCAGAGCAGGGCGGCCCACCAGCGCTTGCGGTTGGCAGCAGTTTTTTCCGGCAGGAACCGCAGATAATCCACCTGTTCACCGATCTGCGTCACCAGCGACAACGCCACCGTGCAGGCGGCGCAGAACGCCAACAGGTTGAAGCCGCCGCCGTCACCGCTGCGTCCGACAAAGCTGGTCCAGTCGCTGAAGGCGTCGGGGTTCTTCCACCCCACAAAGCCATACGGCAGCACCAGCAACAACAGCCAGATCGGTTGCGTCCACAGTTGCAGGCGGCTGATCAGCGTCACGCCGTACGCCACAAGTGGGATCACCAGCAGCGAGCAGATCACATAGGCCAGGGCCAGCGGGATATGGAAATACAGCTCCAGTGCCAGCGCCATGATCGCCGCTTCCAGGGCGAAGAACAGGAAAGTGAAGCTGGCGTAGATCAGCGAGGTGATGGTGGAACCGATATAGCCGAAGCCGGCGCCACGGGTGAGCAGGTCCATGTCCACGCCGTAGCGCGCGGCGTAATAGCTGATGGGCAGGCCGGTGAGGAAGATCACCACGCTGATGGCGAGGATCGCCCAGAAGGTGTTGGTAAAACCGTAGTTCAAGGCCAGCACGCCGCCGATGGCCTCCAGCGCCAGGAACGACACCGCGCCGAGTGCGGTGTTGGCAATGCGCAGCTCCGACCACTTGCGGAAGGACTTGGGGGTGTAGCGCAGGGCGTAGTCTTCCATGGTCTCGTCGGCGACCCAGGTGTTGTAGTCGCGGCGGATCTTGACGATGCGCTGGGTGCCGGAAGGAGGGTGCACGGCGGGAGACTCCGGAAAGAGGGCGGGTGTTAATGAGCAAGTTCCATGCCCCGATTCAAAATGTGGGAGCTGGCTTGCCTGCGATGGCGGTGGGTCAGGCATGGGGAAGTCGGTTGATACACCGCCATCGCAGGCAAGCCAGCTCCCACATTGATCGGTGCTGTCAGGGCGGGCGGGATCCTGCTCGAAAATGGTGCGCAGTGGCATACGTCAAATGACGTACGCCGTTACGTCAGGCTGCGTATACCCGCCCCAGTCCTCTGCCGCCATGCTGGACTCCTCATTGCAGAGGAGTCGCCCCATGGCACCACGATTGATCCGCTCCACACCGCTGTTGGCCCTGTCATTGCTGGCGGCCGCTCTGTTCAGCCAGGGCGTGCTGGCCGATAACGAAGGCCTCGCCGTGACCCCGACCGAAGTCACCGTCGGCCAGTTGCACTCCGCCACCGGCACCATGGCGATTTCCGAAACCGGTTCGATCCAGGCCGAACGCTTGGCCATCGAACAGATCAATGCCTCTGGCGGGATCCTCGGACGGCAGATCAAGGTGATCCAGGAAGACGGCGCCTCCGATTGGCCGACCTTCGCCGAAAAAGCCAAGAAGCTGCTGGTCAACGACAAGGTCGCCGCCGTGTTCGGCTGCTGGACCTCGGCCTCGCGCAAAGCCGTACTACCGATCTTCGAAAAGGAAAACGGCCTGCTCTACTACCCGACCTTCTATGAAGGCCTGGAACAGTCGAAAAACGTGATCTACACCGGGCAGGAAGCCACCCAGCAAATTCTCGCCAGCCTCGACTGGATCGCCAAGACCAAGGGCGCCAAGACCTTCTACCTGGTCGGCTCCGACTACATCTGGCCGCGCACGTCGATGAAGATTGCGCGCAAGCACATCGAAAACGTCCTGCACGGCACCGTGGTCGGCGAAGACTACTACCCGCTGGGCAACACCCAGTTCGGTTCGCTGATCAACAAGGTCAAGCTGAAAAAGCCTGATGTGGTGTTTGCGGCGGTGGTGGGTGGGTCCAACGTGGCGTTCTACAAACAACTCAACGCGGCGGGCGTTAATTCGGCCAAGCAGACCCTGCTGACCCTGTCGGTCACCGAGGACGAACTGCTCGGCATCGGCGGTGAAAACATGGCCGGTTTCTATGCCTCCATGAAGTACTTCCAGAGTCTGGATAACCCCAACAACAAAGCCTTCGTCGAGGCCTTCAAGGCCAAATACGGCAAGGACGCAGTGATCGGCGACGTGACCCAGGCGGCCTATCTGGGGCCGTGGCTGTGGAAAGCGGCGGTGGAGAAGGCCGGCAGTTTCGACGTGGATAAAGTTGTGGCCGCGTCGCCTGGCATCGAGCTGAAAACCGCGCCGGAAGGCTACGTGAAGATTCACGAGAACCATCACCTATGGAGCAAGTCGCGCATCGGTGAAGTGCAGCCCAACGGTCAGTTCAAGGTGATCTACGAGTCGGATCTGATCGAGCCGAATCCGTTTCCCAAAGGCTACCAATAACCCCGGTCTTGACGCTGACCTAAGTGTGGGAGCGGGCTTGCTCGCGAATGCGGAGTGTCATTCGCCGGTGTATTGACTGATCCACCTCATTCGCGAGCAAGCCCGCTCCCACCTAAAGCGGAAGCAGATTGCAATTCAACCTGGCGCTCAGGAGACCATCATCATGGAATGGCTATCGGAATTTGGAGCCATCGCGGCGATGCAGGGGTTCAACGGCTTGTCCGTGTTCTGCGTGCTGTTGCTGATGGCATTGGGGCTGGCGATCATCTTTGGCCAGATGGGTGTGATCAACATGGCCCACGGTGAGTTCCTGACCATCGGCGCGTACACCACCTACGTGTGTTCCAGCCTCACGGCGCACTTTGCGCCGGGCTTTCAACCCTATTACTTCTTCTTCGCCATTGCCCTGTCATTCCTGGTGGCCGGTGCGATTGGCTGGCTGGTGGAGTGGGCGATGATCAGCCGCTTGTACAAGCGCCCGCTGGACACTTTGCTCGCCACCTGGGGGCTGTCGCTGGTGATGCAGCAGACCTTCCGCTCGGTGTTCGGCGCCCGTGAGGTCAGCGCTGAACCACCGGCCTGGTTGATGGGCTCGGTGAATTTCACCGATGCCATCGAGATCCCGCGCAATGGCCTGTTCATGATGGCCCTGACCCTGCTGCTCACCGCCGCGATCTTCCTGATGCTCTACCGCTCGCGTTGGGGCCTGCAAGTGCGCGCCACGGTGCAGAACCGCCTGATGAGCCGCGCGGTGGGCATCAATACGCGCAAGGTCGACCGCATGACCTTCGCCTTGGGCTGCGGCGTCGCCGGGGTGGCCGGCGCGGCGTTCACCACCATCGGCTCCACCGGGCCGACGGCGGGCTCGCAGTACATCGTCGACACCTTCCTGGTGGTGGTCTTCGGCGGCGCGCAGAGCCTGTTCGGCACCATCGCTTCGGCTTTCGTGATTGCCCAGACCCAATCGCTGTCGGAGTTTTTCCTCAGTGGCTCGATGGCCAAGGTACTCACCTTGTCCTCGGTGATTCTGATCCTGATGCTGCGCCCGCAAGGGTTGTTCTCCATCAAAGTGCGCAAGTAGAGGCGAGCGGATGAAGGCTTTAGACAAGCTGCTGGGCGGCCAGCAAAACCTGATCGGCATCGTGTTGCTGGCGCTGTTGATCCTGGTGGTATTCCCCCTGACCCTGGATGCGTTCCGCCTGAACATGGTCGGCAAATACCTGACCTATGCGTTTGTCGCGGTGGGCCTGGTGTTGTGCTGGGGCTATGGCGGCATCCTCAGCCTGGGGCAGGGCGTGTTCTTTGGCGTCGGCGGCTACTGCATGGCAATGTTCCTCAAACTGGAAGCCTCGGACCCCGAAAGCACCAAGATCCAGTCCACACCGGGCATTCCGGACTTCATGGATTGGAACCAGATCACCGAGCTGCCGTGGCTGTGGCAGCCGTTCCACAGTTTCAGCTTCACCTTGGCGGCGGTGATTGCGGTGCCGGTGCTGCTGGCGTTCATCATCGGTATGGCGCTGTTCAAGCGGCGCGTGGGCGATGTGTATTTCTCCATCGTCACCCAGGCGATTGCGCTGATCCTCACGGTGCTGATCGTCGGCCAACAAGGCCTGACCGGTGGCGTCAACGGCATCACCGACCTCAAGACCCTGCTTGGCTGGGACCTGCGCACCGACAGCGCGAAGATGATCCTGTACTTCATCAACGCCGGGTTGCTGTTCGGCTGCATCTTCATTGGCCGCTTCATCCTTGCTTCCAAGCTCGGCCGGTTGCTGATGGCGATGCGCGACAAGGAAGAACGCGTGCGTTTCTCCGGGTATGACGTGGCCAGCTTCAAGATCTTCGTGTTCTGCGTGGCCGCCGCGTTCTCGGCGATTGGCGGGGCGATGTTTGCCTTGCAGGTGGGCTTTATGTCGCCGTCGTTCGTGGGCATCGTGCCGTCGATCGAGATGGTGATCTTTGCGGCGGTGGGCGGGCGCATGTCACTGCTCGGTGCAGTGTATGGCGCGTTGCTGGTGAACTACGGCAAGACTTACTTTTCCGAGTCCTTCCCCGAGTTGTGGTTGTACCTGATGGGCGGGCTGTTTATCGCGGTGGTGATGTACTTCCCCAACGGCCTCGCCGGTTTGTGGGACAGCCATGGGCGTCAGGCACTGGCGAAAATGTTGCGGCGTAAACCTGTAGCGGCGACCCCGGTGAACGCACCGTTAACACCCAAGGCCACAAGCAAAATCCTGGAGACCCAGCCATGACCGCCGTCGGCTTTGAAATGAAAAAACCGGTGCTGGCCATTGAAGGCCTCACCGTGTCGTTCGACGGCTTCAAGGCGGTCGACAACCTTAACCTGTACATCGACCGCAATGAAGTGCGCGTGGTGATCGGCCCAAACGGCGCCGGCAAGACCACCGTGCTTGACCTGATCTGCGGCAAAACCCGCGCCACCAGCGGCAGCATCCAGTTCGATGGCCAGGAGCTGACCAACATGCGCGAGTACAACATTGTGCGTGCCGGCGTGGGCCGCAAGTTCCAGAACCCGTCGATCTACGAAAACCTCACGGTGTTCGAGAACCTGGAGATGTCTTACCCGGCCGGTCGCAAGGTATGGGGCGCGCTGTTCTTCAAGCGCAACGCCCAGGTGATCGCCCGGGTGGAGGAGGTGGCGCGGGAGATCTTTCTCGGCGACCTGCTGCAACAACAGGCCGACCTGCTGTCCCACGGCCAGAAGCAGTGGCTGGAGATCGGCATGCTACTGATGCAGGACCCCGAGTTGCTGATGCTCGATGAACCGGTGGCTGGCATGAGCGTCAATGAGCGCGCGCAAACCGCCGAGCTGCTCAACCGCATCAGCCAGGGCCGTTCGGTGCTGGTGATCGAGCACGACATGGAGTTCGTCAAAAGCATCGCCCACAAGGTCACGGTGCTGCACCAGGGCAAAGTGTTGGCCGAGGGCAGCATGGCATCGGTGCAAAGCAACCCGAAAGTTATCGAAGTGTATTTGGGCCACTGAGGAGCCGCGCATGTTCAAGATCGACCAGTTGTCCTGCGGCTACGGGCAGAGCCAGATTCTCCATGACTTGAACCTGAATGTCGCCAAGCGCGAGATTGTCGCGGTGATGGGCCGCAACGGCATGGGTAAGACCACGTTGTTCAAGAGCCTGATGGGCATCCTGCCGCAGTGGCAGGGCCAAGTCAGCGTGGATGGGCAGGATGTCTCGGCGCTGGAAACCCATGAACGGGTCGCGCGGGGGATCGCCTATGTGCCCCAGGGCCGCATGATTTTCCCGAGTATGACCGTGCTGGAAAATATTCAGACCGGCTTGCCGGCATCGGCACGCGGCAAAGTGCCGGAAGACTTGTATGCGCTGTTTCCGGTGCTCCACGACATGCAGTCGCGAAAGGGCGGTAACCTGTCTGGCGGGCAGCAACAACAACTGGCGATAGCCCGGGCGCTGGCGACCAACCCCAAAGTGTTGTTGTTGGATGAGCCGACAGAGGGTATCCAGCCGTCGATCATCAAGGACATTGCCCGCACGCTGAAGGAAATCCGTAACCTGCGCGATTTGACCATTGTGGTGTCGGAGCAGGTGCTGTCGTTTACCCTGGACATCGCGGACCGTTTTCTGGTGATCGAGAAGGGGCGGTTTGTGATTGAAGAGACCCGCGACCGAGTGGATGAGGCGATGATCAGCCGGTACTTATCGGTGTGAATGCAGGTTGGGTTGCCGCTTCGTAAGTGCTGGTTTTAACCTATGTTTTACTGGAACCGTTGCTCTTTGTGTGGCCACAGATGGATGTCGACAAACTGTCCAGCCGAACGTTGGTCGGCTGTGATGCATCTACTCCCTGAGGTGTTGCCATGGTAAATACTCAATACGGTCAAAATTACCCACTCAGTTTCAATAGGCCTGATCTTGACGGGCAACCCACCTCGCGGGAGGACAAATACAAGAACACTTCAAATTTGAATCTGGTAAAGACGTTTGGGAATAACTTTGATTACTTCGTCAATACCAAGACCGGCTTCGTGGACCAGGCCAGACTCCGTGAAGTGGCGGCTCGTCCGCTGACCGGTCATTCCGTCGACGACAATATGACGCTATTGGCAGGCGAAATCCTTAATCGCCCGGACGTGAACCGCAAGTTGGATAAGTTGAATGAGCGCGGTATACACGACGGTCTAGTTGACCGTGAAAACGTTGAACAGCTCGTTGATTACTACACGAGCGATGACGCGTCTGCCGGCCAGCAGTCCAGGGCCGGAGAGCCGAGCACTGCACCGTCATTTTCGCAGGCTTACCCTGCGCAATATGAGCGCCCCATTAATAACGTCGGAGCGTTCAACCAGCCCGCAATGAATCATTCACCGGGGGACTATCGCGCGCCTTCGAATACCACGGTTGCACGGGATTTTGCCGATAACTTCAGCTACTTCCAGGGCCCGTCCGGCTTTGTCACACGTGCAGTCCTTGAGGACGCTGCCAATCGTCCGTTGACCGGTAACCCGGTAGAAGACCGGATGACACTGCTGGCCAACGAGATTCTCAGCCGTCCTGAAATGAGTCATTTGCTCGATGCAATCAACCACAGTGGTCTTGAAGACGGGCTGATCAGCCAGGGGGACGCGAACAGGGTGGTTGATTACTACCAATCCCAAGAGACACCGTCCATGCAGAGTTGGGCCGGAAGGTACACCGGTTCCATGCAGCGCCAACGTGTTGAAAACACCTATGACGAGTACTATCGCCCGCAGGCATTCGGCAGCATGTCCGCATCGTCGCAAGGCGAAGGCATGAGCCCGCAGAGTGGTGAGGTTTTTCGTGAGTTAAGAGGTGCCACAAACGCTGATTTGGCGAAAGAGCTGGGTAATAACTTTGACTACTTCGCTCCCAACGCCAATGACAAAATCAGCCAGCAATCATTACGTGAAGTAGCAAGCCAGACGATGGACGGCAATCCCGTGAACGATAGGATGACCCTGCTGGCCCGGGAGATCCTTAGCCGGCCGGAGTTCAACCGTCAGTTGGACTCCGTTACCGACAGCGATCTACCGGACAGGCTGATTGGACGCGATACAGTCCAAACATTGGAGTTATGACTTTTCATGCTCAGGTAGAGCGCCTTGCGGGGGTGTCGGACTGAACGTCCTGTCGGGCAACGTTCAGTCGTCAGCTGGGTGTGATCATCCTTTCCGGCCGCACCTGTCGCTCATAATCTTCGGCGGTTATCAGCCCTAGTTGCACCGCCGCGTCCTTGGGTGACAGGCCCTCGTCCGCGGCCTTACGGGTGATCTGCGCCACGCGGTCATAGCCCAGCACCGGGTTCAGTGCGGTCGCCATCAATAATGAGTGCTCCACATTGTGCGCCAGTTGCCGGCGGTTCACTTCCAGGCCGCCCAGCAGCTTGTGGGTGAACAGGCTGGCGCAGTCGCTGAGTACCTCGATCGAGTGCAGCAGGTTGTGGATCAATACCGGCTTGGCCACGTTCAATTCGAAGGTGCTGGAAGCCCCCGCCAGGGTGATGGTGGTGTGGTTGCCGATCACCTGCATCGCCGCCTGCACCAGCACTTCGGCGATGGTCGGGTTGCGTTTGCCGGGCATGATCGAAGAGGTCAGGCCGTCGTCGGGCACGATCAATTCACCCAGGCCGCAGCGCGGCCCCGAGCCAAGCAGGCGGATGTCATTGGCGATCTTGGTCAGTGACACGGCGAGCACATTCAATGCCCCAGAGGCTTCTACCAAGGCATCGTGGGTGCCCATGCCTTCGAACTTGCACGGGTTGGTTTCGAAACGTTCGCCAGTGAGTCGGCTGATTTCCTCGCAGAACGCCAGGTCAAAACCCGCCGGTGTATTCAGTCCAGTGCCCACAGCTGTCCCCCCTTGGGGCAGCAGGCGCAGGCGCGGCATGCACGCTTCGATGCGCGCGATGCCGTGCTGGATTTGCTGGGCAAACGCGCCAAATGCCTGGCCTTGGCTCATGGGCACCGCATCCATCAGGTGGGTACGGCCGATTTTAAGCACCTCCTGCCAGGCGTCGGCTTTGTTACCGAGCGCATCACGCAGATGGCCCAGCACAGGCAGCAGTCGACCGCGCAGTTCCAGCACAGTGGTCAGGTGCATCACTGTGGGGAAGCTGTCGTTGGACGACTGTGAGCGGTTCACATGGTCGTTGGGGTGCACCGGCGACTTGCTGCCCAGTTCGCCGCCGAGGGTGAGGTTGGCGCAGTTGGCGATCACCTCATTGGCGTTCATGTTGGTCTGGGTGCCGGAGCCGGTTTGCCAGATCGACAGCGGGAAGTGCTGGTCAAGGTCGCCTTTGGCGAGTGCTTCGGCGGCCTGTTCGATCGCTTGCGCCAGGGCCGGCGCCAATACGCCGAGGCGTGCATTGGCACGCGCACACGCACGTTTTTGTTGGCCAAAGGCGCGGATCAGGCTGGCGGGGAACGGCTGCTTACCGCCGAAGACCTCCAGCGCCCGTTGGGTTTGCGCGCCCCAGTAGCGGTCGGCCGGTATGGACACGGGGCCGAACGCGTCATGTTCGATTCGCAGAGTCGTCATCACGAGGCTCCGTTAAAGCGCAGCGCCGGCAGCACGCCCGAGCACGCGTTGGTATTCATCCTGGGCAGTCTGTTGGGAGAACTCCCCGGACCATTTCGACACCACCACCGTCGCGACGCTATTGCCGATGGTGTTGCAGGTGGCAATGGCCATCGACATGAAGCGGTACACGCCGAACAGCAGCGCCAGGCCTTCTGCCGGCAGCACGCCGATGGCCGTGACCGTCGCGGCGAACACCACGAAGCTGCCACCCGACACCGCCGCCGCGCCTTTGGAGGTCACCAGCATGATCGCGATGATGCCCAGCTGTTGTTCCCAGCTCAGCGGCACTCCGTAGGCATTGGCGATAAACAGCACGCACAGCGACATGTAGATCGAGGTGCCGTCGAGGTTGAACGCATAGCCGGTGGGCAGCACCAGGCCAACGCTCTGTTTGGAGCAGCCGAATTTCTCGAGTTTTTGCAGCAGGCGCGGCAGGGCGCTTTCCGACGAGGCGGTGCCGAGCACGATGAAGATTTCATCCTTGATATAGGTGAGGAAGCGCCACAGGCTGAAGCCGCTCAACCGGCATACGGCGCCGAGCACCACACAGATAAAGAATGCGATGCCGACGTAGAACATCAACACCAGGTTGGCCAGGGACATCAGCACCGCCGTGCCATTGCTGCCCACCGCGTAAGCCACCGAACCGAAGGCACCCAGGGGCGCGAACTTCATGAGCAGGTTGATAAACTCGAAGAAGCACTCGGAGATGCGGTTCAGGCCGTCTTCGATCACTTCGCGGCGTTCGGGCTTCAACGCCAGCAGGGCGAAGCCGAACAACACCGAGATCACCAGTACTTGCAGCAACTGGCCGCCGGCGAAGGCACCGACGAAATTGTCCGGAAAGATGCCGTAGATAAAGTCCAGGGTCGACGCCGGCGCATGCCCCTTGGCCACGGCGGCACTCGCGGCGGTCGCGGCGGCGCTGCTCGGGTGGGCGTCGTGCATGCCGGAGCCGATCTGCAACAGGTTGCCCCACAACAGGCCGATGGCCAGGGCGATGGTGGAGACTACTTCGAAGTAAATCAACGCGCGCAAGCCGACCTTGCCGACGCGCTTGATATCGCCGGCCGAGGCGATGCCGTGGACCACGGTGAAAAACACCAGCGGCGCGACGGCGGTCTTGATCAGCTTGAGGAAGATATCGCCAAGGATCTTGAAACTGGCGGCCAGCTCGGGGGCGAGAAAGCCAAAGGCGATGCCGAGGAACATGGCGGCGATGACCTGGAAGGTCAGGTCCTTGTAGAGCGGTTTTTTTGCGGTGGTGGATGACATGTCTGTGCTCTCATTGTTGTTATGGTTCGGGTGTTACACAGGCTTGTGAAACGAAAGAGAACCTCTGTGGGAGCGGGCTTGCTCGCGAAAGCGCTCTGTCAGTTGATGCATTGGTTGACTGAGGCATTGCATTCGCGAGCAAGCCCGCTCCCACAGTTGGATCTTCATCCGCGTTGGCGTCAGCGTTTCACGGCACCCTGGCGCGCCAGCGCGATATCCACCATCTGCGGCGCCAGCCCCAGGTAGTTGGCGGGATCGGTCAGGCGTTGCAGCTCGGCCAGGTCCAGTTGCGCCGTGGCTTCACCCTGGGCGAGCAGGGCGTCGAGCAAGCTGGTGCCCTGGTCGTTGGCCATGCGGCACGCGGCATACACCACGTCATGGGCCACTTGGCGGCCAAGGGCCGGGGCGAGGCCCATCATCACGGCTTCGGCGACGATCAGGCCCTGGGTCATGTCGAGGTTCTTGCGCATGCGCTCGGGGCGCACCTCCAGGCCGGCGAGCATAAAGGTCGCCTGGCCGAGGGACGCGGCGCTGAGCGCAAAGGCTTCGGGAATGGCGATCCACTCCGCCTGCCACGGGCCGGTGGAGCGTTCGAAGTCCTGGATCATCGCGTCGAGCATCAGCCCGGCGTGTTGGCGCACGCCCTTGGCGGCGGCGTACATCAGCTCGCAGGAAATCGGATTGCGCTTTTGCGGCATGGTGCTGCTGGCGCCACGGCCCTTGACGAACGGCTCGTACACTTCGCCCAGCTCGCTGGTCATCATCATCATGATGTCGAGTGCGATCTTGCCCAGGGAACCGGTGACCAGCCCGAGGAAGTTCAGGGTCTCGGCCAGGCCATCGCGGGCCACGTGCCAGGTGGCCTGCGGTACGCCCAGGCCGAGTTCGCTCATCAACGCTTCCTGGACTTCCAGGCCTTTGTCGCCGAGGGAGGCGAGGGTACCTGCAGCCCCGGCGAACTGGCCGATTTCGACGCGTGGGCGCAGTTCCACCAAGCGCTCGGCGTGGCGATCGAACATGCTCAGCCACACCGCGCACTTGTAGCCGAAGGTGATCGGCAGCGCGTGCTGCAAGTGTGTGCGGCCGGCCATGGGCGTGTCGCGATAACGCTCGGCCAGGCCGGCGAGCAGCCCGCGCACGGTCTGGATATCGCGCTCGACGATGGCCAGTGCGGCGCGTACTTGCAGGACCACGGCGGTGTCCATGATGTCCTGCGTGGTGGCGCCCCAATGCACGTAGCGGCCCGCTTCACCACAGATCTTCGACAGTTGCTCAACCAGCGGGAGGATCGGGTAACCGACGATTTCTGTCTCGTGCTGCATCAGCGCCAGGTCTAGGGCTTCGTACTGCGACAGCGTGGCGATCTGCTCGGCCGCGTCGGTCGGAATAACGCCGCAACGCGCTTCGGCACGGGCCAGGGCCACTTCCACTTCGATATAGCGTTCGATCAGGGCTTTATCGGAGAACACGCCGCGCATTTCGGCGGTGCCGAACATGTCGCGGAACAGGGCGGAATCAAAAACGGTACTCGACATGGAAAAATCCTAATTGTTAT
>Ga0256410_1002001_pt1 | contig 14397 bp, 11 predicted proteins | sample PhyWR1_FD_185983 | JGI IMG/M metagenome (GOLD analysis project Ga0256410, IMG submission 185983) | Leaf surface microbial communities from wheat plants in UC Gill Tract Community Farm, Albany, California, United States - DLSL W.R1 | ecosystem: Host-associated > Plants > Phyllosphere >... | reverse complement strand
ACTTTCTTACCAGAGACATTGAATATCTTAATACCAATTCCCACGGTGGTTTCGAAATCAGGAGCAGTTTGTGCCGTGTCACTTGAATAACGAGCCCAGACGGTATAGCTCTTGCCAGGTTGAAATATTCCAACTTGATATTCAGCATCAGTATCATTATCAATTTGTAATACGCCGTTAACAATGCCATGTGTTTTTGCAAAGGCTGCGCGTTTTGCCGGTGTTTGATTTTGGGTAACGATACGCTTTATCTGCGTTTCATCAACGAACATCCGGCGAATATCCTCGATTGCCTCAGACATATTTCCAGAATTTAAAGGAGTTGATTTATTATTTTTCATATTACACCTTATGCAAAACTGTATACCATTAGTATTCTCATTGATCCCTTGAAATATAAATAATAAAAATAAAATGTGTGCCATTATATTTTTATTGATTTTGTTGTAGTTAGAAGTATATGTCTCTAACTACAGATTAAAACAAAAAATATTACATTAACTGTTTTTCATTTCTAATGAAAAATATGTCAGACTATCCTGGCATATTTATCCCTTGAATTTAAACCAAGTTTAAGATAGACACGGTAAACACGCTTGTTATTGAATAAATATCCCTTTAATCTTATTTCTTTATAACACTTCCAAAATCCTGCATTGGGAAATGTAACTAGAACTGATTGAATAGCATCCATAATTTCTTTATCTTTTTCATACCAGTTTCTACCTTTACGATAAAAGGTAGCTCGTGATAATGACATTATGCTACATGCAGTAATAACTGGCAGGCCAAACTCGATTAATAAGGTAGCATAAGATTTTTTTTCAGCTATCACCAATCTTTTTTTTCGAAAATAGCCTTCATCGCATTATTTTCAAGACTCATCTCAGCAAGCATTTTTTTTAGGCGAGTATTTTCAGATTCGGTCTTCTTAAATTTATTAATGCTGCTAATAGAGAGATCTCCATATTTAGATTTCCAATTGTAGTAGGTAGCATTACAAATCCCATGTTGTTCACAGATATCCTTAACTTTCATACCAGAACTCACTAATTTTAAAACACTTACTATTTGTTCTTCAGTAAAATGATGCTTTTTCATATGCTTCCTTATTTTTATGAAATTAAATATAACAGATAATGAAAAGATATATGCCTATAGTATTAAAATTAACAATGTGAATAAAATATTAATATACTAACTTAAACTACTATGCTGTGATCAATAATTAACCATGGAAGCAGATAGGTTTTTTATATGCAGCGTAAACTACAACTCTGGATTACTCGAGTCAATATGCTTATTTTCAATATGTCTTATTAATGATTTTATGAGACATAAAACGAACTATCACCTTATATACTGAATGTATTATCTGTGATTGAAAAAATCCTAACGATTAATCGATAGGATTTACCATGTCAAGAACATCATAAACTCTATCATTTCTTTATATTACAACATCTTATTGGTTATTTTTGAGATAAAAACAAAAGCCCTCCCCTAATCCCATTAATTAGAAAACTGGCCTGCTATATAATTGGAGTTTTTATCGAATCCCATTTTATTAGCAGGCCAAGGGGTAAGTTTTTTTGGGATGTAAATATTACTTTTCTCTTAATTAAAATTAATATGTCAGCTATTAAATTTATATGGCATATGTAATATGGTTTTGTAGATAAACATCAAGGAATACATCTTGGTTAAATATCAATTTGAAATTTTCATCTTCAAGTTCTTTATTGAAAAGGCCATTGTTTGTTGGGTGAAGTTGAATGATAAAACAGTAAATGGGGAAGGGTTTTTTAATATTATGATTTCATTGCTATCGGCATAATTAGAAGTCTCTAAATTAACTTCGGAGCTCTGATTCTCTCTAATTTCTCTAACATCTATAGATAAAGAGCCAGATAATATTAACTCAAAAGAGACTTGTTGCATCAACTTGGGTTCAAAAAAAAGACGAATAGAACCTGATGTTGAAGCAGTGTTTTCATAAAAAACACCTCCATTTATTAATGTATTATCTATGCTTTTGTTAAATCCAATATAAATAAATGTATCAGCCGGTATATCACGAGCACTGACAATAACATTGTTGTAATAACTATTCCCACTTTTAGCTATTCTATTTTCCCCTTTACTCGAGAAGCCTTCTATTAAGTCATATGTAATTTTATCTATATCCATATCCACATCCAATATCTTTCCTGGAGGCCAAGGGTTATTTAATGTTGGTGTAAATGAATCATGATGTAAAAAACGAGTCGAACGAGGTTGTACTGGCTCTCCGATACTTTCACCATTAACATTACGACGAACCATTGCTGAGCTTTGATATACAACTTTCCTGGCTTCAGCGATGCTACCAACAGGTACCATTTCAGGTAAGGTTCTAAAAATATTGTATGCTAATGATTCTCCATAAGCGAACTGCTTACGTGTGAGAATATTTTGTTGATATAATGTGAGGGTTGCAACCTTCACTGGTTTAGCTTCTTTTTCATCCCATAAACTACGAGCGCTAATAATAGATTGATTTTCAGGATTATTACGTTTTTGAATATAAAAATTAAGAATAGCATTTCCGTTCATCAGTCTTTCTGATAAATCTTGAGCGAGATAGTTATTATTTTTTACATTGATAGTAGAGCTAGGATCACTAGCCGCTTGATATTCTATAATATACTTGCAATATTCATCTCCAAATTTATATGGAATACAACTCCAATATTTTTCTGTTAACAGGCTGGGAACCTCTTTTTCCATGCTGTCTAAAATCTTTGCCGACTCTGGATGAGTTTTTCGAAATTCTTCTAAATTACCGCTCATTGCAGCAGCTTTAAAGTCAGACATTTCTATAGCATCAGCAGCAAAAAAAACGGGGGTATTTTGCAAAATAAGATCGACTGTTGTACCGTCAGGCTCTTCCTCTAAAACTTTCTTACCAGAGACATTGAATACCTTAATACCAATTCCCACGGTGGTTTCGAAATCAGGAGCAGTTTGTGCTGTGTCACTTGAATAACGAGCCCAGACGGTATAGCTATTGCCAGGTTGAAATATTCCAACTTGATATTCAGCATCAATATCATCATTAATTTGTAATACACCGTTAACAATGCCATGTGTTTTTGCAAAGGCTGCGCGTTTTGCCGGTGTTTGATTTTGGGTAACGATACGCTTTATCTGCGTTTCATCAACGAACATCCGGCGAATATCCTCGATTGCTTCAGACACATTTCCAGTATTTAAAGGAGTTGATTTATTATTATCCATATGACACCTCGTTAACATGTAGTTATTTTGATAAATATTATTTGTTATCTTGCCTTTTGGTACATTATCCAGAATGGATTACTGACCCATCTTTGTTCTTGTTGGTAATAGTTAGTAACCTCCTTACAGTAGTCATCTCTAATGTTTTTAATACGATCTTGATAAGCGTTGAGTAATAAATTATTTTTATATAATAAAAAATGATTTACAGCTTTAGTCCCTATTACTCCAGTATAAAGAGCATTATATATTCCTTGAGAAGATAAAGGATCAAAGGATAAAGCTGCGTCATCGACAGCTATCCAGCAGGAACAGTTTCCACTACACTCCGCGTATCGATGTTACGATTATCACACCATATATAGAAAGAAAATAATGGTTGATTTTTTACTCAATCCCAGAACTACTCTGTAATAAATGGTGATATGCCACTGCATTAATTATCCATTTTGCTGTTATATTTAAAGTTGAGTGGTTAGTTTAAATAAAGTTAACCTGTTTGAATTATTTTAATGTATTCGCTATGGGGTTCATTTAAATAATTCCCTTGGCATGCAATAAGTATGAAAGAAATAAACATCATAAATATAATCTTCACGCATAGCCTCTTTAAGGGTAAGGGAGAACCGATTACAATTATTTAGATAGTATCTTTGCATATGTACGAAACTATTTAATCACAATTAAAAAATTAGGCAATAATATTATTTAATCAAAAGTATTATTTCATTCCTTGTTATTTGTTTGTTTTTTTATAACTTGCTGTAAAAAAAGAGGAAAGTATTTTTTTTATTATGTTTTTTTTGAGATCAAGATCAAAAAAATTAATTTTGTTTAATTATTACATTATCTAAATAAATAATGATTTTTTTTGTTTAAAATATTTTGAATATACGCTGTTAAATGATGTAAAAACTCAAAGCTATTACCAAAAATAAAATCATTCTAATATAGAGCTTTTTGAGTGTGTCACACCACCATTGTTATTGCTGTATCTCATTGATATTTAATGTTTTATTTTTTTTATTCTTTGTTTTTTAAAGACTAATAGTCTAATAATGAAAATTATTTTTATTTTATTTTTTGTTTTTTATATCTGATATATTGACATGTTTTTATTACCATTAATCTATACATATTATAGTAGAGTATTTGATATCTTATAGCTCATGATAAAAACCAAAGATAATGAAAAGATATTGGAGATATGAGATTAAAATTCTATCTGTAACTCAGTGGTGATATCAGTAGACCCACTTTAGTTCCCAGCATTTTTTAAAATTCCCGTATTTCAGCCATCATCCGATACTCTTCCAGTGTCAGGTTATCCAGGACACTTAGAAATCCTTTTAATATCAAAATAGTGAATATGAGATGATGCTCTGCAAAACCTTTAGGCTATATCGCAGTCGCTATCACTATTGGCATAACGGCTGCAACACCATTAACCCAGAGCAAATAAAACTTCACGGTGAATTCGAACGTATTGGCTGCAAAGTCGTGGCTCTGCAGGCGCACGAACCTTGGCGGCAATGCTGACGCGCGGGTGTATTCCAATAAAGCGATATCGTGCAGGTTGCCTGATGAAATGCTTAAAGCTCAGGAGCGGTCCGCCGGGGAAACCTAAATATTAGTTGGTCTACAGCACTTTTTGCACGGAAATATCTGGCAAGTGAGTTCAGTCTGAGCAAATGCTAATTTTTATCCAATGAACGAGTGAACCTCCCTTACAAGTTATCTGTTTATACTCGTCATGCTTCAAGTTGCCTGGGCGTTGCTGGCGTTCAGACAGCCGAATCACATAGTTTATCTATGCTCATCGACTGCCTTCACTTTGCGCCTATAAGCAACGCGAATTATTTTAGGTATATTTAGTTTTTTTCATGTTCATTATGCTGTTCAAATATATTATCTTTCATGATTAATTTAATACAGTAGCCAGATAGAATAGCAAATACACCACCAATCAATGTTTCCAGAATTCGTTCAGATAATAAATGATAGTTCGTGTTGTTAAAGTAAATGGACATCTCTATTAATGACAATACCAGTCCGGTAAGACAAACAGTACCAAAGACATTGTTTTTCTTCTTATTGCTAACAGGAATAAGAAATGAAAACAAAAGGATTAAACCAAAACCAACATAGGGCATTAATGCTGATACGTTAAAAGAGTAATACAATATTAAAACAACAATTAATGTTCCTATAACTCTGTCTCTGGTTAACGAAACAATATTCTTTAATTGTGGGTTTAACACGAAGATAAATGTTAACGGTGCCCAGAAGAAGTGGTCGATGTTTATTGCACGTGATGATAATACACAGGTTAATAACCCAGTGGCGTAGACTAATGATTGACTTAATAAATTAAAGTCCATTTTGTTTTTTCTTAGTGAAAGATATTTCTTAATTTGAAATAATGATATCCTTCTGCGTTTACTAAGGCTGTAACAAAAGAGTAAGGTGATAACGGTACCAATAAATAGCCCAATCATATAGCCATCAAAACTTGGTTTTTTTAACGTCGATCCTATAATAAAGAAAATCATCGAGTATTTAATCGACATATCCAGTGAAGAGTCTATGTTATAAAACTGATAATAAAATAGCGGTGCGATAAATAAAATCAAAAAGAATGGTAAGCTAACCCCGACATAATATCCAAGAGCAGATGAAATGAAAATAAATAATGAGCACAGTAATGAGTATTTAATGTTTCTATAACGAGTGGCTTTATTAAAAATAGTATAGCTATGTAGTGTTGCGAGTGAACTCCAGAGCGTGGCATCAATGCCTGCAACATAGTAAGTAATAGTAAAGTTAATCATAATATAAAAAGACAAATAAAAACTTTCTGATAGCTTCGCCATAAATCTCTCCAGATTACCCCATCCGGTATAAACCGCACGGGGCACGTTATTATCTGTTCAACATCACTACCAGAGCTTAAACAGATCCTTCTTTCTCAATCACCAGAACCCTTGCCGCCCCTACTGGGTGGGCGATATGTTCCGTTCCGACGCTAGCATAAAAAATATCTCCAGTAGATAGCAGGATTTTTTTGACTTCACCCGCTTCCTTGTAATGCATCTCAACCTGGCCATCCATTACGGCAAAAACTTCCTGACCGTCGTTGATATGCCATTTATAGGGTTTATCCGTCCAGTGTAACCTGACGGTAGTACCGTCAAAATTTGCAATGTCAGTTGCTCCCCAGGCTTTTTCGGCGGTGAAGTTTTTACTGATATAGGTTTGCATGACATTTCTTCCAGGTGGTTAGTAAAAAAAGCAGTTACAACATATAGCAGAAGGGAAGGCGGCCTGAAAGGCTGTCAGAGTGATTTTATTTGGTGTGCTGTAAACCTCGGCCTTCTGAACTACCCCAAAAGTTGGATAATCTATTGATTTGCCGCCATCGAGCTGGGGGAAACCCGTCCAGCGGCTAAAATAACGGCTAAAATGGGGCGTATCAGTAAAACCATACTGACATTTCCACATTACCTCCTTTTTGATGATGATAGAGGTAATGAGTGACATGAAAAATATACTTAAGCCGGTAAATCAATCAGCAAAGCTCTTAACGGGGTGCTGGCCTCCAGCGTCACTTGGTGTTCATCACAGATAAATGCGCCATCACCACAGGTTAAATTGGCCGTTTTTCCCTCAGCAGTGACAGCGACGGAACCATGAATTGACTGAAAATAAGTATGCTCCCCCTGTAATGAGATACTTTGCTGTTGGCCTGCTTTCAGGTTGAGATGGTGGACTCTAATGTTCTGGCGCAGTTGTAACATCGATTTTCCGCCCTCTACGGCAGCAATCAGTTGCTGAGACTGATTATTCAGCGTAATTTTTTGTATTAAAGGATTATCCCCTTCCGGACAGGCCTCAAGCCAAAGCTGCATGCGTGTCAGTGGCTTTTTTTTACTGATATTATGCTCGCTATAACAGACCGCCGGTTGGGCTGATAACAATACGGCCTCGCCCGTTTTTACCTGGACATGATTACCTTCGTTATCTCTATATTCTGCTTCGCCTTCCAGCACCAGGTTGAGGATATCAACTTTGGGATAGCTCCTTGGTTGTAGTGAGGCTCCGGGCGCTATGACTTCCTGGTTAAGTACGCGCAAAGAGGCATATCCCAGTAATTTAGGGTCAAAATAGTGTCCAAAGGAAAAGGTATAGCGAGCTTTTAACCAGCCGTAATCAGCCTCGCCACACTGTTGAACTGCTCTTATTGTGATCATTATTGGTTACCTCTTTTTAAGCTATACTTATGTTAGAGGTATAGACGCCGTATTGTTAGCTAGTTAATCTGCACGCTATCATCAAATTTACTGAACGAGACTCAAATGGCAAAAGAGAGAGCATTAACGCTGGAAGCGCTGAGAGTAATGGACGCCATTGACAGGCGGGGCAGTTTTGCTGCCGCGGCTGATGAGTTGGGAAGAGTCCCTTCGGCACTCAGTTATACCATGCAAAAACTGGAAGAAGAGCTAGATGTAGCACTCTTTGACCGTTCAGGACATCGAACCAAATTTACTAATGTTGGACGTATGTTGCTGGAAAGAGGGCGAATTTTATTGGAGGCAGCTGATAAGTTAACGACTGATGCAGAAGCCCTGGCTCGTGGCTGGGAAACGCATCTGACAATTGTCACCGAAGCGCTAATCCCTGCTGAGAGACTCTTTCCGTTAGTCGAAAAATTAGCGGAAAAATCTAAGACTCAACTGTCTATTGTTTCTGAGGTTCTGGCAGGTGCCTGGGAGCGTCTGGAACAAGGCCGGGCAGATATTGTTATTGCCCCGGATATGCATTTTCGTTCCTCCTCGGAAATTAATAGCCGCAAATTATACAAATTAATGAGCGTACAAGTGGCTGCGCCAGATCATCCTATTCACCTCGAGCCGGAACCGCTTGCAGAAGCTACCAGAATAAAATATCGCGGTATTGCGATAGCCGATACCGCTCGTGAAAGACCTGTTCTGACGGTAGATCTGCTGGATAAGCAACCCCGTTTAACCATCAGTTCGATGGAAAATAAGCGCCGTGCACTGCTTGCCGGGCTGGGCGTTGCAACCATGCCTTATGCACTGGTTGAACGTGATATTGCCGAAGGTCGCTTGCGGGTAGTCAGCCCTGAAACAACGCATGAAATAGATATTATTATGGCTTGGCGACGTGACAGCATGGGGGAAGCTAAGGCGTGGTGTTTGCGTGAAATCCCTAAGATCCTGAAATAAAATCCAACCACGATCAGTGACCCTACAATGAGCCACTGATCGTTACTGTATATCGTTTAGATACCCGTCATAGTGTTGCCCTTGCCTGCAGATTTTATCAACTTATTCCCCAGCGTATCCACACGCATCTGTACTGGAGGGAATGGCATTTCGATATTATGTTCACGGAATCCTTGTAGTATCAGTTGGTGGATCTCATGACGCAGTGGCATACGGTGACTCATTTCTGCTGCGAAGATACGTAAATCAAAAATCTGGATACCTTGCTGAAGATTGACCAGGAAAGCTTCCGGTACAGGCGTATCAAGCACCAGTGAACAACGTTCCGCTGCTTCAAGTAAGATCTTCGCTACTTCCTCGGTATTGGCATCTGCTGGTGCCGGAATGGTCAGTACCACACGTGTCACTGAGTCAGAAAGCGACCAGTTAATAAACTGTTCCGTGATAAATGCCTGGTTTGGCACAATAATCTCTTTTCGATCCCAGTCACTGATGGTGGTTGCGCGTGTATTGATACGTGCCACTGTCCCCGTTAAGTCCCTAATCGTTACCGTATCGCCAATACGAATCGGTTTTTCAAACAGAATTATCAGACCCGAAACAAAATTGGCGAAGATTTGTTGTAAGCCGAAGCCTAACCCGACGCTCAGTGCAGCTACCAGCCATTGTAGTTTCGACCACTCAATACCCACCATCGAGAAGCCCACCAGGCTCCCTATCAGCATCAGCAAATATTTGGTGATGGTGGTAATGGCATAGCCAGTACCTGGCGTCAGATCCAGGTGCTGGAGAATAGCCAGTTCAAGCAATGCAGGAAGGTTACGTACCAGCTGAATGGTGATGATTAAGACCAATATGGCTATCAGTACCGAACTGAGGGTAATCGGCTCAATGCTTTCAACCCCTTGGACGCTTGAAGTGACATCCCATAACGTAATGTTGCCAAGGAAGCCAAAGGCCGAGTGAATTTCAGACCACAATACAATGACTGAAAGTAGTGCAATTAAGGTAAGAATAGATCTGACCAGTTTTAATGACTGGACGCTAATGGCATCAAGATCGATTTCTGTTTCATCAACATTATCGATAGTCCCTTCTGTACTGTGAGAATGCGTTGGATCTTCTTCACCACGCGCTCTTTGAGCGAGGATCTCTGCGCGCCGCTGCCGTGCACGATCAAAAGCCAGACGACGGCGTTGAATCAGCATCCAGCGGCGAATGATATGGTAGATAACTAATAGTGCAAACCAGATGGCCACAGAGGTTTCCATTCGTGCCAGTAGGGCTTGTGCTGTTGCCAGATAACCCACCAGGGCTGCCAGAATGGCGGCCAGAGGAGCGCTGAGCATCAGGTTCCATAACAGAGTATTGATAAGATTTTCACCATTACCCTGCTTGTCGAGATAGAGCGGAAGCCCGGCACGTTTCAGACTGAGGGTCACCATGGCTAATGCGCCACAAATCAGGATAAAGCATAGTCTGCCCAGTGTGGCTGAAAACTCCCGATCATTGAGGTTGTTGAACATGATAAGCGCCATTATCAGCGGCACAATAAAACCGATGCTCATAATGTAGTAGCGCATGGCACGGGCAACACGTTCACGACGCCAGCCGAAATGGACGATAAACAGTCCATTCGGGCGGGCAAAAATAGCGCAAATCATCACTCCCCACAGCAGCGGAACCGTTGCGGTGACACCATCACCAATCGCTACTGCGGTAGGATAAGGCCAGGCTTCTTGTAAACCATGTCCCAGTGTTGCCCAGAGTATCGGTAATGGTAAGGCCACCAGAATAGACCAGAAGACGTTACGCAGCGTTAAGCTAAAGTGATCCTGGGTAACTTTACCGACTTTGGCACTGGAGCGTTCAAGAAATTGAGTGAAATGACGGCGAGAGCTAACACTGAAGCCAACCAGAATAAGTGCGCCAAACAGGGGAACTATCGTCTCTTTGCTGGTTATCATCATGATAAAGGCTTTACCCAGCTGGCTGAAGGTATCCAGCGAAACCAAGCTACGTAAAGCGTGCACAATATCCAGTGGCCAGTCTAGTTCGACGGGTCTGACATCCGAGGTCCAGAACAGATAACGGTGAGTGGCTTCGTTGACCTCTTTAAGTGCATCCTCAAGCTGACTATTGGCTACTTTTAACTTTGTCAGCTCAAGTATCAGTGTATCGCCGCCTTTCAGTAAGGAGTCGAGTAGCCCGCGCTGAGTGCGTAGTTGGGCATTAAGAATACGGGTCTGTTCAGCGGTCAGTGGTTCCCCATCTTGCTGGCGAATCTGACGTAGCTCTGCCTGTTTATTGAGCAAGTCTTCATAGTACAGGCGCTGTACCCGGAGCTGAGCTAGTTCAGTATCTAACTGCTGGGGTTTAGGCATCTCTGGCAGACGTGCCACCTGAGCACGCAAAGCTTCACCTAATACATTTGAGACCCCTAGCCACTGAGCCTGTTCACGTAACGTATTCAGAGCCTGGCGAACCTGGACCGTTTGTGTATAGGCCTGGCGTTGCTGAGAAGCAACTAACTCCATCCGCTGAGCTTGCTGATTCAGCGACTGAGAGAGTTCGCGGTTAGTTTTAAATTGTTCAGTAATCGATGGCGGTAAATTCTCACTGGCTTCTGCCAGTAATTCAGTACTCTCAAGGGCAAGCTCTGCTTCACGCTGGCGCTGGTTATTGAGCTGATTACGCAGAGACTGAAGATAGCCGTCCAGCAGAGTACTTTGTTTCGTTGCCAACTCAGCACGCATCCGTGCTAATTCCTGACGATTATTGGCTGATAATTGTGCCAGTTCCAGCTCATCGACCAGCGCTTTCAGACGCGCGGCCTCTGCCAGCAATGACGTATGCTGGGCCTGAATTAAGGTTGAGCCACCCGAAGGTTGTGATCCTACTCGACGTTCGACATCACTCAGCTGACGGCGAATATCCGTTTGTTGCTGAGGCAACTGGCCTAGCGAGTCCATGATATCGCGGACACGTTCTTGTTCTTGCTGTGCCAGACGGCTTTTATCCAGCAACTGACTGCTAACTTGTAGTATTTCCTGGTTCAGGGCGTCAGTAGAGAGATTGGCGGGTGCTTTTTGAGGTTCATCCTGAATCGCAGCAATCTGTTTACGCAGGGTTTGCGACAACTTCGGGTAGTTATCTATCGCTTGTTGATACTGTTCAGCGCGTTCGAGTGAACCTTTACGCTCTTCAAGCGCATTTTGGGCAGACTGCAGGGCCTCGACTATTTCCGCCTGGTTGGGCGTATTACTCGCGGCTTTAGCCTGCTCAAGGTCTTGTGATACTTGTTTTGAATCGGGGACGACAGCTGCGTGCGCCGCCCCCATACTGAGGCACAAGGCCATCAGGAAAACGATAATCGAGCGCACGTCAGTCTGCCTGTAAAATTATTTTTCGCTATCTTCGCCGACCAGGGAACTGGTTTCGGAGGTATGGTCGAGGGTTTGGTCTGCCGGAATGGCAGGTTCACTGATGATATCAGTCGATATCGCCAGTGGCTGGCCAATCAGGGTGGCGGAAAGGCTTGCTAAAGATTCCACCAGGTTTACTTTTCCTGGTGCAAACAGGTTAATAACGGTTGAACCCAGCTTAAAGCGGCCCATTTCCTGACCTTTCAATAACGCTACGGAACCTTCACTTTCACCGGCAGGCCAGGTTTTGCGTTTAATCACCCCTTCGCGAGGAGGCGTGACGGTACCAGACCAGACTGTTTCGATACTACCGACAATGGTGGCACCGACCAGAATCTGCGCCATTGGGCCAAATTCGGTATCAAATAAACAAATAACACGCTCATTACGGGCAAACAGGTTAGGTACGTTTTGTGCTGTTAAATGGTTTACCGAGAACAAATCGCCCGGGACATAAATCATCTCACGCAAGATACCATTACAAGGCATATGGACACGGTGATAGTCGCGTGGTGACAGATAGGTGGTGACGAAATTGCCGTTACGGAACAGGTCAGCCATCTGATAGTTACCTGCCAGCAGAGCTTCCAGACTGTAATCATGCCCTTTAGCTTGCAAAATCTTGTCGTCTTCAATACGTCCCAGCTGGCTGATAGCTCCATCAGCAGGCATCACTAGAATATTCGGATCAGTGTTCAGGGGACGAACATCATCCCGTAGTGGACGAACAAAAAAGTCATTAAAAGTGCGATAACTTGCAGTATCAGGCTTCTGGGCCTCTTTCATATCCACTTTGTAGAACCGAACGAACAGGTCGATAACCAGTTTGGTCAGCCATCCTGCCCGCTTGCTTGCACCCCAGCCAGCCAGGCGAGTCAGCCACAGTTTTGGCAAAATATATTGGAGCGAAAGTTTAATTTTATTTAACAAAATAGCCTCCAGGCTAAATGTCTTAAATGAGAAGCTGAGCGTATACCCGTCATACTTCAAGTTTCTTGGGTATTGTTTTCGTGAAACTACCCGAATCACATAGCTATCTATGCTCATCGACGCTTTTCACTCAGCAGCGCCTACCGGCAACTCGAATTATTCAGGGTATGCCCGTGATACTTCAAATTGTCTGGACGTTGTTTTCGCGAACTCGACCAGTAACGCAAATTATTAACAGTACAAAGGACATGATTTTAGCGATGCCCAGCTTAATTGTCAGTCTCAGGTATCAGAAAGGCCTTTACGTGTTTTTACTTCAGCCATGCTTTCCAGGATACGGTGATAATTTGCAAAACGCGTCTCGGCAATATCGCCACGTTCGACGGCTTCGCGTAGAGCGCAACCCGGATCATTATCATGACTACAGTCTCTAAACTTACAGTGACCTAAATAGTCTCGGAATTCGACAAACCCTTGAGTGATTTGTTCCGGGGCGAGATGCCATAAACCGAATTCACGTACGCCAGGGGAGTCAATGACATCGCCACCACCAGGAAAATGATAAAGGCGTGATGCGGTAGTGGTATGTTGTCCCAGACCTGAGTTATCCGAAACATCGTTGACCAGAATCTGGTTCTCTAAACCCAGCAAATTATTCAGTAAACTGGATTTACCGACCCCTGATTGACCGGCGAAGATGCTGATACGTCCAATCAGCTCCTGTTCCAGTGTTTTTAATCCTTCTGCCCGGTAGCTGGAAACCATTAATACGCGATAGCCAATTTTGCGATAGATATCCATCTGTTCATCTACCCATTTACGGCCTTCATCATCAAGAAGATCCGTCTTATTCAGGACTAACAGTGGTTCAACATCGAGGGTTTCGCACGCAACCAAATAGCGGTCAATAATATTCAACGAGAGTTCCGGCAAAATAGCCGATACGATGATGATTTGGTCGATATTTGCTGCAATCGGTTTAACACCATCGTAGAAATCTGGACGTGTCAGTACTGAGGTTCGAGGATGAACTGCTTCAACAATCCCTTTCTTCGAAAGTTGTTCAGCACTTTCTTTGGCTGGACGCCAGACCACTTTATCGCCTGTTACCAGAGAGCGAATAGTGCGTCGAATATTACAGCGGTGAACGGAGCCGTCAGTAGACTCAACATCGGCATGCTGTCCAAAGCGACTGATTACCGTACCTTCACGCCCTTCATCAAACTGGGCATCATCAGTATCGTGCTTCTCCACGGTTTTAACTAAACGGCGCTCATGGTTGGCTGTTACACGTCGTTGCTGGCCTTTGGAGAGTTTATTTTTGCTCAAGCGTACTCACTCCTGGTCGCCCATAGTGGGCAAAAGTTCTATGATACACACAATCTCACCCGAATTAACCCACCGTCATCACTGGGCGGCTTACTGAAAGAAGGAAAATAGCATGAGTGGCAATGAAAACAATCTGATTTGGATTGATTTAGAAATGACCGGTCTTAATCCTGAGCATGACTGTATTA
>Ga0256410_1001994_pt1 | contig 14427 bp, 14 predicted proteins | sample PhyWR1_FD_185983 | JGI IMG/M metagenome (GOLD analysis project Ga0256410, IMG submission 185983) | Leaf surface microbial communities from wheat plants in UC Gill Tract Community Farm, Albany, California, United States - DLSL W.R1 | ecosystem: Host-associated > Plants > Phyllosphere >... | reverse complement strand
CGGTCGCTCCCATACGCAGCTGATGAATATCACTGCGGTAGTCGGCAATCCGGCGCAGGTCTTCAGGGTCTGTGACCCGGGCTCTGGGGTCGTCCAGTACAGACTGCACCGGCCCCTTGTCGGTCATACGATCAAGGAAATGAATCATTCGATGGGAATCCCCCAACTGGACCGCCACAGCGGCGGACATGAGATGGCCGCTTTTCAGCCCAGGTGCTCCGAGTGACGCGATACGCTGGCCCTGCGGCAGTGCGCAGAACTTCCAGCTCCTTGGGGAGCGCGTACATCTCAACCTTGCCGTAGTGCGGGCCACCAGCACTTACCAGGTCGCCTGCCATGACATGGTTGGTGAAGGGTGCTGCATTGGCTGGCTGGCCTTCGGGAAGGCGATAGGCCAATCCGGCGGCGCCGTAAGGATTGAATGCGTCGCCGGGGAGGTTGTAGTGGTGTGCGGTGATCTGTGCAAGCGCGCCGCCCAGAGAGTGGCCGGTGACATGCACCGGACCATACCCACTTTCCTCGGCCAGTTTGGTTGCCTGCTTGGTGAGTGCAAGGGCATCGCCGAGCTGTGAATTGATTCTGGCGGTGACCATCGCAGCGTCGATGCCGCCATCAAGGAGGGGCTGACGGTCGAACTCCGTGCCGCGGTGGGCAACGATGACTTCTTTGGATTCTAGGTTCTGGTAGACGACGCCTTGGTATCCCGTGGCAGAGTTCAGGGATGCCAATGCCCGGTATTCTGTCCCGGCAATAGAAATGATGGATCTGGCAGCCGGGAGCGGGTCCGTGTAGACATGGTTTGAGAGCGTCGCGTTTTCTCTAGGGTTCATGGGATTGCTCCTTCAATCCACTGGGATATCTCTATAAGGAAGTATTTCTGGCGTTCGGCTTTCGACATCTTCTCGTACCACTTCGAAGACTCGGTAGGCGTCCACTCTGGAAATTCCCCTGGAATCATAGGGGGCAATGCGCGATTTACGTAGGTGATGGAGCGTTCTTCGTCTTCAATCTTCGTAAATGACGACCATGCGGTTGCCTGGATTGGGCGATCATCGATGATGAAGTCGAACGACGCTACTACGAGAACAGGTGTCCATGTGCAAGGGCCACTCCCGTAATAGTCGGCAACTTCCATTCCGTCCTTGTACAAGGTGCTGCTGAATTCTGTAGCACTGATACGCCGTACTGGGGGCTCAACCGTGTGCTGGTTCGGTTCATATTGCACGCCCTCGTAATTGTTGATCGGGGGGAGGCAGAGTGGGTCTATCTCATAGGTGACGGATACCTTGGGAGTTGGGACCTCCACTGGGGCGTCATGGACCCGGATCACAATCGGCAGCGCATCCTTGGGTGCAGGATTTTCACGGTAAACCGGATATGAGCGTTCCTTGTGGCAGCCCGAAATGACCAAGCTGATCAAAGCGATCAGTGCCACATTAGAAAGGCCTGCGGGAAGTTTCAGCATGAGCAGTCCATGTCGCGGATTGACGAACCATGGGGGCATGCTTGTACAGCTTTCCTTCGGAGCATGGTTCTCGGTGCGTGAAGCTGCCGACAGGATTGCCCTGATCGGTGTTCAGCTGGACAAGAGCTATGGCTGTGAAAGCCTGCGCGATGAGCATTTCGGGGCAAATACGACAGTCTCGTCGCCGCCGTCGGCTCGTTCCCATAGCCTCCATTCTTGCGCCCCAGCGATACGGGGCCATGCGAGATAGCGTTCATCATCGCTCCATTGCTCTTCATCAACAGACTATACGGCTCGTTTCTGCCGTGTTCCATAAAGATGTGGGAGACGAGGAATGAGCGGGCGGCCTGCATCTTCCAGGGTAAACGCTATGCCGAGCGCTGGTGCGCGGGCAGGCTGGACCCCCGGATGCGGCTGCGAGCAGCTGTGGCTCGGATGGTGGACGACACTCCGAGCGAGCCTCTACCGCCGCTGCCCGCCCTGCCGCCTACACAAACAGCTGCAGCAGGCGCGCTGCTTGATCGAGGGGGGCGAGGGACCTGGAACGAGTAAAGGAAGCGCTGGCGCCAATCCGTTCGCCGGCGGTGATGAAGCCAAGGGCGAAGGACCCGATGAAGACACGGGTGAGGACAGGTCTGAGGGAACTGCGCCGGGGTGTGTGAGCACGGCCAGCTCGCTTTTGCGGAGCAAGTCGAAAATTGCGGAGCGCTGGGAGCTACAAGAAATCGCCCGAAACCGTTGGTGCCCGGAGCCGGAATCGAACCGGCATGGGGTTGCCCCCGGCGGATTTTAAGTCCGATGCGTCTACCAGTTTCGCCATCCGGGCCTGCAGCGCGCGCCGATTGTAACGGAATCGCCGCCGCTGCCGCCGGCTAACGGGGCTTTTACGCAACCGGGCGCGGCGCTGGGTACAGTCCGCCAACGTTCCCGGGAATGGCGATATGCGTGCACGTGGCAGGCGATGGATCGGATGCAGTGCCGTGCTGGGGCTGATGCTGGCGATCGGCCCGGCCGCCGCGCAGCAGGTGCCTGCGCCCACCGGGGCGGTGGTGGACATGGCGACGGTGCAGGTGACCGGCGAACAACCCGGCCCCGGCCTCTGGAAGGTCACCGCTCCACAGGGGCATGTGCTGTGGATCCTGGGCACGGTCTCGCCGTTGCCGAGCGGAGTGCAATGGCGCTCCGACGAAGTCGAGCGGACCATTGCCAGCGTCGACCATGTGCTGGGCGATCCGGGTTTCGCCCTCGATGCGAAGATCGGTGTGTTCAAGGGCCTGACCCTGCTGCCACTGGCATTGAAGACCGCGCGCGATCCGCAGGGGCGCACGCTTGACCAGATCCTGCCGCCGGCAACGCACGCGCGCTGGCTCGGCCTGAAACAGACCTACCTGGGCAATGACCGTGGCGTGGAAAAGGACCGTCCGCTGGTGGCCTCCGGCCGCTTGTACCAGGCCTTCCTCAAGCGCAACGGCCTGCGCGATGGCAAGCAGGTCAAGGAAGCACTCGGGCGCGCGTACAAGGCGCACGATCTGAAGCCGGAAGACGTGCAGGTCAAGCTGAAGGTCGACGACATCCGTGGCACGTTGAAGGAGCTACAGGCCACCGAAGTCGATGACCGCGCGTGTTTCGAACGCACGCTCGACACGGTGGAATTCCAGGCACCGGTGCTGCGCGAGCGCGCCAACGCCTGGGCGCTGGGGGATGTCGCGGCACTGCGTCGGCTGTCGGGTTCGGCGATGGCCCAGACCTGCCGCGAACTGCTGCAGGATTCGGCCTTCGTGCGCCGGCGCGGCTGGAGCGATATGCCGCAGCAGGTACGCACGCGCTGGCTGCAGGGCGTGGATGCGGCGCTGAGCCGTCATCCAGGCACCTTCGCGACGGTGCCGGTCAGCCTGCTGCTGGGCGAGGGCTATCTGGATGCGCTGGTGCAACGCGGTTATCAGGTCGAGTCGCCACCGGAATAGCCAACGCTTGAAGTCCTCGTGCTTCCTGTCATATTCCTCTGCACTCAGGAGGGGAGTGATGGACATGCCGTTGCATGCGTACGCTTATGTCAGCACGGCCAGGGAGGGACTGGACGTGCCCGAGCTCGATGCATTGCTGGCCGATGCGACCGCGTTCAACCGCATGGCCGGGGTGACCGGGGCGTTGATGTTCGATGGCAGCCGTTTCCTGCAGTACATCGAAGGCCCACGGGATGGGCTGGCTTCGGTGCACGCGCGGATCGGCAACGCGCGTCGCCACGGCAGCATCATCCAGCTTGCCGCAGGCCCGATCCCGAGCCGCTGGTTCCCGCGCTGGACGATGGCCAACCGGCACGTGGATGCGGCGACGCTGGGCAGCATCGTGGCGGCCCCGTGGCATGGTTTCAGTCTGGGGCAGGAGCCTCCGGAGCATGGCTTCTGCCTGTTGTTGCGGGCCTGGACGGGGCGGCACGGCGAACTCGAGCCGGCTGCCGTCAGCCTCGGATCCTGATCCGGGCGTGGTCTGGCGCCGCTGCCGCGGTTAACCTTGTCGGCACGTTTGCCTGCTCCCGGATCCTCGCATGACCCAGTGGACACCATCGCCGCCTGTTGGACGCCGCGCATGAGTGCGCCGATCGGCGCAGCACAGAGCCCGTCCCCGGCCATCATCGGCCTGGGATATGTCGGGCTGCCGTTGGCAGTGGCGTTCGGCCGCCAGCTGCCTACCCTGGGGTACGACATCGATGCTGCGCGCATCGCCGAACTGGCCGGCGGGCAGGACCACACGCTGGAAATGGAGCCGGATGAACTGGCCAGCGCGTCGCTGCTGCGTTACAGCAGCGATCCGGCGCAGCTCGACGCCTGCAACGTCTACATCGTCACCGTGCCTACGCCGATCGATGCCTACGAGCAGCCTGATCTGGAGCCTTTGCGCTCGGCGACGCGACTGATCGCCAGCCATCTGCGCGTCGGTGATCTGGTGATCTACGAATCCACCGTCTACCCGGGTACCACCGAAGAAGTCTGCGTGCCGCTGCTGGAACAGGGCTCGGGGCTGCGCTTCAACGAGGATTTCTACTGCGGCTACAGTCCCGAGCGGGTCAGCCCGGGTGACCGCCAGCGGCGCCTGGCCGACATCCGCAAGATCACCTCCGGTTCAACGCCGGACGTGGCTGCGGTGGTCGATGGCCTGTACCAGCGGATCATCATCGCCGGTACGTTCCCGGTGCCGTCGATGCGGGTCGCCGAAGCGGCCAAGGTGGTGGAGAACATCCAGCGCGACGTCAACATCGCGCTGGTCAACGAGTTGGCCCTGATCTTCGATCGCCTCGGCATCGACACCCAGGATGTGCTCGACGCCGCAGGCAGCAAATGGAACTTCCTGCCGTTCCGGCCGGGGCTGGTGGGAGGCCACTGCATCGGCGTGGACCCGTACTACCTGCTGCACAAGTCCGAAAGCATGGGCTACCACCCCGACCTCATCCACACCGCCCGGCAGGTCAACAACCGGGTGGGCGAACATGTGGCCAAACGCGTGCTGGCGATGCTCGCCGAGCGTGGCCGCATGCCAGCGCATTCGCGCATCCTGGTGCTGGGCGTGACCTTCAAGGAGGACTGCCCGGACCTGCGCAACAGCCGCGCGCTGGAACTGGCCCAGCGGCTGGCCGGCAGCGGCGCGCAGGTGGACGTCAGCGATCCGTGGGTGGGGCCAGCTGCCATGGCGGACGAGGGCGTGAACTGGCTGGCCGAGCCGGTGCCCGGCAGCTACGACGCGGTGGTGCTGGCGGTGGCGCATGAGAGCTTCAAGGCGATGGACGATGCCCATATCCGCAGCCTGTTGGCGCCCGGTGGGCTGGTCTATGACGTGAAGTCCGCCTGGCCGCGCAGCGTGGTCGACGATCGCCTGTAGGTGCATGCGCGGTAGACTCGGGGCAGTTGCAACCGAGGAACGCCATGCACCGGTATATCGTCTACCTGCTCGCCATCCTGATGTTTCCGATCTGCCTGTGGCTGGCCACGATCTGGCCGGCCTGGTACTGGGGCGTCGGCATTACAGCTGCGATGGTGGCGCTGGGGACCTGGGACCTGCTGCAGAAGCGCAGCACCCTGCGCCGCAACTATCCGGTGATGGCGCACTTCCGTTATGGCCTGGAATCGATCGGCCCGGAGATCCGCCAGTACTTCGTGCAGAGCGATCTGGAGGATGTGCCGTTCTCGCGGCAGCAGCGTGCGCTGATCTACCAGCGCGCCAAGAACCAGATGGACACGGTGCCCTTCGGCACCCTGCGCAGCACATATGCGGTGGACTACGAATGGATCAACCATTCGCTGGCGCCGACCACCATCGCCAAGCATGATTTCCGCGTGCTGATCGGTCCGAACTGTGCCAAGCCCTATTCGGCCAGCGTGTTCAACATCTCGGCGATGAGTTTCGGTTCGCTGTCGGCCAATGCGATCCGCGCATTGAACGAAGGCGCACGCCTGGGGGGTTTCTACCACGATACCGGCGAAGGCTCGATTTCGCCGTATCACCGGGAGATGGGCGGTGACCTGGTCTGGGAGATCGGCTCGGGCTACTTCGGGTGCCGTGACGAAAAGGGCGGCTTCAGCGAGGAACGCTTCGTTGCCAATGCCAACCACGATCAGGTGAAGATGATCGAGATCAAGCTGTCGCAGGGCGCCAAGCCCGGCCATGGCGGGGTGCTGCCGGCGCCGAAGGTCACCGCCGAGATCTCGGTGACGCGTGGCGTGCCGATGGGCGTGGACTGCGTGTCGCCATCGCGCCATTCGGCCTTCTCCACGCCGGTTGAACTGCTGCAGTTCGTGGCCCGCCTGCGTGAACTGTCCGGTGGCAAGCCGGTTGGTTTCAAGCTGGCCATCGGCCACCCATGGGAATGGTTCGGCATTGCCAAGGCGATGCATGAGACCGGTCTGCTGCCTGATTTCATCGTCGTCGATGGCGCCGAAGGCGGTACCGGCGCGGCACCGGCCGAGTTCGTCGATCACGTGGGGGTGCCGATGCACGAAGCGTTGCTGCTGGTGCACAACACCCTGGTCGGCCTGGACCTGCGCGAGCACATCCGTATCGGCGCTGCCGGCAAGATCACCAGCGCGTTCGATATCGCCCGCACCATTGCGATGGGCGCGGACTGGTGCAATGCCGGGCGCGGTTTCATGTTCGCGCTGGGCTGCATCCAGTCGCTCAGCTGCCATACCGACAAGTGCCCGACCGGCATCGCGACCCAGGATCCGGCACGCTGGAGGCATCTGGATGCACCGGACAAGGCCACGCGCGTGTACAGCTTCCACGAGCACACCCTGCACGCGCTGAAGGAGTTGCTGTGCGCGGCGGGCTTGAACGATCCGGCCGAGCTCGGGCCGGAACACATTCTGCGCCGGGTGTCGCCGGTCGAGATCCGTTCGCTGGCCTCGCTGTATCGCTACCTGGAACCGGGCGAGCTGCTGCACAAGGTGCCCGACCACGCGGTGTTCCATTCGTTCTGGGCGGACGCACGCAGCGATTCGTTCCAGCCGCCACCGAAGATCCAGGCGCTGCGGGCCAGCAAGTCGCGATGACCCGCGCTGCAGGACCGAGCCCATGCTCGATTGCACGAAAACCATCCATGCAAGGAGGCTGCATGCAGTTCAGGACGGGTACCGACGATGATGTGGGCACGCTGTGGGCCCTGCGAACGCGCTGCGTACGTGAGCTGTGCAGCAGCCACTATCCGCCGGAGGTGATTGCACCCTGGTCTGCATCGCCTCCGCCGGTGCAGTATTCGCGGCTGCTGGGGCAGGGCGGCTGCGTCGTGGCCGAGGATGACCGGGGCAATGTGCTGGGGTTCGGTGTGTTCGATGCCGAGGGCAACGAGATCGACGCGCTGTTCGTTGATCCGGATCGGGGCGGGCAGGGTATCGGCCAGGCGCTGATGCAGCGGTTGCTGGCCCTGGCCGACCCGACGCGGGAGGTGGTGCTGTCGGCCTCGCTCAACGCCGTGCCGTTCTACCAGCGGCAGGGCTTCGTCGCCGAGCGCGAGGAGCTGTATCCGCATCCCAGTGGCGTGGCATTGGCGTCGGTGAAGATGCGCCGGCCGGGGTGAAATTTCCGGCGCTATCGCGCGTTGATCAACGCGTGGCCAACCACGCGGTCACGCCCTCTGCCGCACGCAGTCCGCTGGCATAGCACGCCGTCAACAGGTAGCCGCCGGTCGGTGCTTCCCAGTCCAGCATCTCTCCGGCGCAGAACACGCCGGGCAAGGCACGCAGCATCAGGCCCTCGTCCAGCGCGTCCAGGCGCACGCCGCCGGCCGTGCTGATCACCTCGGCCATCGGCCGCGGGCGCAGCAGGCGCAGTGGCAGGCGCTTCAACGTGGCGATCACCGCGGCCAGATCGTTGCCAGCATCCTTGCCCAGTGTTTCGAACACCAGTGCGGTCTTCACTGCGTCCAGTCCAGCCTGGCGACGCAGGTGCTCGCCGAAGCTTCGCCCCTTGCGCGGCTGCGAAAGGTCGGCCAGCAGCCGTGCCTCGTCGCGGCCCGGAACCAGGTCCAGCCACAGCGTGGCGTGGCCGTCGCGGTTGAGGGTTTCGCGCAGATCGGCCGACAGGGCGTAGATCAGGCTGCCTTCGATACCGTACTCGCTGGCCACGCACTCCCCTTGCAGGGTGTGCGGCTCACCGTCGAGGCCATGCCAATGTGCGACGACCGGCTTCAGTGGTGCGCCCGCATGGCGTTGCGCGAAGAACGGCGTCCATGCAACGTCGAATCCGCAGTTGGCCGATTGCAGCGGCGCGATATCCACGGCGCGGGCCTGCAACGCCGGAACCCAGGCACCGTCACTGCCCAGCTGTGGCCAGCTTCCGCCGCCCAGTGCCAGTACGGTCGCATCGGCGCGCACCTCCAGTTCGCCGCTGTCGGTGGCAAAGCGCAGTGCGCCGTCGTCGCTCCAGCCCAGCCAACGATGGTTGACGTGCAGGCGCACGCCCTGTTCCTTCAGCCGGCGGACCCAGCCGCGCAGCAGCGGTGCCGCCTTGCGGTCGACCGGGAACACCCGGCCGGAGCTGCCGACGTAGGTTTCCACACCGAAGCCTGCGGCCCAGTCGCGCAGCGCCTGCGCGTCGAAACCATCCAGCCAGCGGCCGACGCGGCTGGCCTGCTCGCGGTAGCGGCTGTCGAACAGTGGACGTGCGTCAGAATGGGTGAGGTTGAGCCCACCCTTGCCGGCGATCAGGAATTTGCGGCCCGGCGAGCCCTTGGCCTCGTACAGATCGACATCCAGGCCTGCCGCGCGCAGCCGCTCGGCGGCAAACAACCCGGCCGGGCCGCCGCCGATGACGGCGATGCGGCGCGGCGGGCGGACGTCACTGTTGGACATTGAGCAGCTCGACGTCGAACACCAGCGACGAACCTGCCGGAATCGGGCCGACCTGGCGGTCGCCATAGCCGAATTCCGGCGGAATCATCAGCGTGCGCTTGCCGCCGACCTTCATGCCGGCGACGCCTTCATCCCAGCCACGGATGACCTGGCCTGCGCCCAGTGTGAAGGTGAACGGCTCGCTGCGCTCGACCGAACTGTCGAAGGTCTTGCCGTGCTTGTTGTCGGCGCGCTCGTCGTAGATCCAGCCGGTGTAATGCACGCTGACCTTCTGGCCCGGCACGGCCTCGGCACCGCTGCCCGGCTGGGTGTCGATGCGCTCGAACGTGGCAATGGTGCCTCCCGGCGGCGGGCCGGACGGCTCCGACGAGCAACCAACGGCGGCGAGGGACAGCAGCAGGGGAAGCAGCAGGCGGCGCATCAGGCGTCTCCAGGGGCGATGAGTCGAGGGCGGCAAGGTTAGCGCATCGGCGCCGGGTATCATGGTGGCATGGCAAAACTCCTGCTCAATCTGCGCAATGTCGGCAACGACGAATATGCCGATGTCTGCACGCTGCTGGACCAGCACGGCATCGCCTGGTACCGCACCGAACCCAGTCCGTGGGGCATCTCCAATGGTGGCCTGTGGCTGCGCGAGGATGCCGACCAGCCGCGTGCCAAGGCGCTGATGGCCGACTACCAGGCGGCCCGTGGCGTGCGGGTCCGTGCCGAGCGCGAACAGGCCCTGCGCGACGGCACTGCCGAGACCTTTGGCAGCCTGTTGCGCCGCCGCCCTGTGTTCGTGGTGCTGGTGCTGCTGGGCATGGCGGTGGCGGCGGCACTGGTGCTGCTGCCGTTCATGCTGCTGCGGGGATAGAGGGTTCGGCCGGGTTGCACCCGGCACCCGCAGAGGCAACGGCAACAGCAACAGCGGGCGTTCCGTGGTGGGCGGGGCGGTGTGGGCAGGCGGGACACGCCGTAGACCCATCCTTGGGGGCTCGATGGCGCCATCCATGGCGCCAACGGTCCCGCCTGCCCACACCGCCCCGCCCCGGACGCGTTCCGGGTGCTGTCGGTAGATGTCGACCTTGGTCGACACTGTGGTAGATCCAGGCCATGCGTGGATGAACGGTGGAGGCTGATACGGGGGCGGTCAGGCGCTAAAATGGCGGGATGATCGCCAATACCGCTGCCTATCATTTCGCCGTCATCGACGCCCCCCAGGCTCTGTGCGACCAGCTGCAGGCGCGTGCCGAGGCGTCCGGCCTGCAGGGGACGATCCTGGTGGCGGGCGAGGGGCTGAACCTGTTCCTGGCGGGTGCGCCGTCCGCGATCGATGGCTTCTACGCGGAACTGCGTGCTGATGCGCGCTTCGCCGATATGCGGGTCAAGACCAGCTTCAGCGAGCACCAGCCGTTCGCGCGGCTGAAGGCCAAGGTCAAGGACGAGATCATCAGCTTCCGTCGTGACGATGGCCAACCGCTGGACTACCCGCGCGCGCCGGCCATCGATCCTGCCACCGTGCAGCGTTGGCTGCGGCAGGGGCATGATGATGCTGGCAAGCGCGTGGTGATGCTCGATACGCGCAACCTGCAGGAGATCGAGTACGGCACCTTCAAGGATGCGCTGGTACTGCCCATCCACAAGTTCACCGATCTGCCCGAGGCGCTGGCGCCCCATCGTGAAGCGCTGAAGGACAGCACCGTGGTCAGTTTCTGCACCGGTGGCATCCGCTGCGAGAAGGCGGCGCTGTGGATGCTCAACGACGGCATGGACAACGTGCTGCAGCTCGATGGCGGCATCCTCGGCTACTTCGAGGAAGTCGGCGGTGAGGGCTACGAAGGTCGTTGTTTCGTGTTCGACGAACGGGTGGCGCTGGATGCCGAACTGAAGCCGTTGGTGGACGAGCCGTTGCCCGAGCCACGCCCCAGCGCGTTCTGACCCGTCCACATTGGCCTGCGGGCCTGAACCGGCCAGGCAGGAATCAGCGTCCCGCCACCGGCACTGGCCGTGGGGGCAGGGCGACCCCATCAAACGGGGATCTTGTGACGGAAAACCGCCTGATGATCCCGTTGTCGATTCTCGACCTGGCCCCGGTCTGCGAGGGCAGCGACACCACTGCCGCCTTTGCCAACATGCTTGAGCTCGCCCAGCATGCCGATGCACTGGGCTACCGCCGCTACTGGCTGGCCGAACACCACAACATGCCTGGCATCGCCAGTGCCGCCACGGCGGTGCTGATCGGACATGTGGCCGGTGGCACCCAACGCATCCGCGTCGGCGCCGGCGGCATCATGCTGCCCAACCATGCACCGCTGCAGGTGGCCGAGCAGTTCGGCACCCTGGCCTCGCTGTACCCGGATCGCATCGACCTCGGCCTGGGCCGCGCGCCGGGTACCGACCAGCCGACCGCCCGCGCCCTGCGCCGCTATTTCGACAGCGCCGACCAGTTTCCGCAGGACGTACGCGAACTGCTGCATTACTTCGAACCGGTGCAACCCGGCCAGGCGGTGCAGGCCGTACCCGGCGGCGGCCTGCGGGTGCCGACCTGGATCCTCGGTTCCAGCCTGTTCGGCGCACGCATGGCCGCCTCGATGGGCCTGCCGTATGCATTCGCCTCGCACTTCGCCCCCGATTCCATGGATGAAGCGCTTGCGGTGTATCGCCGCGAATTCCGCCCTTCGGCCACGCTCAAGCAGCCGCACGCAATGCTGGCGTTGAACGTGGTGGCCAGTGACAGCGAGGCCGAATCGCGGCGGTTGTTCACCAGCCAGCAGCAGAGCTTCGTCAACCTGCGTCGCGGCCGTCCGGGCAAGATTCCGGCGCCGATCGATGACATCGAAGCGTTCTGGGAACCCCACGAGAAGCTCGGCGTGGAGCGGGCGCTGGCGTGCACCGTGCTGGGTGATCCGCAGCAGGTCGCCGATGGCATTGCGGCGTTCGTCGAACGCCATCAGCCCGACGAACTGATGCTTACCGCCAACCTGTACGACCACCGCGCGCGCCTTCGCTCGTTCGAGCTGGCAATGCACGCCTGGCATGCCCGCCACGCGGGCTGAACAATTGCGTCACGGCAATTTGCGGTGCGGACGCGTCTGATGGGGACTCCCACTTCCGGAGTCCCCCATGGACGAATCGCGTACCGAGCACATTGCCCAGCTGGCTGAACTGATCAAGGACGTGGAGGTGGCGATGTTCACCACCCGTGGTGTCGATGGACGCCTCTACAGCCGTCCGCTCGGCACCCAGCAGGTCGCCTTCGATGGCGACCTGTGGTTCGCCACTGCGGCCGACAGCCCGAAGGTGGCCGAGATCGCGCTCGACCCGCGGGTCAACGTGGCCTATGCCTCGCCATCGAAGAATACGTATGTGTCGGTAGCCGGCGTGGCACGGATCATCGATGACCGCGCGAAGGTCGAAGAGCTGTGGTCGCCGGCGATGAAGCTGTTCTTCCCCGGCGGCCCGGATGACCCGAGCCTGCGCTTGATCCACGTGCGTGCAGAGACCGCCGAGTACTGGGACGGACCGGGCACGCTGCTCGGCTCGGCGTTGAGTTTCGTGTTGTCGGCGGTGCAGGATGAGCCGGCACGGTTGGGCGACAACGGATTCATCGATCTGCGTTGATTGCAGTAACCCGCCGGGCATGGCCCGGCGCTACCGGGCGGGGCTCAGGGTAGCGCCGGGCCATGCCCGGCGAGCGCAGCGGCAGGCGCTCAGAACCAGCGCTGGAACAGGTCGACGGTGTAGCCCACCAGCTGCCCGGAACTGAAGCCGAAGAAAGCGATCGCCACCAGCGCAGCCACCCAGTTGAACAACATCAGCGCGCCGTCGCGTTCAAGCAGGGCCAGCGCGAACAGCAGCAACTGGAAGCCGAACAGATAGTTGGTGAACGGAATCGGCAGCGACAGCAGCAGGCCCAGCAGCACCAGCAGCAGGCCGCTGAAGGCGTGGGCGGGAGCCGGGGTCAGCAGTTGCGGCATGCGCGGCTTGAGCATGCGGTCGAGGCGGCGCAGGGCACCATCGATGCGATCCAGGAACCGGTGCATGGTGCCGCGCTTCGGCCCGCGACGGGCAATGAAGCCGGGCAGCCAGGGCCGGCGCATGCAGAGCAGCATCTGCAGGCCGATCAGGATCACCAACGGACCGCTGACTGCGCCGCCCAGCCCCGGGATGGGGATGAAGGCCGGCAGGATGGCGACGAACAGGAATACACCAAAGGCACTCTGCTGCAGATCCTGCAGGATCTGCCCCAGCTTCATGTGCTGGGCCGGGTCACCGAAGGCGAACATCGCCAGCAGGGTCCGGATGCCCTCGTTGCGGTACTCCGGCGATGCAGCGCCGGGGCCGGCGTCAGGCGGTGAGCTCATCGGCCTGCTCGTCGGACAGGGTGCGAAGCAGCAGTTTGTCCACGCGCGCACCGTCCAGATCGACCACCTCGAAGCGCCAGCCGGCCCAGTCGAAGTACTCGCCCGCGTGCGGGATGCGGCCGAAGAAGTGGATGCACATGCCGGCCAGGGTGTAGTAATCGCCATCCTCGGCGTCGGGCAGGTCGTTGCTGCCGATCAGCTCGCGCAGGTCCTCGATCGGCAGTGAGCCGTCCACCAGCAGCGAGCCGTCCTCACGGGTCACCACCAGCGCGTCCTCGTCGGCATTTTCCGTTGCCTGCAGGCGGCCGACCACCGCGCCCATCAAATCGCTGATGGTTACCAGTCCCTGGATCTCGCCGTACTCGTCCACCACCAGCGCCATCGACTGCTGTTCTTCGCGGAAGATCTCCAGCAGCTTCATCGCATGGGTGGATTCGGAGACGTACAGCGGTTCGCGCAACGTCTGGAACAGCGCGTTGTCGCCGCGTGCCATCCGCGTGGCCAGCGATTTCAGCTCAAGCACGCCGACCACGTCCATGTCGTTGTCGCGGTACACCGGGTACCGCGAGAACTCGTGCTCGGCCATGATCTCCAGGTTCTTGTCCAGGCCACCCAGCGTATCCAGCCAGGCGATCCGGTTGCGCGGGGTCATCAGGCTGTCGGCGGTACGGTCGCCCAGGCGCATCACGCGGTTCATCATGTCGCGCTCGTGGCTGTCGATCACGCCGGCCTCGTGGCTCTCGGCCACCAGCATGCGGATCTCCTCTTCGGTCACCGACGCGACCTCGTCCTTGCCCAGGCCGAACAGGCGCAGCACCAGCTGGGTGGTCTTGGACAGCAGCCAGACGAAGGGGAAGGCCAGCTTGGCCAGCCAGCTCATCGGCAGCGCCACCAGGCCGGCGATGTCCTCCGAGCGGGTCAGGGCCAGGCGCTTGGGCACCAGTTCGCCGAAGATCAGCGTGATGAAGGTGATGAAGGTGACTGCAAGGGCCTTGCCGATGCCGCCGGCGTAGGCGAAGCCCGGCATCAGCCCCTGGATCCAGCCGCCGATGGCTTCACCCAGTGCCTCGCCGCCGAGGAAGCCGGTCAGCACGCCGATCACGGTGATGCCGATCTGGACGGTGGACAGGAAGGCTTCCGGCTTCTCCGACAGCTCCAGGGCCTTGGCCGCGCGCTTGGAGGTGCCGGCCAGCTGCTTCAGCCGGCTCTTGCGCGAGGTCATGACCGACATCTCGGACATGGCAAAGAAGCCGTTCAGCAGAACAAGCGCGAAAACAAT
>Ga0256410_1001977_pt1 | contig 14511 bp, 10 predicted proteins | sample PhyWR1_FD_185983 | JGI IMG/M metagenome (GOLD analysis project Ga0256410, IMG submission 185983) | Leaf surface microbial communities from wheat plants in UC Gill Tract Community Farm, Albany, California, United States - DLSL W.R1 | ecosystem: Host-associated > Plants > Phyllosphere >... | reverse complement strand
CTATAGCTCAGCTGGGAGAGCGCTTGCATGGCATGCAAGAGGTCAACGGTTCGATCCCGTTTAGCTCCACCAATTTACAGGTTCAAGGTTCCGGCCACACCGTCCTTGGATCGATCAGTCTCAGCCTGATCAGTTGTATAGAAGGTTTGTGTCCCCTTCGTCTAGTGGCCTAGGACACCGCCCTTTCACGGCGGTAACAGGGGTTCGAGTCCCCTAGGGGACGCCACGATTACCCGCTCTGCGGGATTTTTAAGGGTCATTCAATTATTGAATGGCCCTTTTGTTTGTCTGGCGTTTGGCCCATTCCCCCTTGCCTTTCTTCTTGTCGTTCTGACCAGTGGTCATACCCGTCGCTTGCGGAATATTATTATGGTAATAATATTCAACCCATGAACCACGGAGGCAACGATGAGCGACAAAAAAGCGCAAACCCGCGAACGCATTCTGCAGGCTGCCAGCGCTGCGTTGATTCAGCGTGGCCCGGCTGAGCCTAGCGTCGGTGAAGTCATGGGCGCGGCGGGGCTGACCGTGGGTGGCTTCTACGCACACTTTGAAAGCAAGGACGCGCTGATGCTGGAGGCATTCAGTCAGTTGCTGGCTCAGCGCCGCGCGTCCATCAATGACCTGGACGAGCAGATCACCGGCGAAGAGCGCCGCGCCCTGGCGGCGGCGTTTTATCTGTCGCGCAAACACCGCGACTCAACCTCTCAGGCCTGCCCGCTACCCGCCACAGTCGGGGAGATGGGGCGCTTGCCAGAGGCGTTCCGCCAGGTGCTCAGCGAGCATGTTGAATTGATGGCGGCACAGTTGGCGACGTGCCCGGAAGACATCGACAAAGCCCTGGCGGACATGGCGTTGATGGTGGGTGGACTGACCCTGGCGCGTGCGCTCGGGCCGGGTGAATTGTCGGATCGGGTGATGCGCGCGGCCAAGTCGGCGGTGCGCTGAAAAGGAGCGGGTTATGGGTGCGTTAATCTGGGTGCGAGGTGTCAACGGTACATTGGGGTACGTGGCGCCGCGAACGGTGGCCAACAGAATGCGGCGTGTGTTCATGACCCCGCGCGAGTTGCCGCCCCGTGATTGGGAGTTGCCGCTGCTGGCGCAGGCGCAGCGTGTCACGTTGCGTTTCGGTTTGTCGGCGCTGCGCTGGGGCGAAGGGCCCGCTGTGCTGCTGATGCACGGCTGGGAAGGCCGGCCAACCCAATTCGCCAGCCTCATCAATGCACTGATCGACAACGGCTACTCCGTGATCGCCCTGGACGGCCCGGCCCATGGCCATTCGCCGGGGCGTGAAGCCCATGTGCTGCTGTTTGCCCGAGCCATGTTGGAGGCGGCCGCCGAGTTGCCGCCGCTGCACGCGGTTATCGGCCATTCCATGGGCGGGGCGAGTGCCATGCTCGCCGTGCAATTGGGATTGCGCACCAACGCGTTGGTGAGCATTGCTGCGCCGTCGCGCTTTCTGGATGTGCTGCGCGGCTTTACCCGTATGGTGGGCCTGCCGACGCGGGCGCGGCTGGCATTTATCCAAGAGGTCGAGCTGACGTTTGGCATGCCGCTCAAACATCTGGATGTCGCTCACTACGATATGGCTATTCCCGGGCTGATCGTGCACGCCGAGGACGATACGTTTGTGCCCGTCAAGGCCGCCAAGGCCATTCACGAGGCCTGGTTCGACAGCCGCTTGCTGCAACTGGAGCAGGGTGGGCATCAGAAAGTACTGGCCGATCCACGGGTGCTCGACGGTGTGCTGACGTTGTTGGCCGGCGCTCGGTTACAGGAGCGACAAAGCGCCTGAGACACTGCTGCCCCCTGACATTAATCGACCGGGAGCAGCGCATGGGCTGGGATTTGGCAACGCCGTTTATCATCGACCTGCAGGTCGCCCCTGAAGACATTGACGGTCTGGGGCACGCCAACAACGCAGTGTATGTCGCCTGGCTCGAACGCTGCGCCTGGCGCCATTCGCAGCGCTTGGGGTTGGACCTTGCCGAGTACCGTCGATTGGATCGTGCCATGGCGGTGGTGCGTCATGAAATCGACTACCTGGCGGCCGGGTACGAAGGCGATGAGTTGCAGTTGGCCACCTGGATCGTCGATTGGGATCAGCGTCTGAAGATGACCCGCCGTTTCCAACTGGTCCGCCCCCGGGATGGCGCCACCTTGCTGCGGGCGCACACCACATTCGTCTGCATTGAGCTGTCCAGCGGCAAGCCCAAGCGCATGCCGGCGGAGTTTCTCGATGGCTATGGCCCCGCCCTGACAGGGGGTTAACGGTTGCAGCGGGAAACCCAGTAAACTGCGCCACGATTTTTCTTGAGTGTTTTCCATGCAAATTGCTTTGGCGCCCATGGAGGGGCTGGTCGATAACATCCTGCGTGACGTGCTGACCCGCGTCGGTGGGATTGACTGGTGCGTGACCGAATTCATCCGCGTCAACGACCGCCTGCTCACCCCAGCCTATTTCCATAAGCTCGCGCCTGAACTGCTGCACGGTGCCCACACCGCTGCGGGTGTGCCATTGCGTGTGCAATTGCTCGGCTCCGACCCGGTTTGCCTGGCGGAAAACGCCGCGCTGGCCTGTGAACTGGGCTCTGAAGTGATCGACTTGAACTTCGGCTGTCCAGCCAAGACCGTCAATAAATCGCGCGGCGGTGCCGTGCTGCTCAAGGAACCAGAGCTGCTTAACCAGATTGTCGAGCATGTGCGCCGCGCGGTGCCGGCGCATATCCCGGTGACTGCCAAGATGCGCCTGGGCTTCGACAGCCCCGACGGTGCATTGGTGTGCGCCACGGCCTTGGCCGAGGGCGGCGCCGCCCACATCGTGGTGCATGCTCGTACCAAAACCGATGGCTACAAGCCGCCCGCGCATTGGGAGTGGATTCCTCGTGTGCAGGAGGTGGTCAAGGTTCCGGTGTTTGCCAACGGCGATATCTGGAGTGTTGAAGACTGGCGGCGTTGTCGTGAAGTCAGCGGCGCCGAAGACATCATGCTCGGCCGTGGCTTGGTGGCGCGTCCTGATCTCGCGCGGCAAATCGCGGCTGCTCGTGCAGGTGAAGACGTGGTGGAAATGTCCTGGGCCCAACTGCAACCGCTGCTGCAGGATTTCTGGGTGCAATGCGTGGCGCAATTGACCGAGCGCCAGGCGCCGGGTCGCCTGAAGCAGTGGCTGGCGATGTTGACGCGTAACTACCCCGAAGCGGTGGCGTTGTTTGCCGCCTTGCGGCGTGAGACATCGCTGGAGCAAGTCAGTCGTTTGCTCGGCGTGCCCCACCCTCCGGTTTATCAGCCCTGACGGGGGAGTGGGGCGGCGGCATGGCGTGCATGGCTGCATGTTTTAAGGAAATGCTCCGTATCGAAAGATACGGGGCATTTTTTGTTTATGGGCGGCATCGGCGGGGCGGCGCCAAGTGAGATGTATTTTTTATATTTAACCAAGCTGATGTATTACCGGGTGTCTTTTATTTAAGTTTATATACGTGTGTCAGTTTGTCTTGGTTTGTGTCTTGCGAGGCTGTTAGCAGAATCAATTACTGGGCGGTATCCGGAATTATTTCGCTGAGTTGCGCGCGCGTCGATTTATTAATTTGTATTTCCGTTAATGCTTTCGCTTGGCGGCTTGATTCGCGGACTTCCGATAAAAGCCATGGGGTATTATCTGAAAATTCGGTTTGGTTTCCTTATATGAAATGCGATTCGAGGAACCCGACAGCGTTATTTTCCACGAAAGTAGGGACTGTGAAGCCGCTTTGTTGCTTACTGGTCAATAAGACTAATTGCTTTCCTGTTCCTATAGCGGAGTCAGGTTGCGTTAATTGAGGAAGTTATGAATGTCTCTAACGATCAATAATCCTACTTTTGTAAAACCTGATACATCGATTCTCGATCAACCGTCGTCCAAGCCGACGAGCGCTGATGCTAAATCCACCCCGCCTAGTAGCACTTCCCGTTCCGATGTTTCGACGGCGCGTTTTGAAAATTCTAGCGTTAAAAATAACGAGTTGATGTTCAGCGCGGGTGCACTCTCCAAGATGTTTGACATGATCGAACAGTTCTTTAGGTCTATGCGGGAAGTGTTTGTTGGGCGAAATAATGCGCCTGATCTTATGTCTGGTTTGAAGCATTCGCCGGGTCTTACGCCGGACGTCACCAAAACACCTGTGAAGCCAAATGCCGCTGACCAACCGGCGACGCCAGGCGCAGATAAGCGAATGGTGAAGCCGGATATGGAAAAGCAATCGGTAAAGCCGGATATGGAAAAGCAATCGGTGAAGCCGGATGCTGCCGACCCATCCGTGACACCAGGCTTGGATAAGCGTCGGGTAACCCCTCAGACAACGGACCTCTCCGGTAAGGCTGACGCAGAGAAGTCGATGGTTTTAGCGGACGCCCGCAACACCCCAAAACCGGTGATGCCGCAAGTGCCCCGGCCTGAGGTCGCAGTGACCAACGATGCAAAGGCGAACGTACAGGTGAATGTCAACGTCAGCCATTGTCACTGCCCCGACCACGGCGTATTGCCTGATAGTGGGATCAGGCCAAGGGTTATCCCAGACGTGCGCGTTGGGCCCAATCCCGATGTAACGCCTGGCGTAACGCCAAAACCCGTGCCGAGAGTCAAGCCTGAGGTGAAACCGGACACGAAGCCAGACGTGAAGTTGGAAGTGAAACCGGACACGAACCCGGCGGTGAAGTTGGATGTGAAACCGGATATGAATCCGGCGGTGAAGTTGGATGTGAAACCGGATACGAACCCTGCCGTGAAGTTGGATGTGAAACCGGACACGAAGCCGGCCGTGAAGTTGGATGTGAAGCCGGATACGAAACCCAACGTGACGCCACCCGTCAATCCGGACACCCTCGTCGAAGTTAAACCTGACAAAACGGAACCTGATTTGACCAGCCCTGGCCCGGCCGAAAATACATTCGATAACAGGGACTGGCGTTTTAATAGGCGGCCTGCATTCAGGCGTTGAAAACAACAGGCTAGGTTCGTTCACGTAAAACAATGACTTCTCCGGTGTCGGCTCGGTTCGGTGAGGTCATTGTTCAAGGAGTCAGTTATGCCATGTCCTTTAATTAATAATGTTGCGCGTGTGATAGATGTGCGCCAGGTGCTGGGTGTTGATACTTTCAATGCAGTGAATGAAGACGTCTCGCACGGTTCTTCCAGAAATAACATAAAGTTTGATGCGTCGCCCAGCGCCGTCGCGAATGTAAAAAATAGTGCTGTCCAAAATGCGGATGCGGTCAATTCATTGGTGGCATTATTTACTTCATTTTTTAACCAATTAATTGGCTTGATATCCAATAAAAAAGAAACAACCGTACCTGACGTTCCACGTCCCCCTGACGCCCTGCCCAAGGTCGTACCTGATCCGACACCGCCCGCTCCCGGACCCGCCACTGATATCCCAGGTCTTTCAAGCAAGCGTAGTGGTGCCAAGCCGGAGAATATTTGGAGTGGTTTTCGTCAGGGCCCCGATGGCAATTGTGTCACTGTTTCGGCGATCAAGGCGGCGATGCATCGCTTCGGTCAAAGCCCAACGGATATTTATAAAGAGGTGAAAAAAACCAGTACGGGTTATCACGTGGTCATGCGCGACGGCTATGAACTGGCCTTGAGCGATCAAGAGTTGAGAGAGGGCGCACAAGGCGCGAAGTTTATTGGCCCAGACAAAGGAATGCTCAAGGATGCGCAGTTTCTGTTTGCGGTGAGCGCCAAGCGTGCTCAACTGGACAATAACGACGGCACGGCGGGCAGGAGTTACCGTGCTGCGATCCACAGCTTGAACAACGGTGAGGATGAATTCATAGCGGGTGAGGGATTTGAACGGCTTGGATTGAAAAAGCACATGAAAAGAGTCTCCGTGCGTGAGCTCGCCCGTGGACAAATAGGCATGTGTAATCGAGCCGGACATTCGGTGGCGGTTATCAACGGACGTGAAGAGTTGTGGGGGCGGCAGGGTTCGACACCGAGGCGGGGCGTTGCAGTAGCCTTGATCTAGGGGTCGCTTACCAGCGCTGAAGGGCGGGTGTCGGCTATACCAGCAGCCGCCTGAAGCCTTCAATCGGCAGCGGACGACTGTGTAAATACCCTTGGTATAAATGGCAGCCCAGCTTTTGCAGGAACGCCAGTTGTTCAGGGGTTTCCACGCCCTCGGCAATCACCTCCAGGTTCAAGCTGCGCGCCATGGCCACAATGGCGCGGATGATTTCGGCATCGTTGGGATCGTGGGTGGCATCGCGGACAAACGATTGGTCGATTTTCAGCGCGTCCACCGGCAAGCGCTTGAGGTAAGTGAGGGATGAATAGCCGGTGCCGAAGTCATCCATCGCAAAGCTTACGCCGAGTTTTTTCAGGCGGCGCATCTTGCTGATGGTGTCGTCGAGGTTCTGGATCACGATGCCTTCGGTGATTTCCAGTTTCAGCAGGCTGCAGGGCAAGGAGTGCTGCTGCAGACTGCGCTCCACCCGCTCGACAAAATCGCTCTGGCGGAACTGCCGCGGGCTGATGTTCACACACAGGCTGAAGTCCAACGGGTCGATCTTGCCCTCCTGAAGCAATTGCCCGAACGCCGCGCAGGCCTCGTCGAGAATCCAGGTGCCGACTTCAAGGATCAAGCCACTGTCTTCCAATACCTTGATAAATTCCGCCGGCGACTGCGCGCCCAATTGCGGGTGCTGCCAGCGCACCAAGGCTTCGGCGCCGACGATACGGTTGCCGCGCGCGTCCACTTGCGGCTGGTAATGCACGCTGAACTCGCCGCGCGACAGGGCCAGGCGCAGGTCGGTTTCCATGCGCAGCCGTTCGCTGGCGGTCTTCTGCATGCTGTTGTGGAACATTTGCGTGGTATTGCGCCCCGAGTCCTTGGCGCGGTACAGCGCGATGTCGGCGCGCTTGAGCAGGTCGGCCGGGGTCGAACCGTGGTCGGGGATCAGCGCCACGCCGATGCTGGGAGTGACTTGCAGGCGGTGACCGTCCAAAAACATTGGCTCCGAGAGCAACTCACGCAGGGTATTGGCCAGGTTCTGAACCTGATGGCTGACTTCGTTGCGTGAGCCTTCCAGGCCGCTAAGCAACACCACGAACTCATCGCCGCCCAGGCGCGCCACGGTGTCTTCCATGCGCACGCTGGCTTCAAGCCGCGCGGTGACGATTTTCAACACGGTGTCGCCTACCGGGTGGCCCAGGGAATCGTTGATGTGCTTGAAATGGTCCAGGTCCAGAAACAACAGCGCCCCGCGCAGATTGTGGCGCTTGAGCAATGCAATCTGCTGGCTCAGACGATCCATCAGCAACGCGCGGTTGGGCAGATTGGTCAGTGGGTCGTGATAGGCCAGGTGGCGGATCTGCGCCTGGGCGTTTTTCAGCAGGCTCACATCCCGCGCCGTCAGCAGCAGGCACGGGGTTTCATTCAGCGTAATAGGCTCCACCGAGACTTCCACTGCCAGTAATTCGCCGCGTTTGTTGTGCCAGAGCATCTCCAGATGATGGATGCGACCCTTGATCTGCAGCTCGGCCAGCAGCGCCGAGCGTTGTTTGTCGTCGGCCCAGATGCCGATCTGGTAGAGGGTCAGACCGATGGCCTCTTCAGCACGGTAGCCGGTCAAGCGGCAGAAACCATCGTTGACTTCTACATACCGGCCGGTGTCGCGTTCGGTGATCGAGATAGCGTCCGGGCTGGAATGGAACGCCTTGGCGAACTTTTCTTCGCTGGCCTTCAACGCCGCCTCCGAACGTTGTTGCTGGGTGATATCGCGCAAGGTTGTGACAATGCACGGTTGCTCCCCCACTTTGATCAGGCGGCTGGAAATTACACAGGTGAGGCTGCGGCCGTCTTTGTGATGGGCCACCACCGCCACATTGTTCAGCGCTTGCTCGCGGATTACTCGCTCGATGCGCTCAAGGCGCTGGCTCGAATCGTTCCATAGGCCGATTTCATCGGCGCTTCTGCCGATCACCTCGGCGACGCTCCAGCCGAAGGTCTGGGTAAACGCCGGGTTGATCTCGATGAACGCGCCGCTATCCAGGCCGGTGACGCAGATTGGGTCGGGGCTGGCCTGGAACAGACTGGCGAATTTCTCTTCGGAGGCGCTCAGGCGCTGTTCCCGCTCGACCTGGTCAGTGATGTCCAGCAAGGTGCCGGCCATGCGCAACGGCGCGCCCTGGGCGTCGCGGTACAGGCGGGCGCGGCTTTCCAAGTAGCGTGAGGAGCCGTCTTCCATCGGCACGCGGTAGGTCAGCTGATAGTTGCCGGCCGGGCCTTCGCGCAGGGTGCGGTAGGCATGGCGCATATTTTCGCGCTCTTCATCGGGCATGCCTTCGAAAAACGCATCGAAGGACTCGTGGAACGGCTCCGGCGGCAGGCCATGCAGTTGGGCGGCGCGGGCCGAGCCGTAGAGCATGCCGCTGGGGATGTGCCAATCCCAGGTGCCCAATTGCGCGGAATCAAGGGCCAGGTCGAGACGCTCCTGGCTGTCCTTGAGGGCGTCCTCGGCCATTTTGCGTTCGGTGGTGTCGAGGAACGTGCTGATCAGGTAGGCCTCACCGTCCAGTTCGACCTTCTGGGCGCTGAGCGTGCCGTCGTGGATCTGGCCGTTACTGGCGCAGAACTGCACTTCCATGGTGATCGGTTCGCCCTTGCGCTGGGTGGCTTTGACCAGTTGCGCGCGCTGTTCGGGATGGCGCCACAGGCCCAGGTCCAGGGTGGTGCGGCCAATCGCATCGGCCAGGGGCCAGCCGAACAGCATTTCGAAATACTGGTTGGCCTCGCTGATCAAACCGTCGGCCTGGCGGGTCAGCAGCACCATGTTCGGGCACAGGTGGAACAGCGTGGCGAAGCGCTTTTCGGAGTGGCTGAGGGCGTGCTCCCGTTCGCGCTGCTCGGTGATCTCGCGGATCACCCCGATCATGCGGCCCCTACCGCTGCTGTCCGGCACCACACTGCCGTTGATCTCCAGCCAATGAAAGCTGCCGTCGGGCCACTGGATGCGGTGGTGCATGGCTTGCTCGAACGGCTCGCCGGCCAAGACGGCGTGGAAGGCGCGCACCACCCGGGAGCGATCGGCGGGATCCAGCAGCTCCAGGTATTCCAGGTCCTTGGGCAGTGGCTGGCGCGGGTCGAAGCCGAACAGCGCCTGGGTGCCCCGTGACCAACTGATGCGCCCGCTGTCGATTTCCCAGCACCATGCGCCCAGGCGCGCGGCATTGAGCGCCGCCAGCAACTGCGGGGCGCTCTCCCAGCTTTGCTCCGCCTCACGCGGGTCGAGGGCGTAGATGCGGGGCAGCGGTGGCATGGAATCGACGGGGGTGCGCATTATCAAAGGGCCTTGGCTCACTCAATGGGCAAACAACGCGGTCCTGCTCAATAAACCGGGACGCAGTAGGTCATGCCGATATCCCCGGGAGATCGACCTGTGCATCCAGCAAGCTCATAAAGGCCCGCGCAGCGTTCGACAGCGTCCTTTCGGTGTGCACGATATAGCCTAGCTGGCGACTGAGCTGTATGCCTGGCAAAGCAACACTGGCCACCTGATCGTCCAGCATGGTGCGCGGCAGCACGCTCCAGGCCAGGCCGATGGACACCATCATTTTGATGGTTTCCAGGTAATTGGTGCTCATCGCAATATTCGGCGTGAGCCCCTGAGCCTCGAACAAACGGCTGACAATATGGTGGGTAAAGGTGTTACCGCCAGGGAATACGGCTGGGTGGCCGGCAATGTCGGCCAGACTCACAGGGCTATCGCCGGCCAGGCTGTGTTCCGGCGCTACCACGAAATCCAGCGGATCGTCCCAAACGGGGGTGGCGCGCACTAGATGATGAGGGTCGGGCGCCAGGGTGATCACCGCTACTTCGGCACGGCCATGGAGGATTTCTTCGTAGGCCACTTCCGAATCCAGAAACTGAATATCCAAGGCCACGTTAGGGTACTGCCGGGTAAATGTGCGCAGTACCGGCGGCAGGCGATGCAGGCCGATATGGTGGCTGGTGGCAAGGGTCAGGCGCCCGCTGACCTCGCCGGTGAGGTTGGTGAGGGCGCGGCGGGTGTCGTCCAGCACATTCAGAATCTGATACGCGCGCGGCAGCAGGGCACGCCCGGCTTCGGTCAGGCCGACCTCGCGGCCCAGGCGGTCGAACAGTCGCACGTTGAGCTGTTGCTCCAGGCCAGCAATGCGCTTGCTGATGGCGGGCTGGGTCAGGTGCAGGCGCTCGCCGGCCCCGGAAAAGCTGCCAGTCTCGGCGATGGCAATAAAGGCATTGAGGTTGGCCAGGTCCATTGTTGTATTCCAGTTGGTAATCCAAAGCATAAAAAATATGAATTTGAGTTATTTAATGTAGCGCCATACCATCAGCCTCACAAGCCAAAGGGTTATTGATACGTCTCAAAACCCGGGGCATAGAAAGACCGCTGATGAGGACCGACTGATGGCCGGCAAAACGCTTTACGACAAGCTTTGGGATTCCCATGAAGTGAAACGGCGCGACGACGGTTCGTCGCTGATCTATATCGACCGTCACATCATCCATGAAGTGACCTCGCCCCAAGCGTTCGAAGGCCTGCGGCTGGCCGGGCGCAAGCCTTGGCGCGTCGATTCCATCATCGCCACCCCGGACCACAACGTACCGACCACTCCCGAGCGCAAGGGCGGCATCGACGCCATCGCCGACCAGGTGTCGCGCCTGCAGGTGCAAACCCTCGACGACTATTGCGACGAATATGGCATCACCGAATTCAAGATGAATGACGTGCGTCAAGGCATCGTGCACGTCATCGGCCCGGAGCAGGGCGCCACGCTGCCGGGCATGACCGTGGTGTGCGGCGACTCCCACACCTCTACTCACGGTGCGTTCGGCGCGCTGGCCCATGGCATCGGCACTTCCGAGGTGGAGCATGTGTTCGCCACCCAGTGCCTGGTCGCCAAGAAAATGAAGAACATGCTGGTGCGCGTCGAAGGCCAATTGCCTTTTGGCGTGACCGCCAAGGACATCGTATTGGCTGTGATCGGCAAGATCGGCACCGCCGGCGGGAACGGCCATGCCATCGAGTTCGCCGGCAGCGCCATTCGTGATCTGTCCATCGAAGGCCGCATGACCATTTGCAACATGTCCATCGAAGCCGGTGCCCGCGTGGGCATGGTGGCGGCGGACGAAAAAACCATCGAGTACGTCAAAGGCCGGCCGTTCGCCCCGCAAGGCGCCGACTGGGCCGCGGCGGTCGAAGCCTGGAAAGACCTGGTGTCCGACGCCGATGCGGTGTTCGACACCGTGGTCGAGCTGGATGCAACCCAGATCAAGCCGCAGGTCAGTTGGGGCACTTCGCCGGAAATGGTCTTGGCGGTGGATCAGAACGTGCCGGACCCAGCCAAGGAAACCGACCTGGTCAAGCGCGGCTCCATCGAGCGCGCCTTGAAGTACATGGGGTTGACCGCCAACCAGGCGATCACCGATATCCAGTTGGATCGCGTGTTCATCGGCTCCTGCACCAACTCGCGGATCGAAGACCTGCGCGCCGCGGCGGTGATCGCCAAGGGCCGCAAAGTCGCCTCGACCATCAAGCAAGCCATCGTGGTGCCGGGCTCGGGCCTGGTCAAAGCGCAAGCCGAGGCCGAGGGCTTGGACAAGATCTTCCTTGAGGCCGGTTTTGAATGGCGCGAGCCGGGCTGCTCCATGTGCCTGGCGATGAACCCGGACCGTTTGGAGTCGGGCGAGCATTGCGCGTCGACCTCCAACCGTAACTTCGAAGGGCGTCAGGGCGCCGGTGGCCGTACCCATCTGGTCAGCCCGGCCATGGCCGCCGCTGCTGCCGTCAACGGTCGTTTCATCGACGTTCGCGAATTGATCTGAGGAATACCCGATGCGAGCTTTTACCCAACACACAGGTCTTGTCGCGCCGTTGGACCGTGCCAACGTGGACACCGACCAGATCATCCCCAAGCAGTTCTTGAAGTCGATCAAGCGCACCGGCTTCGGCCCCAACCTGTTCGACGAGTGGCGCTATCTGGACGTGGGCTATGCCTACCAGGACAACTCCAAGCGCCCGCTGAACAAGGATTTCGTCCTCAACGCCGAGCGTTACCAGGGCGCCAGTGTATTGCTGGCCCGGGAAAACTTCGGCTGCGGTTCCAGCCGTGAGCACGCGCCGTGGGCCCTGGAAGAATATGGCTTTCGCAGCATCATCGCGCCGAGCTTTGCCGACATCTTCTTCAACAACAGCTTCAAGAACGGCCTGTTGCCGATCATCTTGAGCGACGCCGAAGTGGACGAGCTGTTCCAGCAAGTGGAAGCCACTGTGGGCTACCAGTTGACGGTGGACCTGGCCGCGCAGACCGTGACCCGTCCGGACGGCAAGGTGTATCACTTTGAAGTGGATGCCTTCCGTAAGCACTGCCTGCTCAACGGGTTGGACGATATTGGCCTGACCCTGCAGGACGGCGATGCGATTGCGGCGTTTGAAGCCAAGCACCGGGCCAGCCAGCCTTGGTTGTTTCGTGACGCGTAAATTGATGTAGGCAGGGCCGGCTTCATCGGGGGCAAGCCCCCTCCCACCTTTTGAGTTGTGAATACATTCAAATGTGGGAGGGGCTTGCCCCCGATAGGGCCGGTACCATCAACACAACCCATGAAGGATGCCACCATGACCGCCACCGCCCACACCCAAGTCGTGCAAAAGCAATTCGGCGAACAGGCCTCGGCCTACCTGAGCAGCGCCGTGCACGCCCAAGGCACCGAATTCGCGCTGCTCCAGGCCGAGCTGGCCGGGCAGGGCGGTGCGCGACTGCTGGACCTGGGGTGTGGAGCCGGTCATGTGAGTTTCCAGGTGGCGCCGCTGGTCAAGGACGTGGTGGCCTACGACCTGTCCCAGCAGATGCTCGACGTAGTGGCCGCCGCCGCGCAGGAGCGCGGGCTCACCAATATAAGCACCGTAAACGGTGCCGCCGAGCGCTTGCCGTTCGCTGATGGCGAGTTCGATTTTGTGTTCAGTCGCTATTCGGCCCACCACTGGAGTGACCTCGGCCTGGCCCTGCGCGAAGTACGCCGGGTGCTTAAACCGGGGGGCGTGGCGGCTTTTGTCGATGTGCTGTCACCCGGCAGCCCGCTGCTGGACACTTACCTGCAAACCGTCGAAGTGCTGCGCGACACCAGCCACGTACGCGATTATTCTGCCGCTGAATGGATGCGTCAGCTCAGCGAAGCCGGTTTGCACGTACGCAACAGCAGCCGCCAACGCCTGCGTCTGGAATACACCTCTTGGGTCGAGCGCATGCGCACGCCACAAGCCTTGCGCACCGCGATTCTTGAGCTGCAGCAAGCGATGGGCCAGGAAGTGCGCGATTACTACGAGATTCAAGCCGACGGCACCTTCAGCACCGACGTGCTGGTAGTGTGGGCCGAGCGCTGATTAATTTTTCCGACCTGTCCCGCGGATGGGTCGCCCGATGAAATGAGGCAAGCATGAGCAAGCAGATTCTGATTCTCCCTGGCGACGGTATTGGTCCGGAAATCATGGCCGAAGCGGTCAAAGTCCTGGAGCTGGCCAACACCAAGTACAGCCTGGGCTTCGAATTGAGCCACGACGTGATCGGCGGCGCCGCCATCGACAAGCATGGCGTGCCGCTGGCCGATGAAACCCTGGAACGTGCCCGTGCCGCCGATGCCGTGCTGCTGGGCGCCGTGGGCGGACCGAAATGGGACAAGATCGAACGCGACATCCGTCCGGAGCGCGGCTTGCTGAAAATCCGCGCGCAACTGGGCCTGTTCGGCAATCTGCGCCCGGCGATCCTTTATCCGCAGCTGGCTGATGCGTCGAGCCTCAAGCCGGAGGTGGTGTCGGGTCTGGATATCCTGATCGTGCGTGAGCTGACCGGCGGTATCTATTTCGGCGCCCCACGCGGCGTGCGCGTGCTGGACAACGGCGAACGTCAGGCCTACGACACCTTGCCCTACAGCGAAAGCGAAATCCGCCGGATCGCCCGTGTCGGTTTCGACATGGCCCGCGTGCGCGGCAAAAAGGTCTGCTCGGTGGACAAGGCCAACGTACTGGCCTCCAGCCAACTGTGGCGCGAGATTGTCGAAGAAGTCGCCAAGGACTACCCGGACGTTGAACTGAGCCACATGTATGTCGATAACGCCGCGATGCAGCTGGTGCGCGCGCCCAAGCAGTTCGACGTGATCGTCACCGACAACCTGTTCGGCGACATCCTGTCCGACCAGGCCTCGATGCTCACCGGTTCCATCGGCATGCTGCCGTCGGCGTCTTTGGACACCAACAACAAGGGTATGTACGAGCCTTGCCACGGCTCGGCGCCTGACATCGCAGGGCAGGGCATTGCCAACCCGCTGGCGACTATCCTTTCGGTGTCGATGATGCTGCGTTACACCTTCAACCTGAGCGACGCGGCGGATGCCATCGAGAAGGCCGTGAGCCTGGTCTTGGATCAGGGCTTGCGCACTGGCGACATCTGGTCGCAGGGTTGCACCAAAGTCGGTACGCAAGAAATGGGCGACGCAG
>Ga0256410_1001960_pt1 | contig 14572 bp, 10 predicted proteins | sample PhyWR1_FD_185983 | JGI IMG/M metagenome (GOLD analysis project Ga0256410, IMG submission 185983) | Leaf surface microbial communities from wheat plants in UC Gill Tract Community Farm, Albany, California, United States - DLSL W.R1 | ecosystem: Host-associated > Plants > Phyllosphere >... | reverse complement strand
CGATTTCGAATTGATCAGCCGTTACGAAAAAGCGAACCGTGCGCATCTGCAGCCCTGGGAACCCCTGAGGGACGAACAGTATTTCACCATTGACAACGCCAGGGCCAGAATCGAACAGCAGGTGGAAAGCATGGAAGCCGCAGCGTCCATGTTTTTCCTGTTGCTTGATACCGAGAGCGGAGAGCTTCTCGGTCGATGTAACTACACGAATATTGTGAGGGGCGTTTTTCAGGCGTGTAATCTCGGTTTTTCATTAGCCGTATCTGCGCAAGGCCGGGGTTTAATGAGAAAGACACTTCAGATCACTAACCGTTATTGTTTCGAGCAGATGGGGCTTCACCGAATCATGGCCAATCACTTGCCCAGCAATACCCGAAGTGAGCGTCTTCTAGAATCACTGGGGTTTGAAAGGGAAGGCTGTGCGCGTGCCTATCTGAAGATTGCAGGGGTGTGGGAGGATCACACGCTGAGATCTTTGATCAATCCGCTGGACTGTTTTTAAGTGCCGCTACGGAATCTTCTCCTGGCTCTTAACCGGGCAGATTCAAGCGGCGCAAATGTCTCCAGCGTTTTCTCTCGCCGGCCGTACGCGCATCGCTGACTGGATCGCCGAGCTTGTACGCGACGGCGATTCTCTTTCAGCCGAGTGGCACTGTGCCCGGTAGTGAAGCCAAACTAGGAACCCAACATCAGGCTCTCTATACTGGTTATCCCTGGACGGTAGGTAGAGCGCCAAATATGCCCGTCATATTCAATCAAAATCCCCTCATCATTTTGGTCCTGGCTCAACAAAACGACTTGGACAATCTAGTGGCTATTCGAATTGAAGCCATGCGCGAAAGTCTGGAACGTGTTGGGCGATTCGATCCCGTGCGTGCGCGCGAGCGATTTCTTGGCGGCTTTGAAGCTCGCAACACGCGCTACATTGAGGTATCTGAAGAGAAAGTTGGTTTTGTAGTGGTCAAGCATCACCACAATGAACTCTTGCTCGACCACTTGTATGTGAGACCGAGCGCGCAAGGATCAGGTGTAGGGTCAGCTGTTCTCACTCAGATTTTCAAAGAGGCGGATGCCGCTGCGCTCCCCATTAAAGTTGGCGCTCTCATAGGAAGCGCTTCGAATCGCTTTTATATCCGCCATGGCTTCCAATTCATCGAAAGCAGTGAATTCGACAATTATTATGTTCGTCAGAATGTTCCGGCGATTGGCCCATCTTGCTAGCTCGATATGATGCACCTCGACGCGGTTAGCGACGGCCTGAACAGCCGGTCGCGGCAGTTTGAATAAAGCAGCAAGAATCGGATAGCAGGTACGGTACGAATTCCAGTCTGATAAAACTTCAAGCCCACAGGAATTCGATCATGGCGTTTCGTATCACTGGCCTTTCCCCCGAGCCATTCCAGTCACTGTTTGGACTGCCCGACAAAGATCTCGCATCGCTCGGGATAAAGCGTTACATCGTCGACAGCCACCCAGGCTTTCCTGACCGTATCGAAATGAAGGATGCGCAGCCAGGTCAGAGCGTGCTTTTACTCAACCATGTCAGCCAGCCCGCCAACACGCCATACCGCGCCTCACACGCGATCTTCATACGGGAATGGGCCACCCGGGCTTATGACGCAGTCGATGAGGTACCCGAGTCTATGCGAATCCGCCTGCTATCCCTTCGCGCTTTCACTGATGATGGAATCATGCTCGACGCCGACATCGCTGATGGCGTAGCAATGGAAACGGTCGTTATTCGGATGTTTGCCAATCCAGAGGTTGGTTACATTCACGTGCACCATGCCAAGCAGGGTTGTTACTCCGGGCGGATAGATCGGGCGTAGTCGACGCAGGTGTTGGTGGTTGGTTCTTCTTTTGGCTTTGCTGGGCAGCGACGCGCTGGTTGCTGCCCGCCGCGAACGGCAGAAATCGGCCGATTCTGTTGAAAAAGTAGCTCCCCTGGCTGGCCTCCGGCAAAATCTCCGCATTGGCCGGAGGGGATCACACAGCATGATGGGACAGTTATCGAGTGGGCAGGAGCGACTGTTTTACTCGTTCAGCCTTGAAGACCACATCCCCGCCAATCACCTTCTGCGCAGCATTGATCGGTGTCTCGATCTGAGCGACCTGCGCCATTACCTCTCCGATTTCTATAGCCCGATTGGACGTCCGTCGATTGATCCTGAACTGATGATCCGCATGCTGATCGTCGGCTACGGCTACGGCTACGGCTACGGCTACGGCTACGGCTACTGCTACGGCATCCGCTCCGAACGGCGGTTGTGCGAAGAGGCCCATTTTGAACCTGGCGTATCGCTGGTTCTGCTGGTTGAGCCTTGAAGATGAAGTACCCAATCACTCGACGTTTTCCAAAAATCGACGCGGCCATTTTCGTGACAGTGATCTGTTTCGCTGGTTGTTCAATGAAGTGCTGCGTCGCTGCATGGACGCCGATCTGGTCAAGGGCGAAGGCTTTGCCGTGGACGCCAGCATTATCAAAAAAGGTCGAATTGTTGTTTGCCCACCTCAAGCGCATCCTGAAATTGGATCGCCTGCGGCTCCGTGGAAGGAGTGGCGCGACGGATGAATTCACGCTGGCCGCTGCGGTGCAGAACCTGCGACGGCTGGCCAAATTTTCATCTCAAGGGCCACCAGTTACGGGATAGGTGCGCCTGCACCAAGCAAAAAACCTCAAATTAACCCAATAACAGAGCAGCAAAGGTCACCGAAGGGCCGAAAAACCACTCAATGTGGTGAGTAGGTTCTCCGGTGGTGGTCGTGCCTGAGTTCAGGCCATTTGAAAATCCGACTTTTTCAACAGAATCGGCCAGGAGCGGTCGCTCACAGACCGAAAGGCTTACCCCTATAAAATAACGTAATATCCTGAGCAGGATGTGTCATTTGAAAGGACTCGCCCTCAAATAAATGGCGCCAAATTTTTGGTGCTTTCAACACGCCATCGTCAGACTCCTGCCCATGAGCTCTATTCTTTATTTACCGCGCAAAATATCCAGCAATGGCGTTGCTTACACTGAAGATGAGCTTCTAGTTACGTCAACTTACGTCGTTGTTCTGGCCGAACCAGGTGGTGGAAAAACTGAGTTAATGCGTAGTTTGGCCCGGAAGCTGGGCACTTCTAGCGTTACAGCGAACAAATTCAAACGTATAGGCCCAGACGCTGATAACTCTCCGCTCGTGATTGATGCGTTTGACGAGTTGGCCAAAATCGATCAAATCGGTATTCATGACCTCCTGGCTAATGCGAGTAAAGCAAAGCCAACGCACGTGATCATCTCGAGCCGATCCAGCGAATGGGGGACCGCAGCCACAAGCGCATTCGAAGAGTACTTCGGATGCTCACCGTTCCTGGTGAGGCTGGTCGAGTTTGAGGAGAAAGAACAGCGGCAAATTTTTAATCACCATGTGCAGGGTGAGGATTTCGAAAGATTCCAAGCGGAAGTCACTCGATTCGATTTAGAAGCACTATTACCTAATCCCCAGTTCTTAAAGATGTTCGCGGACGCTTACATCGAAAGCGGCAGACATTTCACAGACAAACGAAGCATATTTTCCCAAGCGGTCGAGCGCCTAGCCAAGGAGGCTAATGCCACCGTGGCGCAGACCGGCCATACCCTTTCCATCGCAAGAAAGGTTGACCTGTCGTCTGAAGTATTCGCCAAGCTTTTGCTTTCAGGTGCAGATGGTATCGGAACGAGCGAAGCTACGGCAGACCGAATTTATCCACTACTAGCGTCGCTGTTCGAAAATACCACCGCAGCTGAAGGCATCCTCGCGACTAGACTTTTCAAGCCCGGCGACAGCGCAGATCAGCATCGACCGGTCCATAAGATCGTCGCCGAATACTGCGCGGCGGATTACCTAGCCAAGCGAATAGCTGATCCGACGGACCATCTTACGACCCATAAATGCCTACCCATAATCGCTCCAAACACCATTGTACGGGACGAACTACGAGGGCTGCTCGGTTGGTTGGCCGCGTTAGGCAACAAGTATATTCAGGAATCTGCAATCGAACTTGACCCCTATGCAGTACTAGCGAACGGCGATCCTTCTCAACTTGAACAGTCCTCAAAGCGCTTGCTCATAAGACGCTTAAAAGATGTGGAAAAGAGAGATCCGTATTTCCGACGGGGAGATTCTTGGCGCCGGTTCAGTGCTGCAGGCTTCTTCACCCAAGACGTCATGAAGGAAATCAAGCCTCTCCTCGCATCTGGAAACGATGGGCACTTACGCGATCTGATCCTCGAGCTTTTGGCGGGATCACCAGCGATCACGCATTTGACAAATGAATTACGTCAGATCGTATTGGGCCCGAGCCAAAGCGAACACTCTCGATTTTTGGCCAACAGATGCCTACTCGATTTGATCGAACATGATCATCACGCCAATGTCTCGATTCTAGTTGCTGAGGCTAGCGAAACTTCGCTTAAGATTGTAGCTGACATCTTAACAACCATAGGTCCTGAAAAATTCGATATTTCTTACCTGTCAAATTTTCTTCGCACCTGTACGGAACTATATCCTGCCTCTGAAGAACGTTTAGAGCGGACAGTTGGCAATCGCTACTTTATCAAAAAACTTTTGGGCAGCTTAGCTTTAAATTTGATCAATCCTCTATTGGATGGATTATCTAAAAGCGTGACCTACGTTTGCGGTAAAGAGCGTTACGCTTGCTACTGTCGAGATGGTATAAGCAAAATTATTGGATTGATGCTAGATAGGTATTTTGAACTAGCGTCCGCGCCCTTTGATCCTGAGAAAGTATGGTGTTGGCTCGAAAACTTAAACTACCACCATCAGCAAGCAGCTAGCCATAGTACCTCTGTAAAAATACTTCAAAGCGACGATAACCTGCGCCAAGGGATTATCGCTCACGTTTTCAGAACTGTTACTGACAGAGAGAAAATCTTTAAGACCAAAATAGAAAAATTTGAGCTATATTCTCACTCAGGTCTTCAATTCCAATCCAAAGATTATGAGTTTATAGTGAATCTCGCATTTGAACTCGAAAATCCGAAGCTTTGGGCTAATTTTATCGCCACACATCAGCGCTATCGCCACAAAACAGAAGTAGGACCTAACTACTTAAGAAGACACATGCGCGTACAGTCTTTAGAAAAGCCACAATTCATGGTTGAATGGGTGCGATCTAACAGAGCTTACTCGCAATTGTCAAAGAACACGCGAGTGCCGCGCCTGAATCGCAAGGCGAAACGCCGTCAGCGGCAACGATACGAGAGGCGTGCAGCAAATATTCAGTATTACCAGACCAATCGAGCGCTAATAGAAAGCGGTGGACATTGGCAATGCCTTGTCTACTTTGCAGAATTGGTTCTCATGCATCCCGATCAGATTGATGAGCGCGTTGGTGACGCGCCATTAGTTTGTACTGCTCTAAAAAACTGTATAGATTTTATCGCGCTGAAAATTCCCGATCTATTAGAGTTTTCACAGCTACAGCGTTCAGGGAAAATATTGCATGCAGAAATGGTCCTACTAGCAGCTTGCCTAGTGATCATGCGTGTTGATGGTAATTTAGATAATGTTGATTTGCGGTTATTGATCGCGCTGCGGACCAGTATTAATCGATCCTACAGTTCAGTTATCGAAGAAGAACGCAACGCTCTGAAGTCTGAAATTGATCGTCTTGTTTTTGCAGACTCATCCAGCGCAGAGCGCTATCTCCGTCATTACCTAGAGCCCCAGCTGGCACAGAAAGGCTGCAGCCAACCGGATATTTGGCTTTTAAGCAGTGACGAGATTTTCAGCCATCTACGGGCGGAGCTTTCAATAGAGTGGCTTTCGCGTTTCTCTGAGTTAGACATTGGAACTTTAGAAACGCTTTTTGAGATTGCGGCGCAGTGTGGTAATCGTAGTGATCTTCAAAAGATAATCGCAGAGCGTTGCGGAAATATAATGTCCGACTGGCCCGAGCCCACAGATGATGAATACATAGAGAGAAAACGCATATTCTGGCTCGTTCGAGAATTTTATTTTATAAAAGATATTTGTGTCATATATTGGGGCTGGCTCAAGTCTGATAGGGATACAGTATTTTCACTTAATGTTCGTTCCGGACGCTTCAATCACAGCGAAAAGTCTTATTGGCCAATACTTACGGCAAATAAAGTGGAGGCCGTTCTCGACGCTTTTATCGATAAATGGCCTAAAGTTCATCTGCCGAGCCACTGGGGAACGGGGAGTCCTAGCGGGGAGGTCGCATATCGTTTTTTGACCGATATAGTCTGGTTGATAAATTCAGATGATGCTAACGAGGCCATCCTTGTCTTAAATCGACTTTTAGGCGATGCGCGTTTTATAGATATGCACAACGACCTTAAGAGCTTATTAGCCAGTAAAGTCAGACAACAAGCGCTGAGAGATTTTGAACCGCCTTCTCCTCAAGAAGTCATCGAACTGCTGGATCGCGACACTGTTGTGAACGTCGAGGGCTTACGCAAACTCGTCCTCCAAGAGCTTCAAGATTTTCAGAAAGATATAGACGGTGGAGAGTTCAATCCAGCTGACCGCTTTTACAATGGTGGTAAGCGTTTGGGCGAAGTCAAGGCCACCGAGGTCATTGCTGAGCGTCTAAGTCTCAGACTCGGACCATTAGGTATCGTGATAACGTCTGAGCAACAAATGAAAAGTGAAAACCGCACCGATTTCACTGCGACCAAGATCATTGGTGGGAAAAGAAGGTTGCTTGTGGTCGAGGTAAAAGGTCAGTGGCATAAAGAACTATACACAGCCGCATCTGCGCAATTATATGACCGATACTCCATACACCCCGACGCAGAGCAACAGGGCGTTTATCTTGTGATCTGGTTTGGCGGCGATGAACTGGTCGCAAACAAAAAAAATACAACAATAAACTCCGCTCCGGAACTGAAGACCAGCATCGAACAGACGCTCCCGCCAGAGCTAGTTGGGCTAATTGATGTGTTCGTCCTGGACGTTTTCGGATCCTAAAATTATGCCTGGAACGCGGAGCCGAAGACTATATGCAGCAGGCCTAGGAGACACGAAAAACACAACTCCGCATCACCGAGTTTTTCAATTACATCCGACAACCTCGGCCATTTTCTTTCCGAAAAGGGGACTGATTTATTTTTCTATCACTGTCCGCTTTTGGCCGATTGTGTTGAAAAAGTCGCTCCGCTCAAACTGCCCGGAAATTGAGCGGGGGAAATGCCATTTTTGCACGCTGCTACGTGAAATCTGAACCCGGAAGCCTCAGCCAAAAGTAAGGATTTCAATCTCAGATGTATACTTTTCTGCTGTGGAAACCAAGGTCGACTTTTTCAACAGAATCGGCCGATTTGCAGCCCTTCATAAAAGCCAGCAATCAGCCAATAACCACTCTCCTGTTACAGCACCGATATCCCATACTCAGCAAGCTTGGCCCTGTGCTTCTCCTCCACGTATTTCTTTTTAACGATCTGCGAGAACTTCAGGAAGTCAGCCTTCGCGCTTTCCCTGTCTCCCAAATGGTCGTAAGCGATCCCGCGCGCATAGTAAGCCCAGGCAAAATCCGGCTGGCGTTGAAGGCCGGTGCTGAATGCTTCAGCGGCTTCTCGGTACTGACCCAGGTCTGTCAGTGCAAGGCCCAGGTGATAGTAGGTCGGCATGTGAAAGCCTGAGCCTTTTCCGGCTTCTCCCAAGCCGTTGTCCAGGTTGTACTGCACCAGTTCAAGGGCTTTTTTCGGATTGCCAGCGTCGCGATACATGGCACTCAAGTCCAGGTTGTCGCGTGGATCAGGCTTGGTCGCCAATTGCAGGGATTTTTCCTTGGCTGTAACGGCTTGGGGGAAATGTTTGAGGTTGCTGTGGGCGTCCGCCTGCAACGCGTAAACCAGACTTTGCAGTGAGGCGGGCAGGGTATTTTTTTGCAGGCACAAGTCACCTTCCTGCAGCACCAGAGGGTAGTTCTCGGCTTTGTAGGCCTTGAACTGAGTTGCGCAGTGCGCAAGGTTGGCTTTTTGCGGGTTCTGCATTCCGGCACATCCGGTGAGGATGAAGACGCATGCGATGAGTGCGGGCCAGCGAATAGTCATGAAAAAACTTCCTTGTCAGTCGAACAGCCGAGCGTTGAGGTCTGGGCGATAGACCTGCAAAAGCGGAGCGGTCACAGTGCCTTGCAGCGAGCAGAACACAGTGGTGTGCCCCGTGAGCGGCGGTGTCGCGTCGCCCTTGTCGACCATGAACACGCGGTCTACGAAACCAAACGGCGTGGCGACGCCAGGGCCGGTCAATCCTTGGGTGCGCCATTGGCCAATCGGGTCACCGACGCGGCGAATTTCGGCGCGAGCAATGGCTTTTCCCTCGCTGATAAAGCGTGTGTTATCGACAATCAGCGGCTTGATTTTTTCGGCCACTTCTTGCGGCAGACCATCGGCTACAAAACCCCAGAACAGAAAATTGCCCACGTTATTCATGGTTTGGGCCTGGTTGTAGTATCCGATCATAGGCACGCCGTTAACGATCAGGGGTTTTTCGAACCGTTGATAGGTGCCACCTTCCTGCAACGGGTTCAGGATGGTCGGCGCCTTGACCGAGCCGTACTGACTCAGGCGTAAGGTATCTGCCGGCAGGCGGGCGTCGCGCAGGCTCTCGAAGAAATGCGCATCGCAGCGGGAGAATTCGGTCAGGAGCTGTTCGGGTGTGGTGACGACCTGAGTCTGGGCGGCATTACAGGCGGCGGTGACGGCTAGTAAAGCAACGCCAGAAAAAACGGATCGGAACATTTGAAATCATCCGTGAAGTAGGAACAAAAGCTGTCGGCTTACACGTCGCGAACTTTAGCAAAACGGAACTGCGAACAAAACGAAGCAACCCCAAGCAGAATATCGGAATGCCAAGCGTCGGCGAGCTCAGATCGGTCTGCGCAGCAGCGACTTCACCGGGCAAATGCTGCTGTTTGCGCGTAACCATGAACGTGTCCAGGCGTTGGGCAATCCTTGTGCCGGCGAGGTGCTGTCGCGTTTGAAGACATATTGGCCGTCACGCGGCCTCAGGCAATGGTGGAGCCGCCTTTATCGAGCGGCAGCTTCACCCGAAACACCGTGCCCTGATCCGTGTCGGAGCTGACCTCGATCGAGCCACCATGTGACGCCACGATTTCCGACGCGATAAACAGGCCCAGGCCCAAGCCTTCCGTGGGGCCGTGATCAATCGCCGTACGCTGGGAGAACCGGCCCATCGGGTTGAAGATGAACGGCAGCACGTCCTCGGGTATCGCCGCGCCACGGTTGTGCACCGAGAACACGGCGCAGTCCTCTTGAGTCGTCAGCTCGACCTTGATGGGGCGGGCGGTGTCGCCGTGCTGCACCGCGTTGCTGATGATGTTCGAGAAGACCTGTTCCATCCTTGCACCATCGAACCGCCCGGCGACCGGTGACGGTATGTCGAGCACGATCCTGGCCTCGGGATGAAATGCCTGGATTTCCTCAACGACACGACCGCAGAGCGGCGCGAGGTCGACCGCTGCGGTTCTGACGGGGATGCCCGGTCCCATCTGGCAGCGGGTGAGGTCAAGCAGGTCGCCGACAATCTGGCTCGCGCGGCGCACGCTGGTGTAGATCTGATTGGCGACTTTGGTCGAGCGGGCGTCGGCGCCTTCCGTGCGCCTGAGGACGTCGGCTCCCAGCATGATTGCGCCAAGTGGGGTGCGCAGGTCGTGGCCGAGTATGCCCAGGAACACGTTGCACGAGGCCTCGACCGCGCGCGAGTAGCTGGCGATGGACTCGGCGAGCGCCTGATCGATGGCCTCGTGGAAGCGGGTCATGTCGTCCACGTTGATCGGCGTGCCGTCCTTGACCTGACGCATCCACTGGCTGACCACACTGGTTCTGAGGGCACGGTATTCCGAGACCATCTGGTCAATGGTGAAGCCCGCCATCAGTCGCGTGATGGCGTGGGTTTCGGCGGCGGTTTCCTGCTCATCCACCGGGCCATGCCCCTGGGCTTTGGCCGTTTGCTCGCGGTGTGATTGTCGGGTGCGCAGGTCCGTCACGATGGCCCGCAGCATCTGTTCGGCATGGTCACGCAGCGCAATGCTGTCGAGTTCGGCGCCGGGCGTCTTGATGGTTCTGGCGAAATTTTCCCAGGCCTGCAGAATCGGCTCGAGGTTTTCGAGGATGAAATCGGGCAGGCGCATGTCTTGAATCCTGATGGGAGGCGATGCAGAGGCGCGCAGAGTAACCCATGTGGAGAGAGCGCTTGCCTCCGATTGCGGTGTATCAGCCAAAGATGTACGGGCTGGCCCACCGCAATCAGGAGCAAGCACCCTTCCACAGGTTGACCGTCAGGGGTGAAACCTGCGCCCCAGCGCATCCAGGCGCACGGCAATCGGTGGCAGGCGCTCGCTGCTGCGGGCCAGAGTTTCCACGTCATCAGCCGTGCTTTGCGCAATGCTCTGCACCGACTGCAGGCGTCCGACGATCTCAAGATTCGCCGAGGACTGGTCGCGGGTGGTGCTGACGATGCGCCCATTGAGCGCGTCGATGTGGGCGATGTCCTGACCCACCGCCTGCAACATCTCGACGGCCAGCCGGCTGTCTTCCACGCAGCGTTCCACGCCTTCGCGGCTATTGTGCATGGCGGCGACGGCCTGGCGGCTGCCGTGTTGCAGGCCTTCGATGATGGTCTTGATTTCCTGGGTGGAGAGGGCGGTGCGCTGGGCCAGGCTGCGCACTTCATCGGCCACCACCGCAAAGCCGCGGCCTTGCTCGCCGGCCCGGGCGGCTTCGATGGCGGCGTTGAGGGCGAGCAGGTTGGTCTGGTTGGCAATGCTGCTGATCACCTCCAGCACCGAGCCGATCTGTTCGGCCTGGCCGGCCAGGGATTGCACGGTGGATTCGGTGCCGTTGATGTGGGACGCCAGCTGGTTGATCTCATGCCGGGCACGGCTGACGCTCTCTTGACCACGCACGATCTGGCGGCTGGCCTGACCGGCATGCTCTACGGCCTGTTCGACCTGCACCGTGATGTGGCCCATGGCGTCTTCCATGCGCTGCATCGAACCGGTCATCTCGGTGATCTCGGCCAGTTGATGCCGAGCGCCTTTTTCCAGGGTGCCGCTGGCGCTGGCCAGTTCCTGGCCGAGCTGCCCCAGGCCATGGGAATCGCGGGCGACGCCGTCGATCAGAAGGGTGAGCTGTTGCAGGAAGTGGTCGAACCGTTTGGCCAGGGACACGTGCACCTTGCCTTCGGCGTGGGCGCTCTCGGCGCTGAACTGGGAGGTCACTGCGAGCATCTTCTCGAGCATTTCCTGACTCTCGACCGCGTCGGTGTGACTGTGCACCGCGAGGTAGAGCAGCGCGACCGTTTCCATGACCACATAGAACGCGTGCACGAAGACCATCGTCCAGCCGCCATGATGCTCCATCACGAACACCGGGAAGCCCTGATGCTGCAGGGCGTGGAACACCACGTGATGCACGGCGATGGTCGCCGCAGCCACCAGGATTGGCAGCCAGTCTCGGTAAAAGGTCAGCACGGCCAACAGCGCAAAGATCCCGAAGTGCGATTCGATCACGCCCTGGGCCTGGTTGATGTGCAGCGCGGCCATCACCATCAGGCCGGCCCCCAAAGCGCAGCGCATCAGCCGGCTGCCACCGATGGCGCGGTACAACACGGTGAGCACCAAACCGGTGCCGCCGCCGACCGTCAGTGCCTGTATCAGGGTGTCATGCCAGAACGCCAGGCCCAGGGAGAACAGGAACATCAGCCAGATAAGCGCCAGCATGATGCGGTCTGCCTTGCGGTAGTGCTCCAAAAAGGGGCTGGGGACGGGCATTCACGTTTACTCCTTGTGGTTTGGCCAGGAACAAAGCATGGGGCGTGCCAGCAAGGGCCGCCTGCTGAGTGAAGCGAATCGTTGTCTTTTTGCGCTTCAGGGGCGTTATCGGCCAGCCCGGGCGGGACTTTAAGCCAGCAACGGCTGCCCGGGCGGGCAGCCGAAGGAGGGTCAGAAGCTGTACTTGGCGGTCAGCATCATGTTGCGAGGGGCACCATAGGAATCGCCGCCATAGTCGACGGAGTTGGCGATGGTCTCGTAGTACTTGCGGTCGAAGATGTTGTTGGCGTTGAGCTGCAGGTCCAGATGTTGATTGACCTGGTAGCCGGCCATGAGGTCGGTGACGGCATAGGCGCCCTGTTTGAGGCGGTAGCTGCTGCCATCCGCCACAGTGAGGTCGTTGTACATGCGGCTCTGCCAGGAGATGTTGCCGCCCACGCGGAGTTTTTCCAGCGGGCCCTGAAAGTTGTAGCGCGTGGTGAGCTTGAACAGGTGTTCCGGAGTGTCGGTGTCGAACTGCTTGTTCACGGTCTGCGGGTTGGCCTGGTCCTTGATGACGTGGGTACGCGCATAGGTGTAGCCACCGCCCACCTGCCAGTGTTCGGTGAGGGCGCCTTGCAGTTCGAAGTCGATACCCTGACTGCGAATTTCGCCCGAGGCCTCAGCGCAGGAGGCCTGCGGGCAGTTCGGCACCACCACGTCGACGGCGCGGTTCTGCTGGTCGACGCGGAACAGCGCCACGCTCCCGTTCAGCGCGCCACCCAGGTATTCACCCTTGATGCCCACCTCGTAGTTCTTGCCGATGATGGGCCTGACCGGCGTGCCGGACGTGTCCTTGGCCGTCTGCGGGGTGAAGATGTCGCTGTAGCTGGCATACACCGAATGATGGTCGTCCAGGTCATAGATCAAGCCGGCGTAGCGGGTGAGGTTGCGGGTGACCTTGTAATCGCCGTCGCCATCATGGTTGTCGTAGTCGTACCAGTCCAGGCGCGCGCCGAGGATCAGCTTCAACGGGTCGGCCAGGCTCAGGCGCGTGGTCACGTAGACGCCGTCCTGGGTGGTGACTTCACGACCGTTGGACGTGTGGACGAAGTCCGGCTTGCCCGCGTTGAGCGGCCAGTTCATGTCGAACGGCGAGTAGCTGTGGGTGGTCAGGTCGTAGATGCGACGGCTGGCACCCATCACCAACTCATGGCTGCGCCCCAGCGCCTGGAAGGGGCCACTGACAAAGGCGTCGAGGCCCGCCTGGTTTTCATCCGCAGCAGACTGGTAAACGGTGCGGGCCAAGGTGTTGTTGGTCCAACGGGATTGATAGGAGCCGGAGAACAGGGCGTTCTGTTCGGCGTAGTTGGCATTGACCTGCAGTTTCCAGTCGTTGGCCAGTTGCTGGCGCAATTCGGCAAAAACCGTGTTGATTTCCTGGTCCTTGTTCTCCCAGCGTGTACCGGGGTTGTAGGCGCGCGACAGGTTCAAGTGGTGACCGTCCTGGCCCACCATCGACGAGCCCCAGAAGTAGTTGGTCTTGTCCTTCTGGTTGGAGAAACCCAGGGTCAGGCTGGTGTTTTCGCTTAAGTCCGCTTCGGTGACTGCATAGAACAGCCCGTGATAATCCCCGACATTGTCGATGAAGCTGTTGGCGTCGCGGTAGGAGGTCACCACCCGGCCGCGCCAGGTGCCGCTGTCATTGAGCGGGCTCGAGGCGTCCAATTCGCCACGGTAGTTGTCCCAGGTGCCGGCCGCGCCAGTGAGCGTGACTTTCTGCTCATCCAGCGGCCGCTTGCGGATCAGGTTGATGGCGGCTGACGGGTTACCCGCGCCGGTGACCAGGCCTGTAGCACCACGCACCACCTCGACGCGGTCGAACATCGCCAGGTTCGGCTGGGCACCCACGTTGACGCCGTTGTAGCCGCTCGGGATGCCGTCGTACATCAGGTTGTCGATGTCGAAGCCGCGCGCGGTGTACGACTGCCGGCCAGGGCCGTTGGAGAAATTCAGGAACAGCCCCGGCGTGGCGGCGACCACGTCATTGATGCTGGTCATCGCCTGGTCGTCCATGCGTTGACGGGTGACAACGGTGACGGCCTGCGGGGTTTCACGCAGGGTCAGTGGCAGCTTGGTCGCGGTTTTCATCGCGCCGGTGGTGTAGGACTGCGTGCCCTCGGTGGTTTCGCCCATTTGCCCCTCGCCGGAGACTTGCGTGGCGCCCAGTTCGATAGGGCCGGAGGAGGGCTCGACATCGGCGGCAAAGGCCGCGTGTGAGCTGGCAAGACAGATGGCCAGCGCGATCAAAGTGGGTGCGAAAACAGTGGTGCCTTGTTGTTGCACAGACATGGAACAAACTCTCCCCGATGCGCCTTCCCTGGCGAATAATAAAACGGTTGATAATTATTCGCATCAGTGTGACAGAAGGTGTCCGGGCAAAAAAGCCTTTGCGCAGAATTGGTTAACGAATTTTTCACATTGGTCTGACGTTTAAAATGCCAGGGGCGAGGGCCAATGCGGTTGAGTTAAGTGCAGATTCCCCCATGGGAGCGGCGGGGCGACTTGCCCGCGAAAGCGGTGTGTCAGCGAGCATCAATGTTTGCTGGGCCGACGCCTTCGCGGGCAAGCCCGCTCCCACAGTTGATCTTCATTGCTTCAAGCATTGCGTTCGCTTAACTGAGCGGGACTGGGGCCAGGGAGCTAAACGAACACGATCTCGAACGGTTCGCGCATGCGTTCGAGCAGGTCATGGGCGAGCAGCGGCGGCAGGCCGATGGCGGGGTC
>Ga0256410_1001952_pt1 | contig 14606 bp, 14 predicted proteins | sample PhyWR1_FD_185983 | JGI IMG/M metagenome (GOLD analysis project Ga0256410, IMG submission 185983) | Leaf surface microbial communities from wheat plants in UC Gill Tract Community Farm, Albany, California, United States - DLSL W.R1 | ecosystem: Host-associated > Plants > Phyllosphere >... | reverse complement strand
TTGCGGTGATTATCGACCAGATGCAGAACCGCATGCAGCAGAAAGCCGCGGTGGTGGCGCAGAAGGCGCTGATTATGGAGGCGGATGCCGGGCGAACAACCTGACCCGGCAGGCGATGCGTCGGAAGCAAAACGCAGCGTAGGATGTTATCTCTGTACCCGCCGGGGCAATCCGGCGGGTATTTTTACATCCGGGGGCCGCACGGCGCATCAGCGGAGGATATAACATGGCGGACCCGCAGCGGTCGCTATCATTTGCGACCGCTGTGTATCGTCAGTGTGCCGGTGCGCTCAGGTCAACGGCGTATTTTTCCACCGGCGTGATCTGTTTTATCAGCTTGTTATCGAACAGGAACTGCTCATAGGCCTGATAGCGGGCGGTGTCCAGCTTCGCCGGATCGCTGGCAAACAGCGGCAGGGAGGCCTTCCACGCCCGACGGTTCAGCTCGGTGTTCAGCTCCGGGTGGCCGCTGGCAAAGGCATTCCAGGTCTCTTCCGGGTGCGCCTGAAGGTAGCCGTTGCCCTTTTTCAGCGCGGCGAGGAATTTGGCAATTTTCGGTTTGTCCACATCCGCACTGTTAGCCACGATAATCAGCTCGTCATAGGTCGGAACGCCGTAGTCCTCCACGTTGAACACCACCGGATCTTTGCCCTGAATTTGCAGCTCCAGCGCTTCAATGTTGCGATAGCCGCCGATCACCGCATCCACCTGACCGGCCAGCAGTGCGCTGGTCAGCTGGAAATTGACGTTTACCGGTTTGATGTCACCCGCGCTGACGCCTTCGTGCTTCAGCATGGTGTCGAGGGTGGTCTGCTCGATACCGCTCACCGAGAAGCCGATCTTCTTACCCTTCAGCCCGGCGGGGGAGGTAATGCTTTTATCCAGCGTCATCACCGTATTCAGCGGGGTATTAATCAGCGTACCCACGCGCACCAGCGGCAACCCCTGGTCGGCAAAGAAGTGCAGCTGCGGCTGATAGGTGATCGCCAGATCGGCTTTTTTGGCGGCGACCAGGCGCGGCGGCAGGGACGGGTCCGACGGCGGGACGATCTTAACGTTCAGCCCGGCGTCTTTGAAAGCGCCGATCTGCTCGGCAACGAGGATCGGTGCATGGTCCGGGTTAACGTACCAGTCGAGCATCAGGGTCAGATCTTCCGCGGCGGAGGCGTGACCGGTAACGACCGTTCCCAGCAGCAGGGCACAGAGTTTCTTATTCATTAGTCTTGGCGTTCCTTATTGTCAGATTGCAGGTGATTATTCAGCCGCCCAGTTAATCAGGCGGCGCAGCAGGCTATCGACGGTAACCCACAGTAAAACGGTCATCAGTACCAGAATAAACAGCGCGGCAAACAGCTGGTCAGTCTGCATACGGGCATTGGCGTTCAGCATCAGATAGCCCAGCCCCTCGGCGGAGCCGACCCACTCCCCGATAATCGCCCCAATCGGGGCAATCGCCGCCGCCATGCGCAGCCCGGTGCCGAACGCGGGCAGCGCCGCCATCAGCCGGACGTGGCGCAGCTGCGCCCAGCGGGATGCGCCCAGCGTGCGGGCCAGATCGAGATAGCCGCTGTTGACCCGCCGCAGGCCGTCAAAAAAGGCGGAGGTGACGGGAAAGAAGATCACCAGCACTGCCATGGCAACCTTGGCGCTCATGCCGAATCCGAACCACAGCACCAGCAGCGGCGCAAGGGCGAAGACCGGAATAGCCTGGCTGGTCAACACCAGCGGCATCAGCCAGCGCTGTAGCCGGGGAGAGGCGATCATGCACAGCGCCAGCCCCGCGCCGAGCAGCACTCCCAGCACCAGGCCGCTCAGCACTTCCGACGCGGTGATCAGGGTGTTCCAGGCAAAATAGCCGCGTCCTGACCACAGCGCCTCGGCAACGGCGGCGGGCGTCGGCAGCAGAAAGGCCGGAATATCGCTGAGCGTGGCCAGCCACCACAGCAGCAGCAGGCCGCTAAACACCGTCAGCCCGCGCGCCCACTGTGCCCGTCGACCGTCCGATTTCACTCGCATTCGGCGGCCCTCACCAGCTGTTGCAGCAGCGCGGCCTGGCTTTTCAGCAGGTCCGCGTCGTCCGGCGCGCGCGGCGGGCGTCCGCCGATAGCGTGACTGTCGTCAATGCCCGCCGGATGGCGCGACAGCACCAGCAGGCGATGGCTGAGGCGGCAGGCCTCCATCGGGTCGTGGGTGATCAGCAGCACCGTGCGATCGGCCAGCAGCTCGGCGGCGAGGGTCTGGACGGTGGCGCGGGTAATGGCGTCCAGCGCGGAAAACGGCTCGTCCATCAGTACAATCGGCTGGCGTTCATACAGCGTCCGGGCGATGGCGGCACGCTGGCGCATACCGCCGGACAGCGCGGCGGGGCGATCCTGACCGTGGCCGCTCAGCCCGACGCGCTCCAGCAGGTGCGCGGCCCAATCCATGTCGGCTTTCTCTCCCCGCAGACGCGGGCCGAGAGTGATGTTTTCCAACACCGTAAACCACGGATAGAGCAGATCCTGCTGCCCCATATAGGCAATGCGCCCCGGCACCGGCAGGCCGTCGCTGGCGACTACCGTCCCGGCGCTGGCATTCGCCAGGCCTGCGATGATTTTCAGCAGGCTGGTTTTACCCGCGCCGCTGGCGCCCAGCATGGCAACGAAGGTGCCGCCCTCAAGGGTAAAATTCAGCCGTTCAAAAATGGTCCGAGAGCCGAAGCGCAGCGTCAGATCGCGAACCTCAATGCCGGGCGGCGCGGCGGGTGTGATGCCGTTCACCGTGTGTTTACCGGCTGCGCCGCCGCGTTGAGGCCCATCTGCCAGAAGGCGGATTCCAGGCGCGTAGCGGTGGTAAAGATTTCGCTGAGGCGGGCGAAGCGGGCGTCGGCGCCGCGCTCCTCGCCAACGCGATCCAGCAGGGCAATCGACGATTTCACGCTGTCGAGATAGGCTTTATCGCTGTAGTTCTGCATCCACGAGGCGTAAGGATTCCCCGCCATCACCGTTGCCGGATCTGCCAGCAGCCGCAGGCCGACTTCCGCATAGCCCGCCACGCAGGGTAGCAGCGCCGTCAGCAGCTCCAGCGCATCTCCGGCGTGGCCGATATCCAGCACATAGCGGGTGTAGTTGATGGTTTCCAGCGCTTCCGGCTCATCGGCCATCTGCGCTTCACTCAGCCCCCAGTCTGCGCAGTAGCCGACGTGCAGCGGCAGTTCGGCGACGATATTGTTCAGCGATGCGGTAGCGGTACGGATATCGGGCAGGGTATGGAATTTGGTAACCAGCAGCGCGTAGGCGCGGGCGAAGTGAACGAGGAACAGATAGTCCTGCGTCAGATAACGGCGGAAGGCGGCTTCCGGCAGGGTGCCCGCACCGAGCTGTTGCAGGAACGGATGGGCGACGTAGTGTTCCCAGTGGGGACCGGCGTCCTGGCGCAGGCGGCCAAATAAACCGTATTCGAACATAGAAGCAGACATAAGATCTCCAGTACAGGTTGTGGAGATCCGGGCGCGCGGCGGTATGAACAGGCAAATGCAGGGATATATTTGCCAACCCGTCCCTTCGCTGGCATGACCCAGATCAGGTTCAAAGGGTTCGGCATTGCTGCCATCTCAGCCCATTACAGGACACCCCTCGGAGGCGGTTGTTATACGACATTTACTTTTTTATTACAATGGATGGCTGTTGCAACGGCGTGTGAAAACTGGCCTGCTCGTACCGTTCAGCGCTGCGGATGCTCCCGGTCAGCGTACGGCCACCCCACCGGTCACGTTTGGCGCGCTTGGCTATTTCACAGAATAGAGCGGTGAGGGGCCACCATTGCAAAATGATCATTCAGGAAGTCACAGTTATTTTATAAACTAGCGTTTCATTATATAAAAAGTCATTATTCAGGACATCACTCTGTCCCGTTTGACATTGAGCAACCCAAAAAAATAATATTCGGTTAAGTGACCCTTTACGGGGCGATAGCATTATTCAATTCATAACTTAACGCTGCTGTTTCTTTAAGTTTATTATTTGCGAACTGCAATGCCGTATTGATTGATGCCGTGAACTGGGCGTTATCAACGTGTTCGCGGCTGAGGAGTCCTTTTTCATATAGCCATGATGCAATCTCGCTCCAGTCATAGAGCGGCGTTTTACTATTTACACGCAGGCAGGGCGAGGGGAAGTTTCCGCCGCCTCGCTCACCTTTGCTGAATTTAGACAGTGCGGAGCGTGAAAGATGGCAAAACTCGGCGGCATCAGAGAGCCCGACATACTGCCCCGCATCGAGGCTCTTTACCGTCAGGCCGCTGATTGAACGCACCTGTTTAATTGCCGACAGCACGGCGTCCCGATAGGAGAGGCTTTCTCTGTCAACGTCAATCACCAGCGCACTGCCGCTTGCTGAGACGGTGCAGTCTTCAGCGCCCGCATCATAAAGACAATCTGCAACATTACACACTTCATCCGCATCCAGTTTTTTTTCGCTGGTCGCGATTAATGTGAACGTATAATTTTTCATATTGCTTCCCTTACTGGGTAGATAATTTGGCTCTCTGCGTATTTAGCAGGAACGTTCATCAATCGCTTTACGTATTTTTTTTGCGTGGTTAGTCGGATTTTTAGGGGTTCCAAATACCGCGATGAAACACTCAACCAATTGATGTTTTCCGCAGGTTCCGGTTGTACAACAAAGGTAGCCTACGGTATGTCCTTTCCCTTTTTTAATCCATCGCCAGCCATATTTAATGCCGCAGGCGATTGCGCTATCCACATCCTTTTGAGAGTGATATGACATGGCGGTAGATAATTCCTTTTAGATGTTGAGTTAACAAACCGCCGCCTGTCAACAACTGTAGACGATCGGTTTTCTTAAGTCAACAACTGTAGACGCCCTTTGCGCTTCAATCCAGACAGTGCGCTACACAATGCGAGGGAGCACGCAGGTTCAGCTATCAAAGGAGAATAACGTCGAGATGGCTCTGGTTTTTCAACGGGCCGGAAATAAAAAAGCCGCTCTCTTCCATAGAGGGCGGCTAAAAAAACCTTCTCAGAGGTTTTAATTCACTTGCTCACTTTATTCGGCTTTATGCGTAAATCAGGCCACTGCCTCTGCGCCTTCAAGCTCGGCCAGCTGCTCACGCCACAGCGCCTGCTCCGGCTGACCCTCTCTGCGTTCACCGTAGAGCTGCGCAATCTGCGTGCCGTCGGCGGCGTACAGTTCAAGACTGGTCACAATCCCGTCGGCGGTTGGCTTACGGGTTATCCAGCTCTCCGCAATCTCGCTGTCGAGAAGATGCAGGGTGAACTGCGGGTTGAAAATATTCAGCCAGCCGCGCATCGGTTCCATGCGGAGCACCGGGCCGGTGAAAATCTGTACCGCACCGCGGTTGGCAACAAACACCATAATTGGATTCCCGTCCTCACGGACGCGGTTAAGCAGTTCGGCCAGCGTCTGATTATCCACGCGCCGGGCCAGATCGTTGCTGACGCTGTTAAACGCCTGCTGACGGGACAAACGGTGGCGATGCAGGATCAGGTAGAACTGATGAACATCGGTCATGCCGCGCCATTCGCGCTCCAGACGTTCGCTGTCCACCTCGGTGGCATACGCCTGCGGCACCGCCGGCACGTTTTCAACTGCGGGGTTTTCCTCACGAACAAAGCGTGCCAGCAGCTGCTGCCAGGCGGCCATATCGCTATTGTCGGTGGTATACACCTTGTGGATCGCGTCGCCCTGCGGATCGAAGAATTGCAGACTGTGACGGACGCCGCGTGACGAGGTTTCCTCCAGCACGAAGGCGCTGTGCCACTGCTTCATAAACAGACGCAGATCAATGCCGCCTGGATTAAGGATCAGCCCGGCATGGCCGTCCAGCTGCTGGTTGTGGTAGTGCCCCACCTGCTCATGCACCGCCCGGGCATTGCGGGTAATGGCCTTCAGCTCTCCCACCGACTCCAGCGCGGCCAGAAGCGCCTTCGGTTCATCCGCCAGACGGCGGGCGTCGTGGCCCACGCGGGCCGCGGTGAGCTGGGCTTCGCTGACGCCAAGCAGTGCCGCCAGATCGCGGGCATACAGGCGGGGATTGTCCGCCTGAGCGGTAAGATAACGTGAGTAAAGCGACTGCGACATGGTGGGGTTCCTTACTGAATTCGGGCAATTGCGCGCAGTATGATCAACTTATCCTCGGCCCGACAAGCGGAAAGCGGAAACGTGAAGGGAACTTAATCCTGGCGGAGCGGCGGCAAACAGGGCTGCGATCGCGCCGTGCCGCCGGGCGTGGGGGCGGCAACGCAAAACGGCGTTATCACCGCAAAAGCCCGCATTAAGTTTTATTAAGGTTAGGTTATCAGTAGCGGAATCATCCCGTCGTCGGCACCCGGCGAAAAGCGGATGTTGCAATAATTTTTGATATGCAAACGCGGACACCCCGTTGCAAATAACTTGTAATCAAATGATAATGATTGTTATTATCTGTTAGAGTGTTTAAGTCGGTTGTTACCGGCCGCCTCCCTTCCTGAGTAGCAAAGTAATAACCGATTAATATTAATAACAAGTACCTGCATTCAGCGGGCGGGCTGAAACAAAGTGCAGTTCAGGGGAATTTTATGCGTGTTTTAGTGGTTGATGATGATTCCACGCTCTGCCAGTGGCTGAGTGAGAAATTACATGCCCACGGACACTCCTGTCGTCTGGTGCATGACGGCGCGTTGGCGCTTCAGGCGATTGAACAGGAAGTTTACGACGTGGTTCTGCTCGATCGCATGTTGCCCGGCATGGACGGTTTCAGCGTGCTGCGCGCGTTGCAGGGGCGTCAGCATCCGCCGGTGATGCTGCTGTCGGCGCTGGATCGGGACGTTGACCGCGTGATGGGTCTGGAGCTGGGCGCCGAAGATTATATGGGCAAGCCGTTCAATATGAATGAGCTGCGCCTGCGGCTGGATATTATCGTGGGTCGCGACAAGCGCCGCAGCGAACACAGTCAGGTGCTGACTTTTGCCGATCTGAAAGTAGACTGCCTGCAACGATCCGCCTGGCGCGGCGGCAAGCGGATTGAGCTGACCGACAAAGAAATAAAGCTGCTGATGATCCTGATGGAGCATCCCGGCAAGGTGATTAGCCGCACGCTGCTGCTGGAGCGAGTCTGGGGCTATCAGTTCGATCCGCAGACCAACCTGATCGACGTTCACCTGTCAAAACTGCGCGCAAAGATTGATAAAGGCTTTTCGCTGCCGCTGATCAGAACCCTGCGGTCGGTGGGATATTGCCTCGGTGAAGTCGAGAAGAGGTAACGGTGTCGTCAGTCAACAATATGCGCGATCACGGCAGCCTGCGCCTGCTGCGCCGCCGGATGCTGATGAAACTTCATCAGTGGCAGGCGGTATGGGCCAGCTACGATCCGGCCTTCTTATCGACCTCCAGCTTTCGCCAGGCGATCACTATCGCCTATCTGTTTATGATGATGATGCTGGGCTGTATTGTCGGCATCAGCGTGCTGAGCGAGTCGCTGCTGCGCACCCATGTACACGATATTATTACTAACGATATCTACAGCTACTCCGCCAGGTCGCGGCTACAGAGCAGCGACAGCCTGGTGGAGTATCTGCGCCACGAGCGCGAGGAGCAGAGCGGCGAGCTGCCGATGGTGATGGTGGTGGCGGCAGACGGGGCGCTGATTTACCACAATGCCCCGGTGACGCCCGCCCGCGGCGACTGCGGCATGAACGTTGAGTGTCTGAAAGGGCTGCTGGGCGTGGCCGGCAGCAGCCAGGTGATTGCCCTGGCGGTGCGACTGGATGACGGCGCGACGTTTTTCCGCGCCTACAACATCGTTCCGATGCTGGAGCGCCTGCGGACCATTCCGCTGGTGGCCGGGGCAGGGGTGTTTATTCTGCTGATGTGCTGCCTGCTGGTCAGCAGCCGATTCAGCCAGCGCAGCCTGAATAGCGTGCGCCTGATCCGCGAGGCGCTGCGCCGCTACAGCACCGGCGAACAGCACGTCCGTATGCCGGTATCGCCCTCGGGCAACGACTTTGACGGACTCTGTACCGATATCAACCAGAATCTGGAACGTATCGACAGGCTGATGGACCAGGTGCGCAGCACCGCCGGACATATTGCCCATGAGCTGCGCACGCCGCTGACGCATCTGCAAAATCGCCTGTTTTCACTCGGCGAGCGGGAGGATCTCAGCGGCAGCGTTCGGCGAGAAATCGATGCGGCAACCGCCGAGGTACAGGCGGTGCTGGCGCTGTTTCGCAACGTCATGCGCATTGGTGAAATTGAGAGCGGGCGCTGCATTCATCAGTTTGAATCGTTCAGCGCACAGCACCTGCTGAACGATCTGGCCGAGTACTATCAGCCGCTGGCCGAAGCGCAGCAGTGCCGGCTGGTCGTAGAGCTTAACGCCTCGATGCCGCTGTTCGGCGATCGGGCGCTGGTGTTTCAGGCGATGGCGAACCTGATTGAAAATTCGCTGAAGTACGCTGCCGGACGGGGGCGGATAACCCTCAGCGTTCAGCTCTATCGCGGCTGGCTGGCGCTGGTGGTGGCAGATCTTGGGCCGGGTATTTCACCGGAATTCTATCCTGCCGCGACGGAGCGTTTTGAACGGCTGGGGCAGGATCATACCCACAGTGGTTTTGGGCTCGGACTTTCGCTGGTAAAAGCGATTGCCGAATTACATCATGGCAAACTTTATTTTGGATCGGCCGATCCAGGGTTGGTGGTTTATTTATGCCTTAATCGCAGCTAGCGGCTTTCTCCAGGAAAGTCTGAATGCCACACTCGCAATTCTAATGCCCTTTGTATTATGTGTGATTTTATTTACCATCAGGAAATATTAAATCCTTATCTTTTGCGCAGGAAATATAGCCTGGGAAAACAACCCTGCTATTTATAAACCTTTCGCGAAGTAGTGTTTATTTTGCTGTTGCAATGAATTGCGTAGCAAAAAATACGCAGGTTAATGAAAGAAAATGCCGAAAATTAACGTATCTTAATCTTCAGCATCTTGTTGTTTGTGAGAATAAGTCTCATTATTGGCGTCTCCAGTTAGGCTTCTGCTGCGGCGAAGTCAACACCCTAACCTGAAAGAGAGTAGTGGATTAATGAAACAGTTGAGTGCGAAACTGCGCGCCTTTTTCCATGATGAAAGCGGTGTGACGGCAATTGAATACGGCATTTTGGCCGCAGCAATGGCCGCAGCAATTGCTGCAATCTTCGGTGATGACGGCATCTTTGTTAAAGCGCTGAACGATAAGTTCACGCAAATTGCCGATCAGATTACCGGTAGCGGCACCAACACCACCCCCACCAAGTAATGCTGTGGCAGTCAGGCGTGCAGATTGCCTGGTACATACTGCTGGTGTCGGGTCTGCTGTGGTGTGTCCTGAGCGATCTGCTTTCGCGGCGCATCCCTAATCGGGCTGTACTGCTACTGCTGCTGGGGTTTCTGGCGCTTTATGCGCTGACGGCTGAGGGAATAGCCGGCCCGCTGCCTCGGGTTTCGGGTTCGCTGCTTCAGGCGTTACCCGGCGCCGCGCTGGTGTTTGTTATTGGCTTCGCTATGTTCCTCACCGGGCGTCTGGGCGCCGGCGATGTGAAGCTGATAAGCGTGCTCTGCCTGTGGGTCGGCTACGGGCACCAGACGCGATTTATCATGATCACCGCAATCGCGGGTGGGGTACTGGCGCTGGCGCTGCCGCTGCTCAATACCCTGACCGCCGGCATTGCGTTGTTTATTGAACGATTAAACAGCAGTCTGCGGATTAATATTACACCGCCGCCGGTATTACCCGATGAACTCTCACGGGGTATTCCCTACGGAATTGCCATTGCATTTGGTGCGGCTTATATCCTTATTTGGCCTCAGTTCTGAATAAAAGACTGAACCGGTAAATATAAAAATGAAAATTAATTCAACGGTATTATTAGCCGGGGCACTTATTGCTGCCGGAGCGGTAGCTCTGGTTGTGCGTAGCCAGCTCTCCACCCCGGTTGTTAAACGTGAAGTGGCGCCGGTGGAAAAAACCGCCGTATTAGTCGCCGCACGCGATCTCGCACCGGGCGATTTCATCGATCCCTCCGCGCTACGCTGGGAAGAAACGGACGAGAAAGTGTCCCGATCCTTCTATTTCGTCAGCGGAAAAGACTCTGAAAATAAACTCTTTGGCGCAACGCTGCGTGACCGCATTCCGGCGGGAACGCGGCTGAGCAGCAACATGCTGGTGCGTCCGAACGAGCCGGGCTTTGTCTCCGCCGTACTGCGCCAGGGCATGCGTGCCATCTCCATCCCCACCAGCGCAGTCGCCAGCAGCTCCGGGCTGGTTTCGCCGGGCGATCGGATTGACGTGATCCTCAGCCTGCGCCGCGATGAGCAGGCCCAGATGCCACCATCCGCAGACAGACCTGTGGTGCCGCCATTGGTTGCCGCGCAGACCGTAGCCCGTAATCTGCGCGTGCTGGCGATGAACAGTCAGACCGAAACAGAGGTGCGCCCGCGCGCGGACGTTGAAGGCGGTGATGCCACCGGCAGAAACGCCCCCGCCCGGCCGCGTAATCCGGTCTACCAGACGGTCACCGTGGAAGTGACGCCGCAGCAGGCGGAAACGCTGGCGGTGGCGAAAGAGGTGGGGTTACTCCAGCTGGCGCTGCGCAGCCCGATTGAGTCGGACGAGGATACGGATGCCGGGCTGGAGGCGGTGACCCGCCTGGCGGACACCACCACTATCTACGGTATGACCCCACAGACCGGTGTGAAGGTCAAAACGTTCCACGCCAACCGGCAAAATACGCAGCAGTTTCCGGCCAGATGACCGCGTGCTGTCGCAGGCTGCGGCAGCGCGGATGAAATAATTCCAGTCACGGATATTCCTAAATGAAGAAGAATTTATCTCCCGACCTTCGCTGCCGTAGCGCGGGCAAACGATTGCTGACAGCCGTTGGTCTGCTCCTCGCTTCGCTGGTCCTTCCGGCGGCCGCGGTGACCCAGATTGATGCCACCAGCGAGATCCGTCTGAACGTTCACCAGGGGCGGATGCTCCAGCTGGACGAAGTACCGGACAGCGTGCTGGTCGCCGATCCTGAAATTGCCAGCTTTGAGCTGCCTTCTCCGGGCAACGTCTTTGTCTATGCCAAGGCGGTGGGCACCACCACGCTGTATGCGATGGATGCCGACGGGCAGGTGATCAGCGCGATCCGCCTGGTGGCCGAGCACGATCTGGCGGCGCTGAAGGAGCGTCTGCGCCGTGAGTTCCCGGATGCGCAGATCCAGCTGGAAGCCTCCGTACCGAGCGGCGTCATCGTTCGCGGCAGCGTGGAAACCCCGCAGGATGCCAAAAAGGTGATCGACAGCGTGCAGGCGTGGATTGGCAGCGCGGCGGGCGGCGGCGGCGGCGGTTCTGGCGGGGGCGATAACGGCGGCGGCGGTGGCGGTGGCGGCAGTTCAACACCCCTGCCAGCGACCAGCACTACCTCGCCTAACGTGGTGAATCAGCTGAAGGTTCGTACCCCGTCACAGATCAACATTCGCGTCAGGGTGGTGGAAGTCTCACGCAAGCTGACCCACGAGCTGGGCTTTAACTGGGATGCGTCGCTGAACCGCGGCGGCAGCAGCTTCGGCTTCGGCACCGGCTCGCTGACCGACTTCTTCAGCGCCACCACTAAAACCTTCAGCCGTGAGGCGGGCAGCACCTCGCTGGGCTACAACATCAGCGGCAGCAACGGTTCACTGAGCACTCTGCTGTCGGCGATGAACTCACAGGGTCTGGCCTCGGTGCTGGCGGAGCCTAACCTGACCGCCATGTCCGGTGAAACCGCGGCGTTCGCAGCGGGTGGTGAGGTGCCGATTGTACTGGTTACCGGCAACAGCATCAGCATTGATTACAAGTCTTACGGGGTGATCCTGCGTATGACGCCAACCCTGCTGTCCGGAAATCGCATCAGTCTGCATATCGCACCGGAAGTGAGCGAGCTCACCTCGGTAGGCGCCGTTCAGCTGGAGGGCGGTTCCACCATCCCTGCGCTGACCGTACGCCGCGCCGATACCACGGTTGAACTGGCCAGCGGTCAGAGCTTTGCCCTGGCCGGGATGCTGCGCAGCAGCAACAGCCAGACGGTGGACGGCGTACCGGGGCTCTCCTCGATCCCGGTGGTGGGCCGCATCTTCGAAAGAGAGTCCACCAGCAGTGAAGAGACCGAGCTGGTGATCATTGCCACCGCCTACGTGGTTGCGCCGGTCAGCGCCGGTCAGCTGCAAACACCGGGCGGCGGCGTGAAGATGCTGGATGCCGTTACTCCTGAATTCGGTGCCGCTGGCTACCTCTACTGACAGGCAAAAACATGAATAAAACGACTTTACTGACCCTGCGCCTGAGCGCAATGGCGCTGACGGTGGCCGCGTTAGCGGCCTGCGGCGACCGGGGACTCAACGCCGAACGGATGGGGCGCTATGACCAGCCGAATCTGCCGGCGGTGCAGGTTAAACCCTCTTCGCTGGCGGTTAACCTTCAGGTCGACAGGAACGGACAGGGGCTGACCCCGCAGTCGCTGGAGGCGGTGAACCAGCTGCTGAAGCAGCAGGGGCGACTGGAAAAGCAGACTCTGACCCTGACGCCGTGGACGGTACGCGGAGAGCAGATGGCCAACCGTCTGTCTAACGCCCTGCAAAACGCCGGAGCCGACAAGCGCCGCATTCGGGTGATGAGCCGCGTACCGGCCGCCGGTCGCTCGGGCGATTTGCAGATGCAGTCGCAGGCGCTGGCGGTCACCAACACCCGTTGCCAGGTGAACAACCCGGACCTGCTGATGGTGAAACCTTATGAAGCCGTTGGCTATCTCGGCTGCGCCAACCAGAACAACCTGGCGCAGATGGTGGCGGACCCGCGCGATCTGATCCAGGCGCGCACGCTGGATGATGCGGACGGCGTGGTGATCGTCAACAGCATTGAGCGCTACCAGAAAAACGAGGTGAAAGACCTCATCGATATTAACTTTGACGAAGATTAACGGAAGGTTAAGCGCATGAGCGAATCAACGGTTTCTCAGTCGCAGGACGGTGAAGAGTGGGGCACGGGGCTGGTGGCTTTTGTTCAGGGCAGCGCCCAGCAGAGCCAGCTGCGCGAGGATCTTGCCCGATTAAAACGTTCTGATGCCCAGGTGCTGGCGGGAGGGCTAACCACCGCCGCCGAGTGGTGTGAGGTTAACCTGCCGCCGCAGGTACTGCTGGTGGATCTGGACGGTGAGAAGTGGCCGCTGACGGGACTGGAAGCGCTGATGGCGATGTGCGGTCCGCTGACGCGGATCGTTGCTCTTGGCCAGGGGCAGGATATCGGACTGTACCGCGCGCTGCTCCAGCTGGGTGTGACCGACTACCTGGTGAAACCCTGCACCCTGGATGTGCTCTCCGCGACCCTGTCGAAGTGTGACGGGCAGCAGGCCGGGCCTGAATATGCCCGCACCGGCCGCACCGTTGCGGTGATCGGCGCGAGCGGCGGCGTGGGGGCCAGTACCGTGGCCGCCGGGCTGGCGCAGCTGATGTCCCGTGAGCGGCATCTGCCGCTGGCGCTGGTGGATTTCGACCGTCGCCACGGAGATCAGCTGCTGTTGCAGGGCGTGAGCGAAGACGGCGGACTTGCCGCCGTGCTGGAAAGCACGCAGCTGGACACGCGTCTGCTTCAGCGTGCCATGTTACAGGTGGACACCCGCCTGCATCTGCTGGCGCAGAAGCCGGACCTGGGTGAGCTGAATGAGCCGGATGCCGACACGGTACTGAATCTCGGCGGCACCCTCTGCCGGATGTTTAATCAGGTGATATGGGATCTGCCGGGATCGTTCCCGAACGGCGCGCTGGACGTGATCTGCTGCGCCGACCTGCGCATCCTGGTGACCGAACTGACGGTGCAGGATGCCCGCAACGTGCGCCGCATTATTCAGGCCATTGGCGACGAAAGCGAAGGCCAGCGGCTGATTCTGGTGCATAACCAGAGTCACTACGCCGGTGCCGCGCCGCTGACCCGCGCGCAGTTCGAGTCGCTGGTGGGGCGTCCGTTGGACTGGGTGCTGCCCCACGCGGGCAACGCGCTGGGCCAGAGTCTGAGCCTTGGGGCGCTGGATCTTGCCGCCAGCGGACCGTTCCGCCAGGCGATGCGTCAGCTAGTGGATCTGGCCTGCGGCCAGCGCCCTGAGCCGGTCAAAAAACGCTGGCTTAACGGCCTGCTCAAGCGCGCCTGAGAGAATTAACGTGAGGAAAAATGCCATGCTGATGCGTAAGCCCGTAACCCCGCGTCGTGAAGAGCCGGTAAAAAAGCAGGAGCCCGCCCCGCAAACCGGCACGGTCGAGGTGCAGGAGCCGCGTCAGGCCGCCGCTGCCGCGTCGCGCCCGCAGGTTGATAATCGCAACGGCAACCGTCGTCTGATCCGTACCCAGCTCTACGATCTGATTGACGCCGGTCGTGCGGCGGCGATGTCGCGCGACAAGCTGCTGTCGCAGATCCAGTCGGCCATACGCCAGCTGTGTGACGAACAGCGTCTTCAGCTGTCGCGGCAGGAAGAGGAGCAGATCGCCGCTGAAATGCTGGACGAGATGACCGGCATCGGGCCTATCCAGTCGCTGCTCGGTGACGACACCGTCAACG
>Ga0256410_1001951_pt1 | contig 14615 bp, 8 predicted proteins | sample PhyWR1_FD_185983 | JGI IMG/M metagenome (GOLD analysis project Ga0256410, IMG submission 185983) | Leaf surface microbial communities from wheat plants in UC Gill Tract Community Farm, Albany, California, United States - DLSL W.R1 | ecosystem: Host-associated > Plants > Phyllosphere >... | reverse complement strand
TCACAATGAACAACAAACCCGCGCCGTACTTGTGCATCGGACAGGCGTCATCGAAGGTGGCAACTGGCAGCATGGACGTCATAAAAAAGGAGAACGCCCATGAAAATCATCATCGCCCCTGACTCGTTCAAGGACAGCCTGAGTGCCGCCGGTGTGGCTCAGGCCATCGCCGACGGGCTGGCGCAGGTCTGGCCAACTGCCGAGCTGGTGCAATGCCCGATGGCGGACGGCGGTGAAGGGACGGTCGATGCCGTGCTGGCGGCGTGCAACGGCGAGTTGCGCCGCCTGCCGGTTCGAGGGCCATTGGGCGTTACGGTTCAAGCACGTTGGGGCTGGTTGGCCGACAGCCACACGGCCATCATCGAAATGGCCGAGGCCAGCGGCCTGCAACTGGTCGCGCCGGGACAACGCGATGCGTGTTCCAGCAGCACTTACGGTACGGGGGAACTGATCCGCGCGGCCTTGGATCTCGGCGCCCGACGCATCATCCTGGCCATCGGTGGCAGTGCGACCAATGATGGCGGTGCCGGGGCGATGCAGGCCCTCGGCGTGCAACTGTTCGATGCCGCAGGCCAGGTGTTGGCGCCGGGTGGCCTGGCGTTGACGAACCTGGCGCGCATCAGCCTCGAAGGCATCGACCCGCGTTTGGCGCAGGTGCGCTTTGAAATCGCCGCCGACGTGAATAACCCACTGTGCGGTCCCCATGGCGCCTCGGCAATTTTCGGCCCGCAGAAAGGCGCCAATCCCCGGCAGGTGGAGCAACTCGATGCCGCGCTCGGGCATTTCGCCGACCACTGCGCCAGCGTGCTGGCTACGGATGTGCGCGACGAGCCCGGCAGCGGCGCCGCCGGCGGCCTGGGCTTTGCCGCCAAGGCATTCCTGAGCGCACAGTTTCGGGCGGGTGTGGACGTGGTCGCCGGACTGGTCGGCCTGGACGCGGCCGTTCGCGGCGCCGATCTGGTCATCACCGGAGAGGGTCGCTTTGACGCCCAGACCCTGCGCGGTAAAACACCGTTTGGCGTGGCACGCATCGCCCAACGGCACAGCGTGCCGGTGATTGTGATCGCCGGCACGCTGGGTGAAGGCTATGAGCAGATGTATGCCCATGGCGTTGACGCTGCCTTTGCCTTGCCTTCAGGGCCCATGACTTTGGAGCAGGCTTGCAGCGAGGCGCCACGCCTTTTGCGTGAGCGCGCATCGGATATTGCGCGGGTGTGGCGGCTGGGGGCCTCGGTTCAATCGGTGACGAAGCAGATCCGATAGCGCTCTGGTTTACGACCATATGCCAGGTAATCACCGACGCTCTGATTGACGCAGGCGCTGCTATCAGAAAAAGACACACCATGCTGATAACCGCCCTTGAGCAACGTCATGTGAGTGTTGGGCAGGCTTTTGAAGGCTTTTAACGCGCCCGCTGTGGGTGTCTGGTCGTCGAACTCGGCCTGGACCATCAGAATGCTGTCCACTTGTTTCAGCTTTTTCAGCGGTACGCCGGTTAAGGGGCGAGCGCTCCACCCAGCGCAGTGCGCAGCCTGAAAAAAGCTGCCACCCACCGGATAGTGAGTGGCATACCGGTTTTCCCTGTCAGTCCAGAATGCCTGTCCCGCCGCCGGCGTGTCATTGCATAGAACGGTGCTGCGTACGGAATCTGCCGGCGTCAGCTTCAGCGGACCGGGTACCAAGCCATTCCAGGGTTCAGGGTTACGGATGAGCGTGAGCACGTGCATGAACGCGCTTTTAGCCGACTGATCCACCCCTGCGTCGGGACTGAATCGATAAGCGCGCGCCCTGGACAGCAATGCGGCGTCGTTCTCGTCGGGCGTTTCACGCAACCATTGGCTGAGCAGGCGTGCTGCCATTAAATAGGTCGCAGAGCTGTAAAGCTCGTTGTCAGAGCGCAGGGCTACCCGAACCTCGGGGACCAGGCCCAGGAATATGTCGCGCACTGCTTTGGGGTCGCTACCCAGCTGATAGACATGCGGACGACTGGCGGCTGGCTGCGCGACAAAACGCTCGAAGATTCTTTCCTTCTCTGGCGCCTGGATGAGTGAGGCTTCCTGAAAAGTCGATGTCCAGTCCGTGTTCGAGTCAAGCACCATGCGGCCAACGTGCTCCGGGAACAGTCCTGCATACCAGGCACCTAGCCAGGTGCCGTAGGAGTTTCCAACGTAATTGAGTTTTTTCTCCTTGAGTAAACCACGCACGAACTCCATGTCGCGGGCGGTTTGATCGGTATTGATGTAGGGCGCCAGGCGCTGACTGGCGCAACCACGGGCCAGCACGGCGGCGTTGTGTTGCAGGGCCATGAGGTTGGCAGGGCTGCGGTCCTCGGTGATGTCGTTCTGCGCGACGATCAGCTCATCGGACTGGCACACCAGTTGAGAATCCTTCGTGCTGCCCAGTCCTCGCGGCGTCAGACCGATGACGTCATAGGTGTCTATCAGGTGCCGATACGCCTCGCCTGCGGCCCTGTCGCCATAGTTTTTCCAGATGGAAGCCAGCAGCACCGCAAAGCCATCGGCTTCAGCGCCGGGTCCGCCCGGATTGGTGAATATCGCGCCTTCTCGCTTGCCTGGCTGGCGCGCAGTCACCCGGGTGATATCCAGGTCGAGGGTGCCGAGCGAGGGCTTCAAGTGATTCAACGGCACGCGGACAGTCCCGCACTGTGTTCTGGCAACGACTTCCGGGTCCAGACCGCTGATAGGCCGTCCGTCACAGTTGGCGAGCCATCGAATAGGTTCTGCCTGTTTTCTGGTGGAGCAGGCACCGCTCGCCAATAGCGCCATGATAAGAAGGCTGCCCAATACTGCTCGTTGCTTGTTCACTGTTTGAAGACCTGGCCTGTGGTTGGATGGCCGGGAGTATTACAAGGCCGGCCTGGCCGTGAATGTAGGAAAGTACGACGCTTTTTACTGGCTGTCTCCGGGAAAGCACGTTGCTTTCTTTTACGTCGCGGTCGCCTCTACACTGGACGGCCACTATGCCTTTCAAAGGATGAACGCATGCATGCGCCTGAGACCCCCATCGTGATCCAGCGCTTTACCGAGGTCCATCTGGAAGGCGTCACCGCGCTTTATAACGAGCCTGCCGTGTGCAGGCAGGTGCTGCAGATGCCCTTTCAGTCAGTCGAAGCCTGGCGCAAACGCCTGGTGCTGGATAACGAGCGCCGACTCCAATTGGTTGCGCTGCACGGCGGCGAAGTGATCGGCCAACTTGGCCTGGAGCAATACCTGCGGGTGCGCCAGAGCCATGTCGGCTCATTGGGTATGGGCGTAGCCACCGCCTGGCAGGGCAAAGGGGTGGGCTCCCGTCTGCTCGCGGCCGCTCTGGACGTGGCCGACAACTGGATGAACCTGCACCGGGTGGAATTGACGGTGTACGCCGACAACGAAGCCGCGCATTGCCTGTACCGCAAGTTCGGCTTCGAGGTGGAAGGGCGCTTGCGCGACTATGCCCTGCGTGACGGTGTATTCGTTGACACATTGAGCATGGCGCGCCTTCGCCCTTCAGCTTGATTGGCCCGGCGCGCACGCGCTCAATCGTTACTTCAACGGCGTCAACGGTGGCAGTTTCCATTGCCCATTACCCACCTCGGGCTTGGGCAGATACACCCGCAGCACGGCATAGAACGGGCCAGGGGGCGCCGGCAGCCAGTTGCTCTGCTCGGCCTTGGGCGGCTCGTGGTGCTGCAGCGCCAAGGTCAGGCCACCGTCGGCGTCGCGCTTGAGGGCGGGCAGCATGCGGGAATTGATCAGGTAGCGCTTCTTGTGGTTGGGCACCAGCAAGCGGGTCCTGGCGTCATACATCGTCAGCGACCAGAACGCATCGGCCGGCGGCAATTGATCCTTGGCAAAATGCACGGTGTAGCTGTGGCGTGCACCATTGGCCGGTTTTCCTTCGCTGTCGACGAGGTATTTGAAGTAGGCCGCTTCATCACTTGAGTTGCCGAACATGCCCGTTTCGGCACCGGCGTAGCGGTACAGGTAATTGTTCTGCAGGTGGTCGCGGCTGCCGTAAAGGTCTGCGCTGGTGACCTGACGGGTGTCGATCCGGTCTTTCTTCAATGCAGCGAATTCGGCCTTGGCGTCGGCGATGCCGTCTTCCAGCGCCTTGCGTTGCTCTGCCGTCAATTGTTTAACCTTGAACGGCGCGCCCGGGGCAATGCCGATTGTGGCAAAGCGCGCGAGCAGCTCCTTTTCACTGTCCTGGGGCGCTGCAAAGGCCAGCATGAAGTTCAGGTAACGAAACAGCTGCGGGCCTTCGGTCATGGTCGCCATCGGCTTGGGCCATTCGATCTTCGCCACCTTGGGCGGTGCGGCCTGTTTCACATAGCCGCTCAGCGGCTGCACCTTGTAGCCGTCCTGGATCTGCCTGACCTTGTTCAGGTCCTTCTCGTCAAACAGCTGCGTGCGGTACAGGGCGTAGGCAATATTGCTCTCGCTGTAGACCACCCGGTCGACGTCCACCGGCTGCTGACCTTTCCAGTCGGGCCCTGCGATCATGTAGTGACCGCCGTTGTTGCCCGTGCTGCGGGTGCCCAGGTAGGCGATATTCTGGGTATACAGGTCGATCAACTGCACCGAGTAATAGCGGTCGTCTTCGATTTTCGGCAGGGTCAACACCAGGGGCTCTCTGCGCAGGTCCATCCACACGAAGGAGTAGGGCGTGTCCGCGTTGGGGCTGGGGAGCACGGTGTCCTTGGGCGTCAGGACCTGCGTGGTATTGCCGATCTGGTTGAACGGTGCCTTGTAGTTGACACCGCCTTTGTCGACCGCCTGGGTGTAGAGCGTCCTGTACATCTGCACCACCGGAAAACCGTACAGGTAGGCTTCCTTGGCGATCGCTCGTGCTTGGGCCGGCGTCGCCGTGAAGTCCGCCCATGCGCCGGTACTCATGAGGAGGGAGAGGCTCGCCAGCACCAGGCGCGCGGGTTTTCCGATCATGTTGTTGCGTCCTTCCAAAGTTCTTTTGACTGACGGGAGATGAAGGCGACGAGTTTCCCGTTTTATTGGGCAAACGTCACGTTAATCCCTGCAGGACGCTGAACTGAGCAAGTGGGGGGCAGGTATCAGGCAGCGGGCAGCATTGACTTGACCTTGTCGCGCAGTTGGTCAATCGAGAATGGCTTGGCAATGACCTGCATACCATCGGGCACATCGATGTTGTCGGCGTAGCCACTGGCAAACAGGATAGGCAATTGAGGGCGCAATTCACGTACTTTGTTTGCCAGTTGCTTGCCGTCCATGTCCGGCAGGCCGACGTCGGTCATCATCAGGCTGATGACCTCTTGGCTATTTTTCACGAATGCCAGTGCCTGCTCGGCGTCAGCGGCCTCCAGCACAGTGAACTCCAACTCTTCGAGTACATCGACGATCAGCATGCGCACGATGTTGTCGTCTTCTACTACAAGGATGGTGGAGGGGGTAGCGGACATAATGAAGGTTCCCGAGGATTGAGAGGGCAGGTCTTTAGCGGTTGAAGGGCTGCTTTCTAATGAGTCGCTTCAATCTCTGCAAGTTCCGTTGGCGCGGCATTGTGAAGGGAATGAGGGGAAATGTCGCGCCAGGCGCGCAGCCTTTAAGCGAGCGCGCAAGGGGCGTAAGGGGATTTGAGTCGCTGCCGGAACAGCGCAACGGCTTGAAGCCGCTATCCGTTGCGCCTGTTGAGCGACTTACAGCTCGTTCATGAACAAATCGTCAACCTTGCCGGGCACCGATTTGACCGCCGCGTTGAGGTGACCGGGTTCAAAAGCCGATATTTTGTATTGAGGCGCACTCGTGGACGGGCCAAAGTGGTTCAGCAAGCTCTTCGTGCGGCCGCTGTTCAAGAAACTGTCCAATCCCTTGCGCATCGCGGCTTCATCGGCAAAGAGCGCCAATCCAAAATTGGGATCGAAATAAAACCATTCCTTGTGCTGACCGGATACGACAACGCCGGCTGTGATGCCGTGGTCAGGGCCATTGATTAACAGTGTTTTTGAGGTCTGAGCACTGGCCAGCTCTGAAATGATTGCGGTGTGAGTCACCTGGCGGGACTCCATGCCGAGATGGAACTGTGAACCGAGTATGCCCTGATAGTCCTCCAACTGTTGACGGAACTTGACCGTATTGACCGCTCTCCTTTGTTCTCGCGCGGCTTTGGCGGGGGCTGTCACGCGCAACCTGGCTATTTCGTCGGCACTGAGTGGAGGAACCATCGAAGCGTAGAGGTTTTTAATGAATGTATCCCGTTTGTTGTAACGAGTGGCTGCCGCAATGATGTTGGATATCGCCGCGCACTCTCCTTCAGACATCAAGGCAATCTGGCCGAGCACGAGACCTTGCGGAACGGGTATGAATGTGCCGTCTGCGGCTTTGACCTCATCGCTGAACACCCTTGAGTTCTCCAGGCTGACAAGGGACCGGCGATTTTCCATGTACCGGACCAACCGGCCAATTTCCTCCGGCGTGCGTCCGGGCACCAGCGTAAGCTCGGCCAGCTCATTATTGCTCAACGTGTCCGAAAACCCGGGGATCGCCTGAGGTTTACCCGCGTCGTACCCGCGCTTGAAGCCGGCCGCATCGGTTAGTTCGGCGATATCGCGCTTGGCTTTGAATTTGGCAGGCAGCATCTCGAGGTCATCAATGCGTCTGACCAGGCTGCCCAATTGCATAGGCGTGCGCCGTCTGGCCACCGCCAGGCGTTTGAGGTCATCGATCTTCAACGCTGGGGTGTAGCCGTCTATGTCTTGCGGGTGCGCGGTGTTCTGCCCCCTGATATAGGCGGCGTTATCCTCGGCTTTCGCCGCGACGATGGCCGCCGAGTAGTCCCTGCGAAAAGTGCTGTTATGGGCAGGAGACGTGGAACCAAACATCCATCGCCAGCCATCCCCGAACGCTCTGATTTCACCGTCCAGGGCGACGGCCGCGGGATTGAAGTCCATGCGTGGCGAACCGTAAGACGCACCACTGGCAGGATCGTACGCGTACCACTGGCGCCCCTGGAGTACTGCGGTGCCCTGAACGGTCTGCCCGTCAACCTTGAAGGCACCTGCCGCGGCGCCGTCGTAGTGTTTGCTGGCCGCTTTGAGCAGATCGTAATTGCCACTTGCTCCCCTGAGCGCGGTGACCAGATCGGCCCCTTTGGCAAATCCCTTGCGTACCAGGTTGGCTCCTCCCACCAACATATCGCCCACCCCGCCAACGGGATTGAGAAACTCGAGGGCAGCCGCCCCAAGAAACTTTACCGCTTGGGTAGCCTTGCCAGCGGCTTTGAGACCCGACATGCCCTTGCCAAACACTTTTACCGCCTGCGCAGCTTTGCCCGCACCCAGCGTAAGCAGCCCGAATGCGTCCATGGCCAGATCACTGACCCCTTCAAAGGTATTGCCTTGCCTGAAGTTATTGATCGCCGATCGCAACGGAATCAGGTTGAGAAAGAATTCATCAATGACGCTCCCCAGCGCCCGCCCTCTGTCAAAGGAGGTAATGCCTCTGGCGTGATTGAGCAAGTCCTCGCCATCCAGCGCAAGCGCTTTGACGTACATGTCGGCAATAAAGTCGGTGCGCTTGGAGCGATAGCTGTCGGGGGTTTGAGCGCTAACAGGCTGCTCTTTTGCTTCGTTGTCACGCGCGCCGTTGTAGGGGTCCAGAAGCGACCTTCGAGTGATCAGATTGGCTCGCCTGACATCCATTTTTTCCGGGCTGTAGGGCTCACTGAACTTATCGGCCGGATGATCCTGTTTTTCAATGACCCCCGCGCTGGTGTTGACTTCATAAATAGTGACTTTACCGTTGAGCGTGGTCTTTATATGCATCCTGCGCCCACGCTCTGTCAGTTCCAGCGACGAAGTGAAATCCTTGGCAATTTTGTACTCGTTGGTGTGAAAAAACTTCACGTCGCCGTATTCAAGGTTCATGCGATCGGCCAGTGGCAACTTGGCAATCAGCTGTTTGACAAGTTCATGGTGGCCGTCGCCCAGGGATTTCATTGTGGCTTCATATTGCTTGCCAAATAGCTTGTTGACCTCAAGATGCTTTTTGGTCCTTACATAAGCATTGAACGAGGCGATCGGAATGCGCGGGTCTTTCTTAACCCATAGTTGAAATCTATCGAGCGTTGCACCTTCCATCACGATATCAAGCATCGAGCGTCGCGTAAGAAAGGCAGGGTAGACGCGACCTCCATTCTCGTTGCGTATCTGCAAACTCCTGATGTCAAATACGGCAGGATCAACCTGAGGAAACTCGGTTTTCAGATACTCCAACGCGATGTCCTTTCGACTGGGTACGGGTGACTCCAGTAACGCAGAAGACTTCACCAGAGCGTTGAGTCGATCGTTATAGGCTGTCTTGGCCTGTTGCATCTCGGCTGGCGAATGTTCGGTTTCGGATGGTTTCAACACGCCATTGGCTTGGGCCCAATCGCTCAGGGCGTCGCGTTGAGCCACTTGATTGGCGTAAGTGTCAGTCGCAATGGGCTCCGCCTGGGCGATCACCTCGGCGTAGGTCATGTTCTGCACCCGACCAGGTGTCTGCGCCTCGATCCTGGCGGCGGCAATGGTCAATTGCGTCCACATGGCAGAGCCTACGGTGACGCCGCCGGGAATGTCCTTAACCAGAAACTGGGGAGCGCTTGGGGCCAATAGTAGAAGGCTGGCCAGTTCGGCCGAGTGCTGTGTGGCCCGCCCTTTGCTCACTAGATGAAGGCCTAGTTTTTTCACGACCTCCGACGGGGTGAGCCCCCAATGGCTGGAGTCCAACAAGTCGAAACCGGCTACCTTGTTGCGAACGTTGTTCAAGGAAGATTCCGGATCCAAACTCAGGTTAATCGTCGTGAGTATGTAGTCGTAGATGCTGGTGTCCGAGGCCACACCGCCAAGGTGCGCTTGCAAGGCTTGCCCCAGCTCTACGGCCTTGGGGCTGTCGAGCAATGTCTGCAGCGCTGTGACCGGATCTTTCAAATCGCCTCGTGTCACCGGACCGCCCATCAGCAGATACCCCAGCACACCCGACGCCCAGAAGCGGGGCAGCGGCAAGCCTGACACCCCTGTGCGGCTGGAGTACAGGAATCGCTCAATACGACGCTGGTCAGCTTGCGAGATTGGTATTGGCCAGGACAGCCCACCGCCGAAATCACGCAAGGGAGGGACCGACGCTCTTTTCTCCAATACGTCTGCCAGCTTTTTAGCTTCGTCCAGGGTCTGCGGCAATTCATAGCCCAGGTCCTTGATGACGGCAGCCAGGGTCGGTGGAGTAGTGTGGGTCAGGGTTTCGGAGGAATTTATAAAGGGCACCAGAACATCGCGGTGCAACTGGTCGGAAAGCTTGTGAGCCACCCAGGTTGTCAGGTTGCGAAGCTTATCGGCAAGACTGAGCATATCCTGCTGGTCCGCCAGCAGTTGCCGCACGGTTTTGACCGCAGGTGTCGCAACAGCGGGCGAATGCTGCTGGGGGGATGGATTCACTGTTACCGCGCCAGCCTTTTTTGCACCCGCTTCAGGGGCTTCGGTGACAAGGTTCATCGGTCGATGCGCTACGCTGGTGATGCTCATTTGGAATACCTTGGTATGTAGGAAAGGCGCCTGACTGTTGGACCTTCCCTGTTCCTGAGGCGTAGTCCTGAGTGCCGGCTCAGTGCAATCCAGTTCCACCGGCTAAGCGTCGAGCCCGTACGCTTGCGTCAAATAAGCGCACAAACATAGCCTCGGCACCCGGTATTCGGGCAAACTCCCGGTTTTTCCGTATTTGGCCAAGGCATGCCCATGACTCCTGCGTCATCCGTCGATGAAAAGAGCTTCCGTAACCTGTTGAGCCGAAATGTCGCACTGCCCCTGAGCGTCGGCGTACTCAGCGCGGTGTTTTTCGTCTGCCTGATCACCTATCTGTTGTCGGTGATCCAATGGGTTGAACACACCGATCGGGTGATCAACAACCTCAACGAGTCGTCGAAACTCACGGTGGACCTGGAAACCGGCCTGCGTGGTTTTCTGATCACCGGCGACGAGCATTTTCTCGACCCCTACGAAGTGGCAAAGCCGCGCATCATTGGCGACCTGCGTAACTTGCAGGAACTGGTAGCGGATAACTCGCAGCAGGTGGACCGCCTCAAACGCCTGGAAGCGATGCAGGGCGAGTGGAACAAGTACGCCCAGTCGATGATCGACCTGCAGCGCAACAGCGGTGACTACCGCTCGGCGGTCAAGGCCGGTCGGGGCAAGGGCCTCACCGATGCGATCCGCCAGGAATACGCGGATGCCGTAGCAATGGAGCAGCAGTTCCGAATCGCGCGCAACAAGGACGTCACCCGTACCACCATTGTCAGCGTTGCGCTGTACCTGGCGTTCGTATTGGGGCTGAGCGGTTTTCTTGCCTATATCGGCCGCAGGAATTTGGTAGCGTTATCAGAGAGCTACAGCGCAAACCTCGCGTCGCAACAGAAGATTGCGCGGCGTCTTGAGCAACAGGCCTGGCTGCGCAACGGCCAGACCGAACTGGCCGAGCAGGTCCTCGGCCAACTGACCCTGAACATGCTGGGCCGCAATATCCTGCAGTTCTTCGCTCAATACATGGGCTCTGCCGTGGCCGCGTTGTACGTGCGTCAGGAGCACGGAGGGCTCAAGCGTGTGGCCACTTATGGTTTCTCACGCGAGCAGGAACAGCAGGAACAATCGATCTACAGCGACGAAGGCATCGTTGGGCAGGCCGCCCAGCTTGATCGCCTGATTCGCCTGGATGATGTGCCGGTGGATTACTTCAAGGTCAGCTCCGGGCTGGGTGAGGGTTCGACGCGCAGCGTACTGGTGGTGCCGACCAGCGACGAGGACCGTGTCAACGGTGTGATCGAACTGGGTTTCCTGCGCCCCCTGGATGAACGCGACGTCGAGCTGCTGGAACTGATCGCCGGCAATATCGGCACCTCCATCGAAGCTGCGCGCTACCGTCAGCGCCTGCAGGAAGTGCTCGCCGAGACCCAGCAGCTCAACGAAGAGCTGCAAGTGCAGCAGGAAGAACTCAAGACCGCCAACGAGGAGCTCGAAGAACAGTCACGCATCCTCAAGGAATCCCAGGCCCATCTGGAAACCCAGCAGGCGGAGCTGGAGCAGACCAACGAGCAGTTGGCCGAGCAGACCCAGACCCTGTCCGAGCAGCGCGACGCCATGGACCGCAAGAACATCGAACTCAACCAGGCCCAGCTTGAACTCGAAGACCGCGCCGACGAGTTGCAGCGTTCGAGCAAATACAAGTCCGAATTCCTCGCCAACATGTCCCACGAACTGCGTACGCCGCTCAACAGCTCGCTGATCCTGGCCAAGTTGCTGGCCGAGAACCCTCAGGAAAACCTCAGTGCCGAACAGGTCAAGTTCGCCGAGTCGATCTATTCGGCGGGCAACGACCTGCTGAACCTGATCAACGACATCCTCGACATCTCCAAGGTCGAAGCCGGCAAGCTGGAAGTGCGTCCGGAAACGTCCAGCGTGGCGCGTCTGGTCGAGGGTTTGCGCGGGATGTTCGAGCCGCTGGCCGCCGACCGCAAGCTGGGTTTTCAGGTGGATGTACAGCCCGGTGCGCCGGCCATGCTGTTTACCGACCGCCAGCGCCTGGAGCAGATCCTCAAGAACCTGCTGTCCAACGCGGTCAAGTTTACCGAGCAGGGTGAGGTCAGCCTGTCGGTGTCCCGTGCGCAGGATGCGGGCATTGCCTTTACCGTGCGCGATTCGGGCATCGGCATTGCGCCGGACCAGCAGGAAAGCATCTTCGAAGCCTTCCGCCAGGCCGACGGCACCACCAACCGCCGTTACGGCGGCACCGGCCTGGGCCTGTCGATTTCCCGCGACCTGGCCGCGTTGCTTGGCGGCTATATCAGCGTGACCAGCGAACCGGGCAAGGGCAGCGTGTTCACCCTGGTATTGCCTGAGCACTACGTGGAGCGCGAAGCCGATGCGCCGCTGGCAGAGCAGGCGCGCGAGCCGCTGGTCGCCGCGCCTGCGCCGGTCAGGGTGTCGCCGCTGCCGGTGGCCGATACCAGCCAGATCCCGCGCTTTGCCGACGACCGCGACAAGGCGCCGTTCACCACCCGCTGCATCCTCGTAGTGGAAGACGAGCCCAATTTTGCGCGGATCCTCTTCGATCTGGCCCATGAACTGGGCTACCACTGCCTTGTGGCCCATGGCGCGGACGAAGGCTACAGTCTGGCGGCAGAACTCATTCCAGACGCGATCCTGCTCGACATGCGCCTGCCGGACCATTCCGGGCTCACCGTGCTGCAGCGCCTCAAGCAGAACGCCGGCACCCGCCACATCCCGGTGCACGTGATTTCCGTGGAAGACCGCGTCGAAGCGGCGATGCACATGGGCGCCATCGGCTATGCGGTCAAACCCACCACCCGTGAAGAGCTCAAGGATGTGTTCGCGCGTCTGGAGGCCAAGCTGACGCAGAAGGTCAAGCGCGTGCTGCTGGTGGAAGACGACGACCTGCAACGCGACAGCATTGCCCGACTGATCGGCGACGACGACATCGAGATCACTGCCGTGGGCTTTGCCCAGCAAGCCTTGGACCTGCTGCGCGATCATATCTATGACTGCATGATCATCGACCTCAAACTGCCGGACATGCTCGGCAACGAGCTGCTCAAGCGCATGGCCACCGAAGATATCTGTTCGTTCCCGCCGGTGATCGTCTACACCGGGCGCAACCTGACCCGCGATGAAGAAGCCGAACTGCGCAAGTATTCGCGCTCGATCATCATCAAGGGTGCGCGTTCGCCGGAGCGTCTGCTGGACGAGGTCACACTCTTTCTGCACAAAGTCGAATCGCAGCTGTCCCATGAGCGCCAGACCATGCTCAAGACCGCGCGCAGCCGCGACAAGGTGTTCGAAGGCCGCAAGATCCTGCTGGTGGACGATGATGTACGCAATATCTTTGCCCTCACCAGTGCGCTGGAACATAAGGGCGCTGTGGTGGTGATCGGCCGAAACGGCCGCGAAGCCATCGAACGGCTCAATGAAGTCGAGGACATCGACCTGGTGCTGATGGACGTGATGATGCCGGAGATGGACGGTTACGAGGCCACCGCGTTGATCCGCCAGGACCCGCGCTGGAAGAAGTTGCCGATCATTGCGGTCACCGCCAAGGCCATGAAAGACGATCAGGAGCGCTGCCTCGCTGCAGGCTCCAATGACTACCTGGCCAAACCGATTGACCTGGACCGTCTGTTCTCGTTGATTCGCGTCTGGCTGCCGAAGATGGAACGCATTTAAGTGGAGCGCAGTTTCTTGGACAAAAGCAGCGACATCGAGCTGCGCCTGTTGATTGAGGCGATTTACCTCAAGTACAGCTACGACTTTCGCGATTACTCGGGCGCGTCGGTCAAGCGCCGTGTGGCCCATGCGTTGCGCCAGTTCGATTGCGCGACCATCTCGGCGCTGCAGGAGCGGGTGCTGCACGATCCGTCGGCGTTCATGCAACTGCTGCAATTTCTGACGATCCCGGTGAGCGAGATGTTTCGCGACCCGTCGCACTTTCTCGCGATTCGCCAGGAAGTGGTGCCGCTGCTCAAGACCTACCCGTCGATCAAGATCTGGATCGCCGGCTGCAGCACGGGGGAGGAGGTGTACTCCATGGCGATCCTGCTGCGCGAGGAAGGCTTGCTGGAACGCACGATCATCTACGCCACTGATATCAATCCAGCGTCGCTGGACAAGGCCAAGCAGGGCATCTTCTCCCTGGAAAACGTGCGGGCCTACACCGCCAACTATCAACAGGCCGGAGGCCAGCGCTCATTTGCCGATTACTACACGGCAGCCTACGATTACGCGATCTTCGACAAGACGCTGCGCGAGAATGTGACCTTTGCCGATCACAGTTTGGCGACCGATAGTGTATTCTCCGAAACTCAATTAATTTCGTGTCGTAACGTATTGATTTATTTCAATAAAAAATTGCAGGATCGTGCATTCGGTCTGTTCCATGAGTCGCTGTGTCATCGCGGCTTTCTGGTGCTGGGCAGCAAGGAAACCCTGGATTTTTCCGCCTACAGCAAACAGTTCGAGCCATTGGTCAAACAGGAACGGATCTACCGCAAATCATGAACGACGCCGCAGCCAACCCGATTCGCGGGATTGAAGCCATCGTCGTCGGCGCGTCCGCCGGCGGTGTCGAGGCGTTGCTGAGCATATTTGGCGAGTTGCCCACCGACTTCGGCCTGCCGATCGTTGCTGTGCTGCACCTGCCGGACGAGCGCCGCAGCCAGTTGGCCGACGTGTTCGCGCGGCGCCTGCGCATCCCGGTAAAAGAAGCGCGGGACAAAGAGCTGATCGAGGCCGGCACCCTGTATTTCGCCGGGCCCGGTTACCACCTCTCGGTGGAGCAGGACCGCAGCCTGTCCCTGAGCCAGGAAGACCGCGTGCATCATTCACGGCCAGCCATCGATTATCTGTTTTCATCGGCTGCCGATGCGTACGGCGCCGGCCTGCTGGCGATCCTGCTCACCGGCGCCAATCAGGACGGCGCGCGCGGGCTGGCACATGTCAAGCAATCGGGCGGCACCACGGTCGTGCAGGACCCCACGGAAGCTCGCATCGCCGTGATGCCGCTGGCGGCCCTGGCCCTGCACACACCTGATCATATTCTGACACT
>Ga0256410_1001950_pt1 | contig 14619 bp, 10 predicted proteins | sample PhyWR1_FD_185983 | JGI IMG/M metagenome (GOLD analysis project Ga0256410, IMG submission 185983) | Leaf surface microbial communities from wheat plants in UC Gill Tract Community Farm, Albany, California, United States - DLSL W.R1 | ecosystem: Host-associated > Plants > Phyllosphere >... | reverse complement strand
TTTGTGCTCTGCCTGTGTTTGCTGGCGGTGCCGCTGTGCCACGCCGCTGCGACGCCTCAGGGTTTTGCCCAAGGAGTCAGCGGCGGCGGACAGGCTGTCGCCGTGCACCCCGCCACCCCGGCCGAGCTGAAAAACGCTCTGTGTGACCGCTTCGATGCGCGAGGCAACTGCACCGACACCACGCCGCGCGTGATCGCCCTTGACCATACTTTCGATTTTCGCGGCTCAGTGGTCACCGATGGCAGCGCCCGGGTAACCGAGGCCGGCTGCATGGCCAACGCCTGCCCCAAAGGCGGCGGCCAGTGGGCCATCGACGGCGCCAACCATTTTTGCCAGTCCAAACCGCCGGCCACGGTGAGCTATGACAAGGCCGGCCTGCAGCGTCTGAAGGTCGGCTCGAACAAAACGCTGCTGGGCGTGGGCGCCCATGCCGGGATCCAGGGCATGGGCTTGTTGATTGGCGGCGGCGCGCACAATGTCATCGTGCGTAACCTGACGCTTTCGGACATCAACCCGCGAGTGGTCTGGGGCGGTGATGCGCTGACGCTGGACGATGCCGATGGCGTGTGGATCGACCACGACACCTTCGCGCGGATCGGCCGGCAGATGATCGTGAGCGGCTGGGGCAGCGCCACCCATGTGACGATTTCCAACAACGAATTCGACGGCCGCACGCCCTATTCGGCGACCTGTGACGGTCACCACTACTGGGTCTGGCTGTTTCTCGGTCACCACGACACCCTGACGCTGGCGGGCAACTACGTGCACGACACCTCGGGGCGTGCGCCTCATGCCGGCGGCATGGGCGGTGCCGAGGTGCGTGCGCAGCTGGTCAACAATGTGTTCGCCCACCTGACGTATCAGGGCGCGATCATGTCGCGCACCACCAGCGCCCATCTGCTGGTGGAAGGCAATGTCTTCGATGACGTGTCCCACCCGCTGTTCAACGACACCCGCCAGCCCGGCACCGCCTTCGCCCTCTTCGCCCCCGCCGCCGATAACACTTGCCAGGCCGCCATCGGCCGGCCCTGTGTGCCGAACCAGCAGTGCCAGAGTGGCGATGATTATCGCCCTCAGGACGCGGCGGCCCTGCAAGCGTTCAGTCAATACCGCCAGTACCTTGTGGCGCCGCAGCCGCCCGACAGGGTACGCCTGCAGGTGCCCCGCGATGCCGGCGCCGGCCATATGACTCTGGAGAAAAGCTGATGCGACGTCTCATGCTGATCGTGCTGTGCACCCTGGCGATTCAGGCTCACGCCGCCGGTTTCGGCTTTACCCGCAGTGACGCGCGCATCGTGGTCGACACCGACGCCAACCTGGTTTTCAGCGTGGACACGCGCAACGGCGACCTGGTCTCGATGCGCTATCGCGGCAACGAACTGCAGACCACCGAACCCAAGGCCTCGCAGATTGCTTCTGGACTCGGCAGCGCACAGGTGGAGGCGCACACCGTGGGCGATGTGATTGTGATCAGCGCGCGGGCGGGTGAGCTGATCCACTACTACCTGGCCAAAAAAGGACGCGCGGCGATCTACATGGCGACCTATGCGCCGGCCTTGCTGCCGGTGGGCGAGCTGCGCTTTGTGGCGCGGCTGAATGTCAACAAGCTGCCCAAGGCCGAGCGTGGCACCGATTCCAATGTCGGCACGGCCATCGAAGGCAAGGATGTGTTTTTGCTCGCCGATGGGCGCACCAGTTCCAAGTTCTATTCGGCGCAAGCGATGATCGATGACCCGCTGCACGGCGTCAAAGGCCCGGGGGTGGCGGTGTACATGATGATGGGCAACCGCGAGCTGAGCGCGGGCGGCCCGTTCTTCAAGGACATCGCCACGCAGAAAACCCCGATCACCCACGAGCTGTACAACTACATGTTCTCCAACCATACCCAGACCGAGCCTTATCGCGGCGGCCTGCACGGTGTCTACGGGCTGCTGTTCACCGACGGTGACGCGCCCGACGCGGCATTGACCGACCTGGGGTTCGTCGACAACCGTCTGGGGCTGGCCGGCTTTGTGGGTAGCACAGAACGCGGCGCCGTTGTCGGCCAGGTGGGCGGCGTGGCCTATGGACTGCCAGCGGTGGTGGGCTTGAGCAATGCCAACGCCCAATACTGGGCGCGGGCCGACGGCAGCGGGCGGTTTGCGTTGACGGGGGTTCGGCCGGGGCATTACCGCCTGACGCTTTATCAGGGTGAGCTTGAGGTGGCGCAGAGCACGGTGGATATCAACGCGGGCGCAACCACGCGCGCGCGCGTGCAGGCTCATGCTCTGGCCGGCCAGGTGAAATGGCAGATCGGCACACCCGATGGCACACCCGCCGGGTTTCTCAATGCCCATCTGCTGGCCTCTGCGCACCCCAGCGATACACGCATGACGCCATGGGCGCCCGTCACCTACAGCGTCGGCACCAGCAGGCCCGACGCCTTCCCCGCCACGCAGTGGCGCGACGTCAACAGCCCCACGCGCATCCAGTTCGTACTGGCCGCCAACGAGCTGCGCGCCTACCGCCTGCGCCTGTTCATCTCACTGGCCCAAGCTGGCGGGCGTCCCACGGTGAGCGTCAACCAGCAGTGGACAGCGCCTGTGCCCCAGGCATCCAGCCAGCCTGACAGCCGTGGCATTACCCGTGGGACTTATCGGGGCAACAACACGGTGTTCGACGTCAGTGTTCCGGCGGCGGCGTTGCATGCGGGGCTCAATACACTGGAGATTGGCGTTGCATCAGGCAAAACCGGCCAGGGTTTTCTGAGCCCGGGCTTTGTGTTTGACAGCGTGCAATGGGTGCAGGAATGACGCCGGGGAATACCGAAACAATTGGACATCTAATTATTATTGACTAATTAAAAATATAAACTAACGAAACTATAATTGCGTGAGTACGTAAAGTTTCGAACAACCGTGTCGATATTAATTCCACGGGTGCAAGCGCCCACACCTGAGGAATTAACATGTTTTTACGTAAACTAAATCTCGCGCCGCGTTCGGCTGTTTGTTTCGGTTTTTTCTGCTTGATCATTATTGCGATGGGAGTACTCGCTCTCAGGCAGGCCGGGCTGCTTAAAACAGCAGAGAAGTATGTCGAAACCAACGTATTGCCCAGCGTACAACTATTGGGCCAACTGGATCGCGAGTTTGTCACCATCCGGGGCAACAACGCCAGGGTTCGCAATCCGATCGAGCCTCAGGAGCGGCGTACCAAGGCCATCAGCGATATCCAGCAATCGCGGCAGTTGATCGATCAATATTCACAATCCCTGAAAAACTTTATTGTCACGCCTCGAGGTCAGGAAGCGTTTGCAAGGTTGCGCGAGTTTCAAGTTGATTACTTTAAAACCCAGGACAATTACCTCTCTTTAGTTAGCGCACAACAATTGGAAGGTGCAGTCGCCATCTCCAACGGGCCCATGAAAGAAGCGGCAGACAAAGTCGAAACCGCGCTGAAAAACCTTATCAGCATTAACCAGGACAAGGCGAAAAAAGCCGGACAAGACGCCGATGACGTTTATCAGCAAACACTGCTGATCGTCGGCGTGTTCATGCTCCTGTCGGTAACCGCGTCATTACTGTTGGCCTGGCTTTATACCCGCAGCCTCACAGCGCCGATCAATCAATCCCTGCTGATGGCCCAACGCATCGCCGCCAATGACTTAAGCCAGCGCATTGATGTGGAGGGCTCCGACGAAGCGGCGCAGCTGTCAAAAGCCATTGCCACCATGCAGTCCAATCTGCGTGATGCCCTGGCGCTGATCGGCGACTCCTCCACGCAACTGGCGGCCACTTCCGAAGAAATGCATGCCGTGACCGAGGGCGCTTCGCGCACGATCCAGCGGCAGAACCATGAAATCGAAATGGCGGCCACCGCGGTGACCGAAATGACCGCCGCCGTGGAAGAAGTCGCCGGCAACGCGGCCACCACCTCCGAGCTGACCGCGCACTCCAGCTCGGCCGCCATCGCCGGGCGTAATCAGGTAAACGACACCGTCGCTGCCATTAATCTGATGGTCGCCAACGTGCAGTCCACCTCCGGTGAAGTGCAAGCGCTGGCAACCATGGCCAATGACATCAGCAAGGTGCTGGACGTGATCCGGGCGATTGCCGAGCAAACCAACTTGCTGGCCTTGAACGCCGCCATTGAAGCCGCGCGCGCCGGTGAAGCCGGTCGTGGCTTCGCGGTGGTGGCCGATGAAGTCAGGGCGCTGGCCCATCGCACGCAGAAATCCACCCAGGAAATCGAGCAGATGGTCAGCTCGATCCAAGCGGGCACGGGCAATGCGGTGTCGTCGATGAACCAGACCAGCGCTCAGGCCAGTCAAACCCTGGAAATGGCCAACGGTGCCGGTAAAGTGCTGGGCGACATCACCGACTCGCTGAGCCAGATCAACGAGCGCAACATGATGATCGCCACCGCCGCCGAGGAACAGGCCCAGGTCGCGCGGGAAGTGGATCGCAACCTGGTGAGTATCCGCGACCTGTCCAGCGAAGCTTCCGAAGGTTCGAACCAGACGGCGATTGCCACGGCCGAGCTGACCAAGCTGGCGACCGACCTCAATCAGTTGACCCGCCAGTTCAAGCTTTAGGCCGGGCCGCCAGCCGGTTGCAGCCGTACAACAGCATGCCCAACAGCAGCAGCGCCCCGCCCCGCAACCAGGTGTCGAGGCTCTGCTGGCTGAGCAGAAGCAGGCACGACACGATCGCCAACACCGGCACCCAGGTGGGCACGCGGAAGTGGTCGACGTCGAGGGTGTCACGGCGCAGCACCAGCACCGCCAGATTAGTGCTCAGAAACACAAAGAGCAGCAACAGCACCACCGTCTGCGCCAGCGCCGCCAGGGTGCCGGTCAACGTCAGTGCGATAGCCACCAGGCTGCTGGCGATGATTGCCACCCACGGCGTACGCCGCTTGGGCAGCACCCGCGACAGCGGTTCGGGCAGCAGGCCCAGGCGCGCCATGCCGTAGGTCAGGCGGCTGGCCATGATCATGGTCAACAGCGCGCCGTTGGCCACCGCCACCAGGGCAATGAACGCAAACAGTTTGGGCGGGATGTTCAAGCCTGACGCGCGCACCACTTCCAGCAACGGCGCCGAGGTTGCCATCAGCCTGTCCATCGGCAGCACGGTGGACGCGGCGACACCTACCGCCATGTAAACGATGCCGGCCGTCATCAGCGCGCCGAACAGCGCACGCGGATAGACCTTGCGCACGTCACGGATTTCTTCGGCGAGGTTGGCCGATGTCTCAAAGCCAACGAACGAGTAGAACGCCAGCAGCGCCGCGCCAAGCACGGCAAGCATCGGGTTGATGCCGGGCTTGAACTCGAAGGCGCGGCCCAGGTTGGCTTCGCCCGACTGGAAACACCAGGCGGCCGCGACCACCACCAGCAATAGCCCGGACAGTTCAATCGCCGTCATGAGCATGTTGGCGCCCAGCGACTCCTTGATGCCGCGCGCATTGAGCAACGCAATCACCAGCAGAAAAATCAACGCAGCCAGATGCGGCGAGATATTGATGAACGCTGCCAGGTAGTCGCCGGCAAACGCCAGCGAAAGCCCGGCGGCGCTGGTCACCGCTGCGGCGAGCATGCTGAAGCCCACCAGAAAGGAAATCAGCGGCGACTTGAAGGCCTTCTCGGCGAACACCGACGCGGCGCCCGCGTGCGGGTACTTGGTCACCAGTTCCGCGTAGGAGCCGGCCGTGAGCATGGCAAAAAACAGCGCCACCAGCAGCGGCACCCAGATCGCCCCGCCCACCTCCCCCGCAATGGTGCCGGCCAGCGCATAGACACCGGCGCCGAGCACGTCACCCAGGATGAACAGAAACAGCATCGGACCGGTAATGGCCCGGCGCAGGGACGGTTTGGAGCGACTGGGGGATTGGGTCATGGGCGGCTCTGGCGGCGGGTTGTGAAGTATTCCCTGTGGAGGACGGTTGCACCGTTGAAGTTCCGTCAGCGTGCCAGTGTTGCGGGCAACTGCGGCTCATCCGTGCAGTTCGTCGCCTCACCTCGCGCGATGACCACACTACGACTACTGTATGAATGAACAGTAAAAAACACCTCACTTAAGGATAAGTATCATGACCGACGATCTGAAGCAGTCAGGCTCCAGCACCACATCGCAGACCACCGTCTCACTGGAACAGGCCAAGGCCGGCAGGGTGCTGGAGTTCACCTGGGCCCCCAACGCCAACACCACCACCACCATCCTCTCGGCGGACTGTGTCGACTATCGGGTCGACACCTCCCAGGGCAGCCCGACGGGCAACAGCCACTCCATTGCGCGGCTTACCTATGTGCAGGGCAACGGCGGCGGCCAGATCGGTACGCTGTATCTCGAAGAACTGCGCACGGGCGTACGCACCAACACCCAGATCGGGCTGATGGTCGGTCGCAAATGGGTGTTTGACTCCGATGCCGATACCGCCGGCAGCATCGGCACCTATGTGGTCGAACAATTTGATGACATGCGCGCCAGCGTCAATTACGTGGGCGCCTTCGCCCGCGTGTTCGCCGACCCCAGGATGGTGACCTACCACGCCGGTGGCCACGTGCACACCAATACCTCGATCACCGGCAGCCGCTCCCTGACCATGGCCGATTCAGGCAAATCGATTCTGGTCATCAGCAACACCGACGTCACCCTGACGATAGGTGAGGAAGTGACCGAAGGGTTCAAGGTGACGCTGATCCAGGCCGCCGCCGGCAAGATAAACCTCGCCGCCGCGGGCGATCATACGCTTTACAGCAATGCCGGCAGCCGTATGAACACGCTCAATCCGCTGGACGAACTGGAAATCAGCACCTTCCCTGCAGGCCCGGTGTTTCTGGCCTTTCGGGTCAGGCCTGCTGCTTAGCGGTCGATAGAGCGCTGGCAAGGAGGGCAACAGGCGCTAATCTTCGCGCAGCAGACAACGGCCCACATAAGCGCCGTTGTGCTGCTTGCGATCAAAGCCTGACCCAATTCAGATCCACTGCCCCATGGATCCCGTCAACCTGCCCTTTGCTGCTGTGCTGCCACCACTGCCAGCTCTTGCCCTGCTTGCTCCATGTTGGCGGAACTGTAGGTTCGGCGACGTTCCAGTTGGCGATCCACAGCGGGCATTCGCTAAAGTCGTATCTGTGCCAGGCCACGTGGTTGTTCCAGATGTTGGGCGAGGCATAAATATGCGGATAAGCTCCCTCCAGCAGCGAAACCCGAACAAGCGTAACCAACTGGTACAGGGCATCTGCCATCTGATCCGCAGTGGCGCCTTCGTTGCGATTGGTCTCGACATCAATGGCCAAAATGTCCTGCCCGAGCTTGAAGTCCACCTCGGCAAGGCGCGCCTTGATATTGGCCAGTTGCTCACAGGGCGTGCTGCTCAACGCACGGAAATAGTGGTAAATCCCGGCCTTCAAGCCGTTCGCCTTCATTCCCTGGAAGTTCTCGACAAATTTGGGATCGGTGTAGTCGCCGCCCTCGGTCATTTTCGCTATCGCATGGGTGATACCGGCGCCCGCCACACGCCCCCAGTCGACGTTGCCCTGCCAGCGCGAGACATCAATGCCGCGTGCATTTTCCCGATTGTTCGACTCTTCACAACTCATCTCTGCGCTCCATAGTGGGTATCTGGTCGGCGCATCTTTTCATGCTCGATCAGCCCAGATGCACTATCGGATTACCGCTTCCTGGACGGCGCCGAGTCGACGTTCAGGGTCACGCCCGCAGCCATCTCAATCGCCACAGGCGATCACGCACAGCGGTTATACAGATATCGCTGCCGCGATCAGGCATCCAGCCAGACTTGCTCGGCGAACATATAGCCCATGAAGCCGCCCAGCGGATTGGCGCCATAGCCTTTGACGCGCTGGTCGACACCGTCAATGTTGCTGATGAACACCGGTACGCCAATGCCGCAATGATCGTGCACCAGTGTCTGCATGTCCGCGTACATGTTGCCGCGTTTGGCGTCGTCGGTTTCGGCACGGGCCAGCAGCAGTAACTGGTCGAATTGCTCGTTCTTCCAGGCGGACTCGTTCCATGGGGCGTTCGACTTGAAGAACTGCGAAAACATCACGTCGGCGTTCGGCCGTGGGTTGATGTTGCCGAACGTCAGCGGGTGCTTGGCCCAGTGGTTGCTCCAGTAACCATCACTTGGCATGCGGTTGACGTCGAGCTTGAGCCCGGCCTGTTTCGCCGACTGTTGCAGCAGCACCGCCATCTCTACCGAGCCGGTGGCTGCGGGCGATGCGAACAGCGGCATGGTGATGCTCTCCATGCCGGCTTTCTTCAGCAGGAATTTGGCTTTTTCCGGGTCGTAGGCGCGTTGCGGCAGCGCGGTATTGAAGTAACGCGCGCCGGGCGCAATCGGATGATCGTTGCCGACCACGGCGAAGCCCCTGAACACGGCGGATACGACCTGCTCTCGGTCCAGCAGGTATTTCATCGCCAGGGTGAAGTCCGGATTCTGACCTGGCAGTTGATCCTGCCGGATGATCAGGTCGGTGTAGTTGCCCGACGGTGATGAAATGACTTTATGCGTGTTGCTGGCCTTGATGCGTACGGTGGAGCGCGGGTCGACTTCGTTGGTGATATGCACATCGCCCGAAAGCAACGCGTTGATCCTTGAAGGCTCGTCGGCAATGCCGATGAATTCGATTTCATCCAGGTAGGGCAAACCCGGTTTCCAGTATTGGGTATTGCGCACGGCAATCGAGCGCACGCCGGGCTTGAACTCCTTGACCTTGAACGGCCCCGTGCCGATCCCCAGGTTAAAGTCGGTGGTGCCTTCGGGCACGATCAGGAAGTGCGACACCGCAAGAATCGACATCAGCTCGGCGTTCGGGCCACTGAGGCGGATCTGCACTTCGTTCTGACCGACCGCCTTGATCTCGCTGAACTGCTCTGCCAGCGACAAAACTTTGGAGCCCGAGATAGGGTCTTTGTGCCGCAACAACGAAAACACCACGTCGGCCGCGGTAAGAGGCTTGCCGTTGTGGAAGGTCACCTCTTTTCTCAGGGTGATCACCCAGAGCGTGGCATCGGTTGTCTCAAAGCGCTCGGCCAACTCCAGCTGCGGCACCATGTGGCTGTCGAAACGCGTCAGCCCGTTATAGAACATGTAATGGCGCGTGTAGTCGGTAGAGCCGGAGCCCTTGGCGGGGTCGAGGGTGTCGGCGGTGGAGCTGTTCATGCCGGCGACGCGGATCCGTCCACCGGGCTTGCCTTTGACCGGGGCTGCTGCCTCATCGGCGAACAGCTTGCCGGCGGCGCCGAACAGGCTACCGGCCCCGGCGGCGGCGACACCGGCGAGTCCCAGCATCTGCAGCGTTCTGCGTCGAGAGACATCACGATTCAGACTTTCGAAGACGCGCAGACTTTCCTGGCCACTGATCAGTTGGGAGTCGATTTCGGTGTCGGTCATTACAGTTGTACCTGTCGAAAAATGAGAAAAACGGCGTGTTCCGACGGAGCGGAACGTCCTTTCAAACGCGAACGACGGTGATGCCAACATCAATGTAACTAGCGTGCAGCGTGCAACAATCCAGGTCGCGGCTTAGCGCACCAGATCCTGAAACCGGTAATAGGCCCCCACCAAGGGCAGAAACCATGGGTTGCCGAAGTGACCGGGAATGGCAGGCCAGTTGAAGTCCCGCCATGGATTGAGGTCGGCGCGGCCATCGAGCACCTCGGCCATGATCGCGCCCATGTAGGTCGCCATATGCGTGCCGTGGCCGCTGTAACCCATGGAATAGAACAACCCGTCGTGCTCACCGGCGCGGGGCAGCCGGTCGCGGGTCATGTCCACCATGCCTCCCCAGCAGTAGTCAATGCGCGTACCGCTCAGCTCAGGGAAGATATCGATCAGCGCTTTTTGCAGGATGACGCCGCTTTTCGCATCGGAGGCAGGGTTGGACGTGGCAAAGCGCGCACGTCCACCGAACAACAAACGATTGTCGGGCGTGATGCGAAAGTAGTTAACGAAGTTTTTCGTATCGGTGTACATGCGCCGGCTCGGCACCAGGCGGTCGAGCAACTCGGCGGACAAGGGCTCGGTGACAATGATAAAAGCCCCCACCGGCACAATGCGTCGGCGAAACCAGGAAAGCGGCCCCACCGCCGACGTGCCGGTCGCCAGCAGCACCTGCTTGGCACGCACCTCGCCGCGTGGCGTCTTCACCTGATGCACGGTGCCTGTCTGACGCGACAGGCCAAGCACCGGCGCCTGCTCGTAGATGCGCACGCCACGCAGGGCGGCAGCCTCGGCGAGCCCCTGACCATAGCGACCCACATGCATGCCGGCACTTTTACCGAAGAGCAGGCCGCCAAAATAACGGTCGGTACCGACTTCGCCGCTCAACTGCTCGCGCGTCAGCATGGAGGTATCGGGGTCGCACTCCTGTTCCATGAGCGCCTGGGATCGGGCCAGCTTGTCGAAGTGCTCAGGCTTTGCCGCCAGTTTTAGCTTGCCGACGCGCTTGAAGCTGCAGTCAATGTTCTCCTCTGTGATCAGTGACTCCACTTTACTGACGCCGGCGTCAAAGGCGCGGTACAGCAGGTTCGCGCGCTCGCGGCCAATAGCGGTCGATAACGCATGGTAGTCCTGCGCAAAGCCGTTGTTACACATCCCGCCATTGCGTCCGGAGGCTGCGTTGCCGACCAGACCGGCCTCGAACACCGCAACTTTTGCGCCCTTTTTGGCCAGCGCGATAGCAGCAGACAGGCCGGTAAACCCGGCACCAACGATTGCCACGTCAACCTCACCACTGGGCGCGTCACGTTCACCCGCGGCAAACCTGGGAGCGGTATCCAGCCAATAGGGCATCATCTTCATACGCAACATCCATCCTCTGAGGGTAAGTGAGCCATTCGCGCCATGCAGGCTTTGCAGCAGTTACCGGGGTCAGCCAATCGACTGGTTGGACAGGGCAAACAAATGCGCATCCGTTTCAGCCGTGTTCGGGAAAGTGTGCGTGGTGCGCACCATGGGTTTCGCATGACCCACGCAGGGCAAGCCGTTTTCGCTCAACCAGGGTGACAAGCCGCTGTCTTCGGTCACGTCGATGCGAATGAAACGATCTCGATGAGCCTGCGCGAGTGCGGCGATTAGCGCTTTGGCATCCGGCACTGCCGCTGGCCCACTGGCGATCACCGGACCGATCACCACGCCACGGCCCCATTCGCGCGCGCAGGCATAAGCCGCCACGCCATCACCGTAATCAACGACGAGGAGGATGCCGATGTCGAACAAGTGACTTAACAATGCGCTGCGATCCCTGCCGGTGGCAGCCCGGTCCAGCTGTCGCACCGACGGCTCATCCTCGACCTGCATGACCCTGACATGCGCGCCATCATGGGCGGCAAACTGAGACGCCTGCTCCAGCAACGCCTGATGCTGATAAATCTGCCCATGGGCGATGAACCCCAGCCGGGTATACAGCGCCAGGCCCTCTTGAGTGGAGTTGAGTATCAGCGTTCGCTCACCGGTGCGCTGCAGCAGACCGTCCATCAGCGCGCGCCCGATGCCCTTGCCCTGCATGGCTGACGACACAATGATCATGCCTACCGTGGCGTGGCTTTCGCCTTGCGGCCACCACAGTGCAGTGCCCACCAGTCGGCCCTCGGCCTCCACGGCGAGACCGGCGCCGAGCTCAAAGGCAAAGCGCCAGTCAGCCTCACGGTACGGCCACGCCAAGGCGCGTGACAGATCGACCGCCTGCGGCAGATGATCTGCGCGCAAGGGCATCAATTGAGGGTCCGCTGATGCGGCATGCAGGGTTTTCATGGGCTAGAGTCCGACCAGGCCAGGCAGCCCGCCAATATCCGGGATCTGGTGGTAGCCAAAGGCAGCGTTCGCCGGCTGTTCATGGCCACGGGCAACGAATGCCTTGTGCTTGATCTTCATGTCATGGGCAGACATCAGGTCGTAGCGAAAACTCGAGGACACATGCAACACGTCCTCCGGCCCGCAGCCCAAGTTATCGAGCATGAATTCGAATGCAGCCAGGCGTGGCTTATAGGCCTGCGCCTGCTGGGCGGTAAAGACCTTATGGAAGGGGGCACCGAGTTTGTCGACGTTGTGCATGATCTGCTCGTCCATGGCGTTGGAAAAAATCACCAAGGGGATCTTGTCGGCAATCTTGGCCAGCCCTGCGGGTACGTCGGCGTGTGGGCCCCAGGTCGGCACGGCGTCGTAGTACAGCTGGCCTTCGTCGCGATATTCAATGCCCCAGCGCTTGCACGTGTGCGCCAGGGCCGTCTTGAGAATCTCGTCATAGGGACGCCAGTCGCCCATCACCTGGTCCAGCCGATGGGCAGCGAAGTCTTTGATGAACTGATCCATCCGCTCGATGGGGACGCGATCGGCGAAAAACTCGCGGGTCAAGGCGGCGGTTTTGAAATTGGTCAACGTGCCGTAGCAGTCGAAAGTAATGTACTTGGGGCGAAGAAAGCTCATGAATGCAGTCCTGAATGAGTAATGAGGTCGCAACGGGTCAAGCCTTTACTCGGAGCACACGGCGGTTTGTGATGGATTTATTGGAACACCACGACGCCCTGCAAACCGATTGAAAGTAACGTTTAACTGGTACAAAACACTGTTTGAGAGGCCTGCTCCGGCAGACTTTGCCGAGGCAGCCGGCGTGCGCTTTTTACAACGCAGCGAACGCGCTCTCCAGAGCGTCAAGCAGCCGCCCCACCTCCCTGTCAGTCCAGATCAGGGGTGGGCGAATTTTGAGGATGCTGGCGTCGGGTCCCGTGGCGGAGATGAGCACACGCTTTTCACGTAAATGGTTGACCAGCCGCAGTGCGGTTTTCATATCGGGGGTTTTGCTGCTCCGGTCTGTGACCAACTCAACGGCGAAGTACATGCCCGTGCCGCGTACATCGCCAATCTGCTCATAGCGCGCGGCCAGGTCTCTGAGACCTGCCAGGATCAGTCCGCCGATGCGGTTGGCGTTGAGCATGAGCTGCTCTTGCTGGATGACGTCGAGGGTGGCCTGGGCGGCGGCAATGGCCACGCTGTTACCGCCAAAGGTGTTGAAATAACGCATGTCACGCCCAAAGCTTTCAACCACCTGCGGGCGCACCATCAACCCGGCAACGGGGTAGCCGTTACCCATGGGTTTGCCCATGGTGATGATGTCCGGTGCCACGCCGTGGCGCTGATGGCCCCAAAAATGCGTGCCGCTACGACCAAATCCCGACTGAACCTCATCGGCGATAAACAGGCCGCCGGCCTTGCGCACCACGTCGGCAATCGGCCCGAACACGTCCACCGGGTCACAGAACAGGCCATCGGACGAAAACAGGCAGTCGGCAATGAAGGCAGCGACCCCGCCGCCATGGCGCTGAATATCCTGAATCTGTGCACTGACCTGGTCGGCCATATAACGACCCAATGCTTCACGCGGGATACGGTAGGAATCCGGTGCGGGCACGCGTCGCACATAGGGGTCGAGTTTGGCATTGGCCCCCAGCGACGGCGAAAAGGCGGCCACTGTTGCCGAATTGCCGTGGTACGCCTCGGAGGTGACGATGACCCCGGTATGCCCGGTGTGATGGCGTGCAATGCGGATGGCCAGATCGTTGGCTTCCGAACCGCTGCAGGTAAACATCATCTGACCGTCGGCCGCCATCTCGCCGCCTGCGGTAGCGCGCAGCTGCTCGGCATAATCAAGAATCCCTTCCTGCATGTACCGGGTGTGGCTGCACAAGGTCGTCATTTGCTGGGTGATTGCAGCGACAACGCGCGGATGGCAATGCCCTACCGACACCACATTATTGTAGGCGTCCAGGTACTCGTTACCGTCCTTGTCGTAAAGGTAGGCACCCTTGGCGCGGACAACGCCTACCGGCTCGTTATAGAACAACCGATAGCCCGGCCCCAGCAGGTTGGAGCGCCGCTGTATATGCTCACGCGCCGCAGCGTCCAGGTGTTCGGTATGGGCCGGGTTGAAGCCATTGGGCATATCACCACGGACAGCCTCGATTTTTGAATTACTCATTTGAATCCTCACTCACAAGGACGAATCAATCGGCGAAGGACAGCAGAAGCTCTGACAGGTGTGACGGTGAATGGCGAAGTATCCAGTCAAGCTGAGCCAGGCCTGGCGCAGCATTCCTGAGGATGTAGGCGCTGTTGTGCGGAAAAAGCTGCGATCTCCAGGTCGTCAGTAACGCCCTGGTGACCAGGCGCGCCATGACCAGATGGGGGATAAGGGAGAGTTCTTCGGCGGTCAGATCGGCGACACGCAGATACCCTCTCAGCACATCGTTTGCCGGGGCGAAGATATCCACGTCGTTGCCTGCGCCCACCACGCCCAGCTGGTTCATCATTGCGGTGGAAACATCAATGGCAATGGCCGTTTTGACGGTGTCACCGAAATCGATAATGCCGCTGACAGACTTCGGGTTGTGCGGATCAATGACGATGTTTGAGGCATTGAAGTCGTTATGCAGCACCTGCTTGCGACAACCGCCAATCAGGCCCTCGATGTCCAGGAACCGATTGAGTGCGTTTCCCAGCAACTGCCGAAGCGCGAGCTCGGGCACGTAGCGCATCAAGGGCTCAAGCGTGCCCAGATGCTGAACATCCCAGCACACTGTTCGCGACTCGCCCGGGTGGGCAAAGCCGGCAGTGGCC
>Ga0256410_1001943_pt1 | contig 14639 bp, 12 predicted proteins | sample PhyWR1_FD_185983 | JGI IMG/M metagenome (GOLD analysis project Ga0256410, IMG submission 185983) | Leaf surface microbial communities from wheat plants in UC Gill Tract Community Farm, Albany, California, United States - DLSL W.R1 | ecosystem: Host-associated > Plants > Phyllosphere >... | reverse complement strand
TGCGAAGGGCGCGAGCTAGAGCGTTGTAGCAGCTGCCGAAGGAACGAGGCTGCGTTCGAGTGCGAAGCGCTCGTAAATCCTGAATGCACGTTTTTTCAGGAAAAACGTGGAGTCTGACCTTACGACGGCTTCGCCGCCGATCGCAGCCTGCGTTCCTCGGCAGCTGCTACAGGGCTACAGGTCACGTCGGCAAATACAACCCGAACGTATTAAATGCGAAGGGCGCGAGCTAGAGCGTTGTAGCAGCTGCCGAAGGAACGAGGCTGCGTTCGAGTGCGAAGCGCTCGTAAATCCTGAATGCACGTTTTTTCAGGAAAAACGTGGAGTCTGACCTTACGACGACTCCGTCGCCGATCGCAGCCTGCGTTCCTCGGCAGCTGCTACAGGGCTACAGGTCACGTCGGCAAATACAACCCGAACGTATTGCGCCCGCCGGCGCTGCGTACAAACACCTCGCCGCCATGCATCTGTGCAATCGCCTTGACGATGGCCAGACCCAGCCCGTGGTTGGCGCCGCTGTTGTGGCGGGCGGCGTCGACCCGGTAGAAACGCTCGAACAAGCGCGGCAAGTGTTCCCCGGCAATCGGCTGCCCCGGATTGCTGACGCTGATCGTGGCCTGCCCGGCGGTTTGCTCGATCAGGACTTCGATCGTTTCACCGGCCTCGGTGTGCTGCACGGCATTGTTCAGCAGGTTGATCAACGCCCGGCGCAGGTGGGCTTTTTCGATATTGACCCGCGCATCGCCGCTGACCTGCACCACAACCCGGGCATCCTCAAGAATGAACTCCAGGTATTCCAGGGTCGTCGCCACTTCGTCAGCCAGGGACGCGCTGGTCAGTTTGCTGGCCTTGCTGCCCTGGTCGGCGCTCGCCAGGAACAGCATGTCGTTGATGATGTTGCGCAGCCGCTCCAGCTCTTCAAGGTTGGATTGCAGCACCTCAAAGTAATGCTCGGCCGAGCGCCCGCGGGTCAACGCCACCTGGGTCTGGCCGATGAGGTTGGTCAGTGGTGAGCGCAGTTCATGGGCCACGTCGGCATTGAACGACTCCAGCCGGGTCCAGGCCTGCTCCACGCGGTCCAGGGTCGAGTTGAAGGCGCTGACCAGTTGGTCCAGCTCCGGCGCCAGGGGCGCCAGGTGCAAGCGCCCGGACAAGTGCGGCGGTGCCAGTTTTTGTGCGGCCTCAGACAGCTTGACCAGTGGCTTGAGACCGATGCGCGCCACCCAGTAGCCGAGCAATGAGGCCAGCAGCACGCCGATGCTCGCCAGGCTAACCAGCGCAATCAGCAGGTGATGCTGGGTCTGGCGAAAGGTCTGGGTATCGATGGCAATCAGAAAGCGCAGGGCCGGGCGCTGTTCCCTGGCGGGTATTTCGCTGCTCAGTACCTTGAACGGATAAGCCTCGCCGGGCAGGCGCAAGTCGCGCACGCCCACTGGCCCTTGGGCAAATTTGCGCACGGCGGCCTCGGGGTTACCGTACTCATAAGCCGGGTCTGAACTGATCGCCCAAAAGCGGATGCGTTTGTCTTCCTCGCTGAGCAGTTTGAGCTTGGCGCTCATCTTGGCCCAGTGCTCGGGGTTGCCGTAGCGGTTGATAGATGACTCAAGCACGCTGTAGCGGGCATCCAGCTCTGCTTCAGGCAGGCGGCCGATGCTTTTGTCGACCTGCTGGTACAGCGCCCCGCCGATCAATACAAACACCAGCAACGCCACCAGGGCGAACATCGCACTCAAACGCAGGGCGATGGAGTTCAAGGCCGTGAATCGCTTAAACACTGCGCCGCTCCAGCACATAGCCCATGCCGCGAATGGTGTGCAGCAGCTTGTGCTCGAATGGCCCGTCGAGTTTGGCGCGCAAGCGCTTGATCGCTACTTCGACCACGTTGGCGTCGCTATCGAAGTTGATATCCCAGACCATCTCGGCAATGGCGGTCTTGGACAGGATTTCACCCTGGCGCCGCGCCAGTACGCTGAGCAATGAAAACTCCTTGGCGGTCAGGTCCAGGCGGGCGCCGGCGCGGGTAGCCTTGCGGCTGATCAAATCTATCCACAGGTCGTCGACGCTCACCTGCACCGGCTCGTGGCCGCCGCTGCGGCGGGTCAGGGCTTGCAGGCGGGCGACCAGTTCGAGAAACGAAAACGGTTTGCCCAGGTAATCGTCGGCACCTTCACGCAGGCCGCGAATCCGGTCTTCGACCCGCTCACGGGCGGTGAGCATGATCACCGGGGTTTGCTTGCGCGCCCGCAAGGCCCGCAGCACGCCAAAGCCGTCGAGCCCCGGGAGCATGACATCGAGCACGATGACCGCGTAATCACTCTCCATCGCCAGGTGCAGCCCCTCGATGCCATCGCGGGCCACATCCACCGTATAGCCTTGCTCGGTCAGCCCGCGGTGCAGGTAATCGGCGGTTTTTTCTTCATCTTCAATAATCAGAACGCGCATGACCCGCCTCAGTGATCGGTTTGGAACGATGGAACAGTCGCTCAAGCCACAAGTATATGACCGGCGTGGTAAACAGCGTCAGCGCCTGGCTCACCAGCAGCCCGCCGACCACGGCAATCCCCAGTGGCTGGCGCAGTTCGGCGCCGGTGCCGTAGCCGAGCATCAGCGGCAAGGCGCCGAGCAGGGCAGCCAGGGTGGTCATGATGATCGGCCGAAACCGTGTAAGGCACGCCTGATAGATGGCCTCTTCGGGACTCAGGCCACGGGTGCGCTGGGCATCGAGGGCAAAGTCGATCATCAGGATGCCGTTTTTCTTGACGATACCGATCAGCAATACCAGCCCGATCAGCGCCATGATCGAAAAGTCCTGGCCACATATCCACAGCATCAGCAGCGCGCCAAGCCCGGCCGAAGGCAGGGTGGAGATGATCGTCAGCGGGTGCACGAAGCTCTCGTACAGCACCCCCAGAATGATGTACACCGCCACCAGCGCCGCGAGGATCAGCCACGGCTGGCTGGCCAGTGAACTTTGAAATGCCTGGGCCGCGCCCTGGAAATTGCCGCTGATGGTGCTTGGCATGCCGATATCGTTTTTCGCCTGATCGAGCATCAGCACCGCATCGCCCAGGGCCACGCCGGGCGCGAGGTTGAACGACAGGTTGGCAGCCGGGAACATGCCGTCATGGCTGATCGACAACGGCCCGCTGACGGGCGCATCGACCTTGGCCACGGCTGACAACGGCACCATATCCCCGGTCAGCGGCGAGCGCAGGTAGAAGTAATTGAGGCTCTCGGCCTTGCCGCGCTGCTGCGCGTCGACTTCCAGGATCACGTTGTACTAGTTGGTCTCGGTCTGGAACTCATTGACCTGACGCTGGCCGAAGGCGTCGTACAGCGCCTCGTCGACATCGGTGGCCGTCAGGCCGAAGCGGGCCGCTGCATTACGGTCGATGCTGATATGGGTGATGCTGCCGCCCAGTTGCAGGTCGTTGGAAAGGTCGCGAAAGGCCGGGTTGGCGCGCAGTTTTTCGGTCAGGCGCTGGGTCCAGGTGGTGAGCGTCGGCCCGTCGTTGCTCTTGAGCACATATTGATACTGGCTGCGGCTGGGGCCGGAGCTGAGGTTGATGTCCTGGCCCGCGCGCAGGTACAGCACGATCCCCGGCACCTTGGCCAGTTGCGGGCGGATGCGGTCGATAAACTCGCTGGCCGACACATCGCGCTGGCCTCGGTCCTTGAGGGCAATCCAGAAGCGGCCGTTGGCGATGGTCTGGTTACTGCCGGTCACGCCCACGGCATGGGAGAACGCCTGCACGGCCGGGTCGTTGCCGATGATCCCGGCCAGCGCCAGATGCTTTTGCGTCATGTCCGGGAATGAAATGTCAGATGCCGCCTCGGTGGTGCCGAGCACAAAGCCGGTGTCCTGCACCGGGAAGAAACCCTTGGGGATCAGCACATAACCGGCGATGGCCATGCCCAGGGTCACGGCGAAAATCCCCAGCATCAGCCGCTGGTGCGCCAGGGCCCGCTTCAGGCCCTTTTCATACAGGGCCAGCAGACGCTCGCCAAAGCCCGGTTTGGCATCAGGCTGGTGTACCGGTGCGCGCATAAACAGCGCGGCCAGGGTCGGCGCGAGGGTCAGTGATACCACCACCGAAATCATGATGGTCGAGGTTGCCGTGAGGGCGAACTCCTTGAACAGCCGCCCGACCACCCCGCCCATAAACAGCAGCGGGATAAATGCCGCCACCAGCGAGAAGCTGATGGACACCACGGTAAAGCCGATCTCGCTGGCGCCCTTGATCGCTGCATCGCGCATGCTTTCGCCAGCCTCCAGGTGGCGGTGGATGTTCTCCACCACCACGATGGCATCGTCGACAACAAACCCAACGGCCACCACAATCGCCACCAGCGTCAGGTTATTGAGGCTGAAGCCCAGCACATACATCAGTGCGAAGCTGGCGATCAGCGATACGCCGAGCACTGCCGACACGATCAGGGTGGCTGACCACTGGCGCAAGAACAGCGCCATCACCGCAATCACCAGCAGCACGGCGATCAGCAGGGTGATTTCCACTTCATGCAGGGAGGCGCGGATGGTTTTGGTGCGGTCGCTCAGCACCGTGACCTCGACTGAGGCCGGGAGCATCGCCTGCAGGCCGGGCAGGGCGGCCTGGATACGGTCCACGGTGTCGACGATATTGGCCCCCGGCTGGCGCGAAATCACCAGGTTGAGCCCCGGCTGATGGCCCGACCAGGCCTGCACATAGTCGTTCTCGGAACCGTTGATAACCCGTGCCACGTCGCGCAACTGCACGGGGGCGCCGTCCTTGTACGAGACGATCAACTGGCCGTATTCATCGGCGTCGAACAACTGGTCGTTGGTCGACAGCGTGGAGATGCTCGACGGGCCATACAGCGCGCCCTTGGCCAGGTTGAGGCTGGTTTGCTGAATGGCCAGGCGGATATCGGCGAGGGTCAGGCCGATGGCGGCCAGTTTGTCGGCCGAGGCCTGCACGCGGATCGCCGGGCGCTGCTGGCCGGTGATATTGATCAGGCCCACGCCATCGATCTGGCTGATCTGCCGGGCCAGCAGGGTTTCAACGTAATCGCTCAGCTCGGTGCCGGGCATTTGCAGCGAGCTGATGCTGAGGATCAGCACCGGGCTGTCGGCCGGGTTGACCTTCTTCCAGGTCGGTAGCGTGGGCATGTCCTTGGGCAGTTTGCCGGACGCGGTGTTGATCGCCGCCTGTACTTCCTGGGCGGCGGTATCGATGCTTTTGTTGAGGGTGAATTGCAGGGTCAGGGTGGTCGAGCCCAGGGCGCTGCTGGAGGTCATCTGGGTCATGCCGGGGATGGCGCTGAATTGCACCTCCAGCGGGGTGGCCACCGATGAGGCCATGGTGTCCGGGCTGGCGCCGGGCAATTGCGCCGACACCTGGATGGTCGGGAACTCCGCTTCAGGCAAGGGCGCCACGGGCAGTCGCGGGAAGGCAATCAGCCCCACCAGAACCAGGGCGAAGGTCAGCAGCACGGTGGTCACCGGGTGATAGACACACCAGGCGGACAGCGAGCGGCTGCGGGTCATGGCTGCACCCGGGCGGCCGTTGGCTCGCTCAGGATTTCAACCCGCGAGCCGGGCTTGAGCCGCGACTGGCCATCGCTGACCAGCGCATCGCCGGGGTTTACCCCGGTGATGATGCTCAGCTCGGTGTCCTGAAATGTCAGTTGCACCGGGACGGTTTCGACCTTGTCGCCGCTGACCCGGTAGACGAAGTAATTATCCAGCCCGCGCTGCACCACCTGCGGTGGCACTACCAGCGCGTCGCGCTGCAGGCCGGTCTGGATCTCGACATTGACCAACTGGCCGGGCCACAGGCTTTGCGTGGGGTTATCGAACTGGGCCTTGGCCTTGATCGTACCGGTGGTGGCCGAGACCTGATTATCGATCAGGCTCAGACGGCCCTCGCCCAGTAGCGTGCCGCTGTTGTCGGCATTGCCGATAAAGGCTTTGACCCGGGCGGGTTGTTCGGCCATAAGCAGCTCGTGGAGCAGGGGCAATTGCTGCTGGGGCAGGGAGAACTCCACGGCAATGGGGTCGATCTGGGTCACGGAAAACAGCCCCTGGGCATCGCTGACCCGCAAGAAGTTGCCTGCATCCACTGCGCGAATGCCCACGCGCCCGCTGACCGGAGACTGTATTTGCGTATAGGACAACTGCACCTGCGCTGCCGCAATGGTTGCCTGGTCACCCTGTGCCGAAGCCTTGAGCTGATTGACCAGGGCTTGTTGCTGGTCGAGGGTTTGCCTGGACACGCCATTGTCCACACTTAACAACTGGTAGCGCTTGAGGTCGACCAGTGCCACTTGCAGCTGTGCCTGATTCTGCCCCAGTTGGGCCCTGGCCTGATCGAGGCTGGCCTTGATCGAGCGGTCATCGAGTGTCGCCAGCAGGTCGCCCGCGTTGACCGTCTGGCCTTCCTTGACCCGAATATCAGTGAGGATGCCGTCGATTTGCGGGCGGATAACTACGCTGTGCAGCGACAGTACGGCGCCAATCCCGTTGATATAGCGCGGTACATCTTGTTGTTGCACAAGGGCAACCCGCACCGGTATGGGTGCACCAGCCACTGATTTTCCGGGAGCAGGGCGGCTCAACCACCAGATACCGCCGCCGATAAGAGCAAGCACCAGTGTGCCCAGCAAGATTTTTTTGGTTTTATTGGGCATGCGGGATAAGCGCCGTGTGCGTGGAGTAAGGGCTTGTATAAGGGTTATAGCGTGCGGACCCGGTCAGTACAGTGACGGCTAACTGACATTACTGACAGTTTTGAGATTCGTAGCAGCAGCCTCGTTCCTTCGGCAGCTGCTACATCATTGTTTTTTTACGACCAGCGAGTGCAACGCATACTGGGTGCACAGGTATACTGCGCGGCATTGCGCCACTTGGCCTGTTTATTTCCCGTATTTCGGAGCTTTCATGACTTCTCCTACACCAACGACCGCTCCTGATGACGTGAGCGCCGAGAACCTCGATACCCCGGAAAAACCGGTAATCCCTGCGTTCACCTTCCCGTTCAAGCCTTCCGAGTTTGCCAAGGCCAAGTCCCAGGGCAAGGCGTACTACCAGAAAAGCGGCCTCGGCGGTCACGATAAAACCCCTAACGCTCCGCCTCATGGCACCCGTAAAACCATGGGTAAGCGCTGATTTAATGCCCCAAAAAGTGGCAATATGCCATTAGTGTTTGTTCAGGCCTGATTAACTCATTTAGTCATGCGCCAGATCAGTATTTGCTTAATAGGTGCGCTTAGAGTCGACGACCCTGCCGACTCTTCCTAACAATCCGAGCGCGCCTGACATGAAAATCAATCTACCGATTACCGGCCGATCCGTTGATTTTGCCCCCGACGCCAATATCCTCTCCACCACCGATCTCGACAGTACCATCACCTACGCCAACCCTGACTTTATCCAGGTCAGCGGCTACGAGCTGAGCGAGTTGCTGGGCTCCCCGCACAATCTGCTACGCCACCCCGACATGCCCGCCGCCGCCTTCAGCCATATGTGGCAGACCCTCAAGGCCGGGCGCTCGTGGATGGGCATGGTGAAAAACCGCTGTAAAAACGGTGACCATTATTGGGTCAGCGCCTATGTCACGCCGGTCACGCAGAACGGCGAAACCGTCGAGTACCAATCCGTGCGCACCCAGCCTGCACCCGAACGGGTCGCGGTTGCCGAGGCGCATTACGCCGCCCTGCGTGCCGGGCGCAAGCCGTGGCTGCCGGTGGGGTTGCGCCTGGGGTTGGGGGGCAAGCTGGCGTTGTTTGTGAGTGCTGTCTTTGGTGCCGTCAGCGCCGTGGGCACGCTGTTGCTGGCCAGCGTCGATGCCCGGGCCGGGCTGGTGATCTGGTTGCTGGGCAGTCTGTTGAGTTCGGCAGCCATCGCCTGGATGCTGCGGCCTTTGCATGCCTTGACCCGTCGCGCCAAAGACGTGGGCGACAACCCCTTGAGCCAGCAGATTTATACCGGGCGCCGTGATGAATTCGGCCAGATCGAGTTTGCCCTGCATATGCTGGAGGCGCAGGTCGGCGCGGTGGTGGGGCGTATCGGCGATGCCTCGCAGCGTCTGGCCGGGCACGCCGGCGAGCTGGTTCAGCACCTGCAAAGCAGCCATGCCAGCACCTTGAATCAACAGCTTGAGACCGACCAGGTGGCCACTGCCATCAACGAAATGGCGGCCAGCGTGGCGCAGGTTGCAACCCATGCCCAGCAGGCCTCGCAAACCGCCGACCAGGTGCAGATCGAAACCCGTGAAGGCCACCAACTGGTGATGCAAAGCCGCAGCACGGTGCAGCACCTGGCATCGGAGCTGGAACGGGCCACCGAGGTGGTGCATCACCTGCAAAGCCACAGCAGCGATATTTCCTCGGTGCTGGAGGTGATCCGCAGTATTGCCGAGCAAACCAACCTGCTGGCGCTCAACGCTGCCATCGAGGCGGCACGGGCGGGCGACCAGGGCCGTGGCTTTGCCGTTGTGGCCGATGAAGTGCGCGGCCTGGCCCAGCGTACGCAGCAATCGACCTGTGAAATCCAGGCCATGATCAGTGCCCTGCAAGAAGGCGCGCAGGCGGCGGTGCAGGTGATGCAGCAAAGCAGTGAGTATGCGCAAAACAGCGTTAACCAAACGCAGATGGCCAGTTGTGCGCTGGACGGGATCAGCCTGCAAGTGCAGAAAATCACCGAGATGAGCGTTCAGATCGCCGCCGCGGTCGAGGAGCAAAGTGTGGTTAGCGAAGACATCAACCGCAATATCGCCGGGATCCGCAGTGCCTGTGAGGTGACGGTGGATGCCGGCCAGCAAAGCCATCGCCATTCGGGGGATGTGGCCGACCTGGCTGCAAGCCTGCGCTCGCTGGCGCAGGAGTTCTGGCAGACCCGGCGCTAAAGCGCCTCGCGCCGGATCAGGGCCATGCCGTGCTGCTCATAAAGGCGCCGGGCCCTGTGATTGTGCTCCATGACCTTGAGGTCGACGCAGGCCTCATGGCGCTGGCGGAACACTTCGAACACATGGCTCAGCAGCGCGCTGCCCAGGCCCTGACCCTGATGATGCGGGTGCACCACCAGGTCCTTGAGGTAAGCGCTGGTCCAGGCTTGAGCCACCGCGATCACCTGGCCTTCATGGAGGATGACAGAACACAGCTGCGGGTCGTACTCGGCGTCATGCAGCAGGTCGTTTTGCCAGCTGTGCAAAGGTTTGACGCTGCCCCGGCCGTCGGCGTAACCCAGGCACAGCAGGGCATGCACGGGTTGCATTAACGCCTCGCTAAGTGTCACCAGGCTAAAGCCTTCCGGCCACTGCGCGGCGGGCAATGGCTTGCGCAGGTCCTTGCGCAGCAACAGGCAGTACTCGCTCATTATGCTCAGAAACCTTGCTCGGCCACCGTGCGCGCGGCGAGGATCAGGCACTGGGTCAGCTCCGGCGAAGAGAACTTGGTCAACACCGCATTGGCCCCGGCCAGACGCGCTTTTTCGCTGTTCATCGCGCTGTTCAACGAGGTGTGCAGCAGTACATACAGGTGGGCAAAGTCCGGAGTGTCACGCACGGTGCGGGTAAAGGCGTAGCCGTCCATTTCGGACATTTCGATATCCGACACCAGCACGTTGATCTGATCCGGTGTGCCTTGCAGCTCAAGCAAGCGCTCGATGGCTTCCTTGGCACTGCGCGCGGTGTGGCAGTGCAGGCCCAGGTTGCGCAGGGTAATTACCGACTGCTGCAGCGCTACCTGGCTGTCATCGACCACCAGAATGCGGGCATTGGCTAGCAACTTTGACTCTTCCTTGCTGAGGGTTTCGCCAGTGCTTTCAACTTTCGCCGGGGCGATGCCATGGATGACTTTCTCGATATCCAGCACCTGCACCAGCACACCGTCGACCTGGGTCACGCCGGTGATGTACGAGCGCTTGCCGGAGCCGTAGGGTGGCGGGCGAATGTCGGTGCTCAGGCAGTGCACTATTTTGCTGACGGCCTGCACATGCAGCCCCTGCTTGGAACGGCTGACATCGGTGACGATCAGGCAGCCGCCATCGGGGTCGAGCAGCGGTTGCTCACCGATGGCACGGCTCAGGTCGATCACCGACAGTGACGCGCCGCGCAACACCGCGATGCCTTTCACGTTGGGGTGGGATTCGGGCATTTTGGTCAGTGGCGGGCAGGGAATGATTTCGCTGACCTTGAGCAGGTTGATCGCCAACAACTTGCCGCTGCGCAGAGTGAAGAGCAGGAGGGAGAGTGAATCTGCGCGGGCATTGTTCGATGACATAAAAATCTTCTGTGGTGGGAGCGATACAGGGTTATCGGCGTGAATAAAGAATCCTGTAGCCGCTGACGAGGCACGAGGCTGCGATGTGGGCCGCAGGACCACCGCTTGGGGCCGGGGGGCAACCCATCGCAGCCTCGTGCCTCGTCAGCGGCTACAGGTCGGGGTTATTTCAAGCCCAGGCGCTTGGCCATTCTGCCCAGATTCGCCCGGTCCAGCCCCAGCTCCCGTGCCGCACTGGCCCAGTTGTGCTGATGGCGTTCGAGGCAGGCGCTGATCAATTGGCGCTGGTAGTTTTCGGTGGCCTGGCGCAAGTCGCCCATGGCGTCCGGCACGCTCTGGGGCTCGATCACCGCAGCGCTGGCGCTGGAGGTCGGCAAGTCCAGATCCGCCGCGGTCAGGGTCAAAATCCGTGGCCGCGTGCTGCAATTGCCCAGCGCTTTAAGGGCGCTGCGGCCAATCAGGTGTTCCAGCTCGCGAACATTGCCCGGCCACGAATACTGCACCAGCGCCGCCTGGGCGTCTGGGCTCAGGCGCAAGCTGCCCAGGCCCATGCGCGAGCGGTTCTGTTCCAGAAAGAAGCCGCTCAGCAGCAACACATCGCGGCCGCGTTCACGCAAGGCCGGCACCCTGAGCGGGTATACGCTCAAGCGATGGTAGAAGTCGGCCCGGTAACGGCCGCTGCGCACTTCTTCGGCCAGGTCGCGGTTGGTGGCCGCGATCAGGCGCACATCAACCCGGTGTTCCTGGTCCGAGCCCAAGCGCTGTAACTGCCCGCTTTGCAGCACCCGCAGCAACTTGGCCTGCACGGTCAGCGACAGCTCGCCCACCTCGTCGAGAAACAGCGTACCGCCATTGGCCAACTCGAACTTGCCGCGTCGATCCTGGGTGGCGCCGGTAAAGGCGCCGCGCACATGGCCGAACAGCTCGCTCTCCACCAGGGTGTCGGGCAGGGCCGCGCAGTTGAGGCTGATCAGCGGTTTGTCCGCGCGTGGCGAGGCGGCATGAATGGCCTGGGCCACCAGTTCCTTGCCGACCCCGGTTTCGCCGGTAATCAACACCGTCAGGTCACTGCCACCCACCAGGGCGATTTCTTCAAGCAGGCGTTTATGCACCTTGCTCTGGCCAATCAGCTCCTTGTTGGGCGAATCGTTGGCCTGTCGATAGAGTTCGGCTTTTTGTCGTTCATCCTCAACCCGCAACGCCAGGCGCTCGATGCGCTGAGCCACATTGACCGTGGCCGCAGCCAGGCTGGCAAAGGCCTGCAGGTCATCCAGCGAGACCGGTTCGAAGCGTTTGGAGTCCAGTGCGTCGAGGGTCAGCAGGCCCCAGGGACGCTCTTCGACAAACAGCGGGCAGCCCATGCAGTCGTGGACCTCCAGGTGCTCGGCCAGCCCGTCGACCAGGCCATCATAGGGGTCAGGCAGCTCGCAGTTGCTGGGGAAACGGGTGGGCCCGGGGCTGGCGAGCAACGCCTGAAAGCGCGGGTGCTCGCTGACTTTGAAGCGTCGGCCCAAGGTATCCAGGCTCAAGCCGTCGACGGCCAGCGGCACCAGCCATTCGCCGTCCAGTCGCAGCAGGGCTGCGGCATCGCAAGGCAGCAGTGTGCGCAAGGCATGCAGCAGGCGCCGATAGCGTTCGCTCTCGGGCAGGTCGCGGGACAGATCGTCCACCAGCGGCAGCAGGGTGGTGAGCAGCAGTTTTGCAGTCATTTTGACCTCGTGTAGTCTTTAAGACTATATGTCAGCATGAGTCATAATGACTATATATTATTTAAGTACTTGTTTTTAAAGGCTTAAATAGTTGGCACGGAAACTGATATGTAAAGGGTAATTGTTAAAGCCTACGTGCTCAGGAGTCACCCTTATGCTTACTGCTCAGGATCGTGCCATCGTAAAATCCACCGTGCCACTGCTGGAAAGCGGCGGTGAAGGGCTGATCACACACTTCTATCGCATGATGCTCTCGGAATACCCGCAAGTGCGCTCATTGTTCAACCCGGCCAACCAGGCCAGCGGCGACCAGCCGCGGGCACTGGCCACCGGTGTGCTGATGTATGCGCGGCATATCGATCAGCTCGACCAGTTGGGCGACCTGGTAGCCAGGATCATCAACAAGCATGTTGCGCTGCAAATCCTTCCCGAACACTACCCGATTGTCGGCAGCTGCCTGTTGCGGGCCATCGAGGAAGTGCTGGGCAGCGACATCGCCACCCCGCAAGTGCTCAGTGCCTGGGGCGCAGCCTATAACCAGTTGGCCGATATCCTGATTGGTGCCGAAGCGGCCATTTACGACGAAAAAGCCGCGGCTCCGGGTGGCTGGCGTGGCGGGCGTGAATTCAAACTGGCAGCCAAGGTTGAAGAAAGCGCTGAAATCACCTCGTTTTACTTCCGCCCGGTCGACCAGCAGCCGATTCTCGATTTCGCCCCGGGCCAGTATATCGGCCTGAAAATGATGATCGATGGTGAAGAAGTGCGCCGCAACTACTCCCTGTCCGCACTGGCCCAGGTCGGGCGCTACCGGATCAGCGTCAAGCGCGAGAAGGGTGGGGTGGTGTCAAACTTCCTGCATGACCGTTTGAATGTGGGCGATACCCTGGAGCTGTTCCCGCCTGCAGGCGAGTTCACCCTGACTGACAGCGACAAACCGCTGGTGCTGATCAGCGGTGGCGTGGGTATTACCCCGACGCTGGCGATGCTTGAAGCGGCGCTGGCGACAAAGCGCCCGATCCATTTTATCCACTGTGCCCGTAATGCCGATGTGCATGCCTTCCGCACCTGGGTCGATGAACTGGCTGCCCAGCACCCGCAACTGCAGCGTTTTTACTGCTACGACGAGCAGGGCGAATCTGCAAATCATGTAGGCCTTTTAACAGAGGACGTGCTGGCACAATGGTTGCCGCAAGAGCGTGACCTGGATGCCTACTTCCTGGGGCCAAAAGGCTTTATGGGCGCGGTCAAGCGCCACCTCAAAGCCCTGGGTGTGCCGGAGCAGCAAAGCCGCTACGAGTTCTTTGGCCCGGCGGCAGAGCTGAACTAAGGCTTATTCGCGGGGATAGGTGGGAGCGGGCTTGCTCGCGATGCAGACCACGCGGCCTGTCAGGCAGGCCATGTCGATGCCATCGCGGGCAAGCCCGGCTCCCACAGGTGGTGCATGGCCGAAGTTGTTGCATCGTTTAATCCCCCATTAATCCCCCTGCGACACTTTCCCTGTAACGTTCAGATACATCCAGGCATCCGGTCTGGGTGTAAACTGTACGCCTTACACATAAACAGGCTAAGGGACGCGGGATGACCAATGACATGTTGCAACTGGGTCGGGAGAAGCGCTTCCTGGTCCTGCTCGGGCTGATCTGCCTGGCGCTGATTGGCGGTGCACTCTATATGCAGATCGTGCTCGGTGAAGCACCGTGCCCACTGTGTATCCTGCAACGCTATGCCCTGTTGCTGATCGCCATCTTTGCTTTTATCGGTGCGGCCATGCCGAGCCGGCGCAGCCTTACGGTATGTGAAGTGCTGGTGGTGCTGAGCGCCATTGGCGGCATCATTGCTGCCGGGCGTCATGTGTATATCCTCGCCAATCCGGCAGTAAGCTGCGGTCTTGATGCCTTGCAGCCGATTGTCGACGGCCTGCCGCTGGCGGCGATCTTCCCTTTGGGATTTCAGGTCGACGGCTTTTGCTCAACGCCCTACCCGCCGGTACTCGGCCTGTCGCTGGCGCAGTGGGCGCTGGTGGCCTTTGTGCTGACCGCCGTGCTGGTGCCGCTGGGCATCTATCGCAACCGGAGCAAATCGAGCTGAGCAACGGCTAAATTGTGTTCAGGCGGCCTCGTTCTTCTTCTGGATGTGCGGGGCGTTTTTTTGTCCGTACATAAATGTAAAGAGGGTGTGAGCCGAGCGTCGAAAATGGGTGCGCGACACTGCGACATATTGTCACGGATGGCGTGTCGCAGGCCGTGCCTTTGTCTGACAAGCGGTCTTTTAAAGGTATGACTTTGTGTAACATGCCTGAGGTGTTTTGACGCTGGGGGGAGGGTTGAAAAGTGCCTGGAGAGACTCCATGCAAATTGGCTCAAGCCCTTTTTATTTGGGCGTTTAAGCGGGTTCGGGGGGAGGCGGGATGCGCTAAAAAGGGGCGTTCTGATTGAGGGGTTGTGGCGTGCTACAGCCCTGATTTTGAGGGGCGTTTCAACGCGGGGCGTAATAATAGGTGGGGATTGTTACCGTGGCCGAGAAGAATTATTTCCGAATGAGACGTGGTTTATAGAGAGCTACCTAACTACAATCGCCCGCACTGAACGTCCAGCCTGCTCATCCCTGAGCCCAAGCGGGAAGTTGAAGGCCGACTGGGTTGTTCAATACAGGCGTCCCATGCGACTCCCA
>Ga0256410_1001925_pt1 | contig 14778 bp, 19 predicted proteins | sample PhyWR1_FD_185983 | JGI IMG/M metagenome (GOLD analysis project Ga0256410, IMG submission 185983) | Leaf surface microbial communities from wheat plants in UC Gill Tract Community Farm, Albany, California, United States - DLSL W.R1 | ecosystem: Host-associated > Plants > Phyllosphere >... | reverse complement strand
GATTGCTTTTTTTTATTAATAATGTATTGAAGTGAAAAAAATGAGCTTTCAAAATGTTGAAAACTCATTTTATGCCGAAGTATTATATTTTATTTATTTAAAATTAAATTTTTAATTATCGGTTCAAGGTTGGAAGGAAGATCAGCAGATTTTATTTGATATTTTTTGATTTTCATTTCTTTAAACCAGTTTTCCCAGTATTCTTTGATAACAGCTTCTTCAAAAGGATTTCCTTTTTCCGGATTGATGCCGAGAACAATTACTTCCAGATTATCGAGGTTATCATTTGCTTTTACAAAACCGAATTTATTTTTCTCAATTATATCTTTAAAATTGGAGGTTGTCAGACCGTTTGCTTTTATCAATTTACTTGTAATATAAGAAGTTTTATTTTCTTCTATAAATTTAGTGTCATCGTGATACATATATCCATCCGTAAGAATAAAAAGTATATTTCTGCGATCGTCTTTAATGCAATAATCCGTAATTTTATTTTTAAAGAATTCCCAAATATCCGATCCGACGTAATTTCCATCTTTTATAGCCGATTGATAAATATTTAAAGGCAGTTCAGAATATTTTTTATCAACCGAATCAAAATAATTTCGTTGAGTGTTCTTATTAAACGAAACTTTAAGTTCTTTTGTCAATTCATTCATTTTTGGATCTAAAGGTTCCGGATTGAAGAAAACCTGCATTTGATCATCATAAGTAATGATTTTCTTTGATTTGATATGATCCAGAAATCCTTTTTCAATGGCTTTAATATATTCAGTATCTCTTTGAAAATATTCCATTGTCGGATTGGGATTGGTTTTTGGGTCAATTCTGTCTGATAAATCGATTAAAATACTGATATTAACATTGTTTGAATCAACTTCAGACGGACAATTTGTACAAGGTGCCGGTGGTGTTTTACAACAAGAAACAATACAAATTATAATTAATAGATAAAATATTTTTTTCATAATCTATATTATAAAGATGATAAATAAACTAAATTTTGATTGTCAGAATTAGCACCTACATTTTCCAGATTGGTATTGTAAGTTGTTATACAATCATCAATCATTGTTTGTTTTTCTGTTCTTGAAACTGCTATTTTTTCTCCGATAAAAGTTATCCAGCCTTGGACATATTCCGAAGCATATAGTTTGTAATCTTTTGTAGGGATGATTACTCCATCGATAATGTTTTGGAGTTCTTCTATTCTTCCTTTAGTTTTAATAATCAGCTCTTTTGTTGTTCCTATACTTGCAATGATTTCTTCGATTTCTTTTCTCAAAACATTGATTTTTTCTAAAATGAAAAGAACATTCTTTTGTCTGATTTGTTGTTCGTTTTTGATCTTGTCTTTTTCTTTATGCTCTTTCATTACAAAGTCGAAAACTAATCCCCAGATAATGTAAACAATAAATCCTGCGAAAATGATTCCCCAAAATTGATTTTTAGTAAAAGCTATTTTAAGATTAAAATCAGGGGAGTTAAATGTTTTATTCAATTCATATAATCTCCATTCAATTTCATAGGCTAAAATGGCATCAAAGACAAATGTTACAATAAATAATATTGCTAATTTGGTGTAATTGATTTTGGTTTTATTTTCTCCAAACATATGAATCAGAAATCCTAATCCTAAAAAAACAAACGGAATCAAAGTAACGAATGCGCCTTCAATCGGTCCTTCATTCCAAGCTTTATTAAATGCTTGTGCATCGAATACGCTTTGTATTACTGTACTTTTCGCATCAAAAGTTTTAAAAAATGCTGAGTAAGAGGTAGAAATATAAAATGTTAACAGATATAAACTTATTGGAATCAAGAGAAGTGTTCCAATCCAAAATTTTGCAGATGCTCCTCTTGTAGCTTTTACATTATATTTGTCAGGGTTTCTGGGTAAATCTATAATTTCCGCTTTTAAAATTTCAATTTGATTTTGATGATTTTCAATTTCTAAATTTTTCTTTTTCAACTGTTCTTCCTTTGTTTCCACTGCAACAGCTAAAGCTTTCGTTTCTGTTTCCTTGTTCTTTTGTTCATTAATGTAAGATTCTTTTAGTTTCTGTTGTTTTTCGACCATTTCTTTTTCCTCATTCTGGAATTTCGAATAAACGGCGTCAAGACATATTGAGAGGGTAGAATGGTTTCCGCTGGTTCTAGAACTATCTCTGTATCCAGATTCGTGATAGGTTCTTTTTCTAGTTTCTTCAAGAGATTCTTCATTAGAATTTATTTCAACTTTTGGCAGTTGCTCTTGTTTTGGTTCTGTTGGAGCAGACTTTAATTTAAATATGTTCTTTATGCTTGTGGTGTCCATAGGATCTAGTTTTTTAATTCATATAAAATTTCACTTTTGTTCTTTCCAGTTTTTACGGCTTCGATGAGGTAGTCAACAATTGCTGTTACATTTTCTTCTAAAAAGCCAAACATCAGAACATATTTTTCCATTGCAGAATATTCATTCGGGGAAACAATACCGTCTGCCCAAATCATTACTGTGAGATCGTACAGGTAATCTATTTTTTCTTCAAGTGTTTGTGGAACTAAAGATTTATTAATTGGATTTAAAAGAATCTCATCCAAATTTTTAGAAGAAATACCTCTTTCTTCGGCACATTTATATAACATTTTCAATTCTAAAGCGCTGAAATCGTCATCACAAATTGCCATCTGATAAAGCCTTAAAAAATGAGCTTTGAGATTTTCTGTTATTTGACTATTCTCCATAGTTTTTTATTCTTTTGGTTTTCTAGGATTTACGATTCTATCTCGTGAATGAGATTTTTGATAAGTAATGCGCTCAGAAGTTTCTTCGGGAATTTCTTCTTCCTTTTTCTGTTCTTTTTTTTCAATAAAAGTGATTAGCAGAAATAATATTCCTGCAATAATATCAATAGGAATCCATAAATTTTTTCGGTATAAATAAATGGGAAAAATGGGATTGAAAAGAATGAGAATGATAAAGAAAATTATACTGAAATAAAGCTGTTTAGAAATTAAAGTATTGTATAAAATAATTAGAGCTCCAACAGAAACAAGAATTCTAAGAAAAGTATAATATTCTATAGGAAGTTTGAAAATACCTGCAAAACAACATAACGCACAAAAGGTGAGAAATGGTTTCATTTTTTTCTGATTTTAAAATCCTGTTCTGAGATTATATTTGTAATTAAAACTATCTTCTGACATAAAAATGAAAATGAAGAAGTCGAACAGTGCAATTAATACAGGAATGAATGTCCAGCAAAATATGAGATAAAGTATCCCCATTACATTTTGTCCCAAATAGAACCTGTGAATGCCTAATCCTCCTAGGAAAAAAGCAAGTATTACTGTAGTAGATTTTGATTTCATAATATTAAACTCTTGATAAAATTTCGTTTTTCTTGTTTTCAAATTCTTCAGGCGAAATAATTCCGTTTTCCATTAATCCTTTTAGTTTTTGTAAAAGAGCAAACGGATCTTCATTTTCTATCATCATTGGATTTGGTTGTTGCTGGAATTGTTGTGTATGTGCAATAATTGGTGTTGCATTATTTACGGTAACACCGCCTGCAGAGGCTCTTCTTGTTTCCAAGTCCTTTTCTCTTCTTACACCTCGCATTTGCTCTTCGATTTCCTGAGCGTATTGATACAGTTTTCTTGCCTGTGCTTTTGGAAGATAATCCATCACATTGGTGAAATTTCTTGTCGTTCTCATCATAAAAGTAGAACCTAGTATCCCTTCTTTGATATGACAGTCTGCTACATCTACCCAGCTGTAATCCTGAAAATCCATTGATAACCCAAAAGTTTTGGGTCTACAGAAAATAATTCTTTTATTAGTAAGAGCTATACAGTCAGGAGATAGATTGATAGCTGGCTTTTTCTGAACAGCAATGTATTCTAAAAATTCCTGAGAAGTTAGAAGGCTATTGATTTTTTCCAGAAGTTTTTCAACCGATTTTGGGTCTTGTTCTTCGTTTAAAAATTTCTTTAAATTCATAATATTTAGTTTTAATGATTACAGTAGAATAATTTATTCTAGCCTGTTTTTAGCTTCAATTTGTTGTTCATACCAGAATTTTTGAGTGCTAAAATCCAAAGGCCAGTCTCTTTGGGCTTGTTTTTTTATAGGATTATCGTCTATAGTTTCCATATAATCGTATGCTTCGATCTGCTGATTAATCCAAAATTCTTGAGTGGAATAATCATTGGGCCAATCTTGTTTTGCTTTTTCTTTTAGCTTGATTATTATTGCCTCTTTTTTAGAATCTGTTTTTGTTGCTTCTATTTCCTGTGGATGAACATCAGGAGTTTCATAGGAATTAAGAATTTTGTAGGAAGAATCTTTAGTTTTCTTATCATCCATACTTCCAAAAGCGATTAATAAGAAAAATAGAAAAAGACCAGCTGAAATGATTTGTTTAATGTTTTTCATAGATGTTAATATTTAAAAATTTTATAAATGGGAGAGTAATTCCAATCAAATAGAATGCAGTGTCAATTATGTCAAAGGTTCCTGGAATTATTTTAAAAAGTTGAAGAAACTCTGACATCACAGCTACAATAGGAATGCTGAAAATCCAAAAAAAGCTACGTTGTGTAATTGAGGATTTCCATATCTCTAAAGAAAGAGCAGTATAAGAAAATACCCAAAGTCCATCTGGGAGACTATAAATAAACCAATCAGGAAACGAAAGAATATTTTTTAAGCTCTTAATCGTATTAATTTCATCAGATAGATTCAAATATTCAAACCAATGATACATTATAAGTCTATCAGTTCTAAAAATAATGTAAATCAATCCGCCTAAAACAACGGGGAAGAATAACAATATGATTTTTAAAGTTCGGATAATCATTTGACATCCTTATAATAAACATATCCAGTTTTTCCACTTTCTTTGATTTTTACTTTATACCAAGAATCTAATTTTGAAAGCTGAATTAATTTTGTGTTTTTAGAAATATTCTCTATTACTTTTGATTGAAAGGATGGTTTTTCAAAAATATTGGTTGAGCGATCTGATGTTATCATTTCAGAATTATCTTTGGAAATATTTGAAAAATTTTGTGATTGATTTCCTTTCTTAGCTTTGCGAGATGCAGGCTTTGTTTTTTTTGAATAATAATCGGAACTTCTATTATTTTTCGATTTGTTACCACTGCAAACACCACAAGTTCCTCCGGCTCCACAGTGACCACATCTCGAACAACTGGAACAAGCCGTGCAATATTCTGAACCTGTACATCTTCCACCGTGCCCGTTGTTTTCTGTTTTTGAAAAATAAAAGGAAGTGAAAGTAATCAGAATAATTCCGAAAAATAATACTAGATTTTTTTTCATCTTAATTATAATTTTCAATGGTTTGATGAAGTTCATTTCTGTGATTATAAATCTCGTCAAGTGAATCAAGATTCATTTTCTCTCCAGAATCTTTCCCGTTATGGAATAACTCAATTAATTTTCTATTAGCTCCGAAATGAAATCTGCAAATTGGCTTTCTATTATTGTCATCCAGCAGAATCCCGAAATAAGATTGTGTGTCTCTGTAAGCAATTCTTTCAGCAGAGATTTTCTCACGTAAAATGGCTTTTACAATTTGAAAAGCTTCTAATTCTTCATCTGTAGTTATAACTTTTGAAGTTTCATTGTTCTGGTCAATGCTTGTCGTGGAAACAGTTGTTTTTTCTGTCTCGATATTATCATTAATTACCAATGCAGATTTTAATCTTGAACTGATTGATTCCGAAATTGAAAGACTTAAAGCTCTTTTGGTATATTCCTTAAATATAACCATTCTATTCGCTGTTAGTGGTCTTTCGAAGAATCGATTAACCAATAACTTTACTATTTCGTCAGAAGGGTTTTCAATTTCTTTTTCGAATTCTTTTCTGATGGCTTTGATATATTTCAGAGCTTCCGCAGAGTCCAAAATCGATTCAAGGTTGTAACCTGACTTTGTAAAACTCTCAAGAACTTTGATGGAACTGTCTTTCAAATCATCAAGATTGATTGTAAAAAATGGTTTTTCATCCATAATGTTTGGCTTCTCCAAATCAGTGTAGAAATTGTAAATGATTCCATTAGTCAAAACGCCGAATCTTGCTTTGGAAACGTGATAATAACGATGAAGCTGAGAATTGTGCGCATCCGCATTTTCTTTCCAAGTTTTACACTCTATAATAAGAATGGGTTCGTTATCCTTTTTGATGACAAAATCAACTTTTTCGCCTTTTTTGGTTCCAATATCAGCAATGAATTCCGGAATAACCTCAGTCGGATTGAAAATATCGTAACCAAGAATCTGAATAAAAGGCATTACGAAAGCCGTTTTCGTAGCTTCCTCAGTTTGTATCTGATCTTTGAGACCATTTACTCTTTGATGCAGTTGTTCTAGTTTTAATTTGAGTTCCATAGTTATTAGTTTGTTTCGTCGATAGTTTCTGCGGTTGGTGCATTTTCTTTTACAGAAGCAATTCCGTTTTCCATTCCTTGTTTTGTAGCGTAATATTGACTTTTGCCAATTATTTCCCCATTTCCAGCTTTCAGAACGAAATAATCTTTGTCGTTTACAGCAACTTTTCTCTCAAATCTGGAATCTATTTGTGAATTAATTTTTACGGAATCTATTCCGTTTTTACATCCAGATTTAGAAACGTAACCTTCACTTGTCAAAATGATTTCACCGTTTCCAGCTTTCAAATTGAATTGATATTCATTATTGATTCTTTTTGTGATGATAAATTTTCCCATTGTTATTTTTTTATTTGTTATGAATGAATCTTTCTGATATTTCGTATTCCTCAAGAACACAATTGTTTGGTAAAATAATTTGAATTTGTTTTGTGAATGGATTTTCAAAGATTTGAAATCCACTTCTGCAATTAGAATATCTATACTTTAAGGCTTTTAGTCCTGAAATTAGTCCTTCATTAATCGTCTTATCAAATACATATCTAGAACAACTTTTTCTGAATATGCATTTCCTTCTTTTAGATTTAGGAATTAAAAACCAATATATTTTAATTGGCAAGATCAATAGATATTTAGCCATTATTTTCTTTACTAAATACAACCATTTGGTATGAAGCCATAAAACCTTGTTTTGCACCCGCTCCAAAACATCCATTGTCTGGCTGAATATATGTTGACACACTTTCAAGTCTCACGTACTTCCAACCTTGGCTAACGTAATTTTTTACTAAATCTTCAATTGTTGAGCTACGATATTTGTGTTCTGTTGTTGCTGGTTAAGAGTTGCAACAAAAGGAACAATTTTGTATTCCATAATAGATTGTTTTTTATTTGTTTAACAATCCAAAAGTACCTCAGTCAAATATTCTTTTTTTACGGATTTCCGTAAAAGCAAAAAACTTTCAAATATTATTTGAAAGTTTTTAATTAAATATGATTATTGTAGCAGATTAGATAATCCCAAAATCCTTGCAAAAAGCGATAAGCTGTTCATTGCTATTGATGTCTAAAGATTCTTTAATTTCCTTCAATCTTTTTTCCACTGCACTCATACTAGCAGGTTTGATGTTATTTTCTTTCAGATAATCGGGTATATTTTTAAGAAGAATCCCGTTGGCTAATAGAGAAACGAGTAAAGTGTCATATTCAGAAAACTCGAAAGAATTTCGTTCAGAACTATTTGTTTTCAAATCATAAGAAATATATTTTTCATTGTTGAAAACTGCTCTTATTGCTTTTTTCAAATCTTTTACATCTTCACGCCCTTTTTTTACATAACCGTTGATGTGTTGTTCTGTAAAAAGTTTCTCAATAATAACTTCCTTCTTTTCAACAGAGAAAACAATCACTTTCAAATTTGGTTGAAGTTCTCTTGCGGCAAAAATAAGCTGTTGACCATTTTTTAGATTTTGCTCTCTATGATCCTCATCAAAAGAAAGGTCTGTAATTAAAAGCTCGAAGGGATTTTTTTCAAGCAAATTCATTTTGATTCTGCTAAGTGCGTCATCACAATAATTGACATATTTAGGATTGGTAATTTTGAGGTCTTCTAATGCTTTTTGAACAGAGATATTGGAACTTTCGTAATCTTCGGCGATAAGAATTTTTGTAAACATATGTGTATTATTTTAGACTGGAAATGAAATGTTGATTTTCAATAGATTATTGGTTTCTGTGTCAAAAATAATTGTTCCGTTGATAGCATTAATACGGTTTTCCATATTTTGCAATCCATTTTTTGGAGAAAGTTGTTTTATTCCGATTCCGTTGTCTGTATATGAGATATTTATTCTCGAATTTTCTTTAGCAAATTTGAGAGAAACAATATTTGCTTGGCTGTGTTTTTTCATATTTGTCATCAATTCCTGAAGAACCAGGTAAACTTCTGTTTTATTCTGAAAACTGACACCTTCCCAGAGTTTTTCATTATTTCCGATGGGAATAAATTTCACAGCGTCTGAAGAATAAGAATTCAGCATATTATAAAGCTGTTCAGAAAAACTTTGATTTTCGTTGATATCTTTATTTTCGTAAGAAATATCTCTGGAAGTTTCGTATGCATTTTCCAAACCGAATAAGAGAGCATCTTTGTCAATCACTTCTTTATTCTCAACTTGTGACATCAATTGATAAATTCTGTTGGCAACTTTATCGTGGACTTTTTTGGAAATTTTAAGCTCGGTATTTTTTACTTCTAAGAGTTTTTCTTGCTGAAGTCTTTTCTGTCTCTTTCTTAAATAAATATAAAAACCAATTAAAATAAAAAAAGCTACTATTAAAGCAATGTTTCGAACTGTTATTTTATTTTGTCTTTCCGTGCTTTCTGCTTTAGCTTTTAGGAAATCAGCTTTATTCTTTTCCGTTTCATAACGGATAAGTGCAAACTGATTTTTGGCTTTACTTCTAGCTGTTTGAAGACTATCATTTAGTTTTTGATAAACTTGAAAATAATGTTTTGAATTTTGAGAATTTTCTAAAGTAATTAATTTTTGTAAAGCTTCAATTTGATCATCAGGACTTTCGATTTTCTTAGAAATATTATACATTTTTCTTGCATAAAATAGCGCAGAATCAGGATTGTTCTTAGTATAATAGTCTGCTAAATGGGAATAGCTGGAATTGAGTCCCCAATAATCTTGTTCTTTTATTTTGATTTTTAATGCTTCATGGAATTCTGGAACAGGATTGTGATGAGTATTCTGAATCCACTTTGTGAATGCAAGATTATCTAAAATACGTGATCTGTTTTTTGTGTTTTCCTTATTTTTAATCAATAGATCAGTTAAAATTTTTATTGATTTACTATAATCTTTATTTCTTCTGTAGTTGTTAGCAAGATTATTTGTATAGAGATTTTTATTTATTGAGTCCTTTGAAAATAATATAGCTTTTTCATAAAACTCGATTGCTTTATTATAGTTTGTTAATTTACTAGATAATATTCCTAGTACATTATAATTAATAGATAGATAATTATATAATGATGAATCTTTGTCATTAAAATGTTTTAATGCAGAAATACCTGTTTCCAAACCTCCGTAATTATCACCATATTCCTCTTGAATAATAGCCATATTAACAAGACATCTTCCAACATCTGCACTATCATGTTGTTCTAAAAAAACATTTTTTGCTTTGTCAAAATATTGAAATGCACTATCTGTTTTTCCTGATTCTCTAAAAGTAAAAGCTTTATCATAATAAGAATTTTTAATTTCTTTCTTTTTAATAACTTTTTCTTTAGAACAAGATAGAATTATAAGCAAACATAAAGACTTGAATAATTTCAAAATTTATAAATTTTTATGAAATTAAAACAAAAAAACGAAAGGAAAAACCTTTCGTTTCATAATTATATTTGAATTTATTTTTTTGGAGGAATGGGATGTCCATCTTCTCCACCTGTACCTCCCGGATCTGGTTGTGTAGCCGATACTGTAGTTGTCGTTCCATCGTTTCCACAATTTGATGTATTTGAACTTGAAGGATTTGAAATTAATCCCAATAATATTAAAAGAAATTGTAACATGATTTTAAAAATTTAAAAATTTGCATTGGTGTTCTTCCTCGCGAAACAGATCACGAGCAGGTTTACACAGTTTTGAAAAAAGAAGCGCTTCTTAAATTTTTGGGAAGTGACCTTCAAAAACGGAAGAGAAATTTCTGCTTCCCAAGTCAGAGATTTTCCTCCGTCTTATCAGGTTGTTTTTTGAAACCAGTTTTGTAACTTTGTTTTTGTAATGTTTTGTTTATCACTGATTTCTGAGGCAAAGATGCAATGTAAATTAAAGTGAGGGTTAGAAAGTTTTTGGAAAGTTTTTGGAAAGTTTTTTACGGAAAAACGTAAAAATTTCAGTGAGAAACATATTATTTTTCGCCAATAATTTTATTGATATGTCAAAATTTTTACCTCAGAAAAGAAAACTACTTGAACAAGTATTAGAAAAAGCATCGAGTGAGACAACAGAAACCTCGCCTAGTGGTATTCTGAAATCATTAGAAAGGGCTTTGCTCGATGATTTTAAGATTAGTTTAAGTTATAGGACTTTTGAAACTTACTATAAAGCTATTGTAGAAAATGATGGTGATTATAATATAAGACCAGCTATTTTGGATGATTTGAGTGTCTATTTAGGGTATGATAGCTTTAGAGATTTTTGTTTTGATTGGAAAACTATAGAATATACAATAACTCAGACACTATCCAAAATTGTTATAAATATTACAAATAAGCCAATTTTTACGATGCCTAATTTTGTGAAAAACGGTTTAGGAATAGCTGAATTCTCTTTTGTTTTACTTCTTTTAATGGGAGGTGTCGCTTTTTCTGCAGATAAAAAAAATGATAATAAATTAACAAATATTATAAGTTTAATCTGGAGAAATGATTTTGATACAGATAAAAAATATATGTATTGGAATGGACAAAGATTTGCTGCAACAGATAGCGGTTCGCTAGGATCTCAATTTAATGTAGTTCCAATGAATAAAGAATTATTTAAATATCAACAAAAAATCACAAGACCAGATACAATTACAAAAAAGTCATTAGATAAAGTTTGGTATTCAAAGTATAAAAATGTTGTAGAGTTTTTCACGGCTGATGGTAAGAATCCTGAAAATGGAAAAGAGTTAAAAGGGTTATCAGAACATATGATTGAAGAACATATTAATAAAAAATAAATTTAATATCTTCCAACTAACAATTTTGTAAGTTCTTTGATAAAGAAACCTTCTTATATAGCTTTGTCCAAAAGTTTACAATATGGATTTGCAATATAATATTACAGGTTTCCACCATTACTCGATCAAAGCAATTGATTTTGATGAAACGGTTCAGTTTTATGAAGTTTTAGGATTTAAAGTTTTACATTCTTGGTCGTTGCCGGATTTCAATCTGGAAAAATGTGTGATGATGTACAATTCTAAAATCAATTCTTATATCGAAATCTGTGATAAGAATGCAGATATGCCAAGCCAAGGAAGAAAGAGAAAGGGAGATGAAGAGTTTGTAGAAAACTCGATTTTACATATCTGTTTTGTTGTAAAAGATGCAGAAAAGGCTAGAGTAGAAGCTTTGAAAAATGGAGCAAAAGATTTAAGCGAAGGTATTTCCGAAATTGATTTGAGTAATGAAAATAAAAATATCAATGTCAGAAATAGTCTCGTTTATAGTCCTAATGGCGAAGTGATTGAGTTTTTGGAATCGATTTCGTTTGAATAATTATTGAAATCAATTTTATTCAAGATGTCAAAATAATCCAAAATTTTATTTCCTTTTTCAGTTAAAGAATAGGTGGATTGTATTTTATCTTTTGAGTTGGAAATAATGTAATCCGCTTCCAATTCCTTCAATTGTTTGGTTAAAATCCTGTCTGTAATTTGAGAAAGTACAGTTTTGAATTCAGAATATTTCAATGTCTGATTTTTCAAAAGAAAGATGAGTGATATTTTCCATCTTCCACTGATTTGAGACATTATTTTGTGAGCATTACAATAGTCCTGCAACAATTTTTCGTTGATTGAGTTGGTTGAGTTTTCTTTGCGCATTTTATTTCCATTTCCAATTTAATTCAATGTTTTCTTTCAAGCCAAAAGTATTTTTAATTTCAGATAATTTTATTTTAAAAGTATTAATATCATTGATTTCTCTTTTAGGAATTATAAGGCTTTGTCCTGTTATTAATTTCAGAAAATAATAATTTTCGATTTCATTGATTTCGGTTAAAGCTGTGTAATTTGTTTTTGATTCACCTAAGTTACTCTCCTCAATAATTTGATTTTCAGTAAAATTTAAATTAAAGGTTATGCCAAATCTTTCTTTATAATTTTCATTGATATACTTTTTATAATGATTTATATAACGTTTGCTCTCAAAAATTTTATAAATAACTAATATAAATATATAAAGTATCAACAAAAAATAAGGAAATGAATCAATCGAGTTATATGCGTAAAAAAGCATTATACAAAAAGTAACTATCAAGATAATTAATGTTCTTACTCTTTGTGATTTGATATTTTTACTTTTGGAAGCTCCATATAATTGATATTCTAAAAAGTCCTTTTCAGTAAGGCTTATGTTGATTTTCATCCTATAGTTTTAATTTTTCTCAAATATACAAACATCAAACTCCCAAAAACAAAAAACTCCGCCAAAAAGCAGAGTTTCAATTTATTTAAAAGAAGAATTTTACATTCTGTTCACGACATTAATTCCCAACATCGATAATGATTTTTTAATTGTTTTTCCAGCTAGTTCAGACAACTGAAGACGGAACTGTTTCGCATTTTCATCATCCTGATTTAGGATTGGATTATTTTGATAGAACGAGTTGTACGTTTTTACCAATTCATAAACATAATTAGCCACCAAAGCAGGGCTAAGAGATTCCGCAGCTTTGCTTACAACATCTTTGGATTCGGACAAAAGCATAATCAAATCCTTCTCGTTTTCATTCGGAAGGTAAGTTCCCAAATTCTCATTTCCTGAAAACTCAGCCTTAGTCAGAAGCGACTGAATTCTCGCATAAGTATATTGAATAAAAGGCCCGGTATTTCCATTGAAGTCGATACTTTCCGCAGGATTGAAAAGCATTTTTTTCTTCGGATCTACTTTCAGGATAAAATATTTCAAAGCACCCAAACCAACCGTTTCGTAAGATTTCTCTTTGTCTTCGTCGCTCAAATTCTCTAACTTGCCCAATTCCTGTGATTTTTCCTTTGCAGTTTGATACATTTCCTGAATCAAATCATCGGCGTCAACCACCGTTCCTTCACGGGATTTCATTTTTCCTTCCGGCAATTCTACCATTCCGTAAGACAAATGATAAAGCTGGTCAGCCCATTCGTAACCCAATTTTTTTAGGATTTTGAAAAGAACCTGAAAGTGATAATCTTGCTCATTTCCTACTGTATAAATCAGTTTTTGAAGGTCATTCTTTTTGAAACGCTCCACAGCAGTTCCAAGATCCTGAGTCATATAAACCGAAGTTCCGTCAGAACGCAGCAACAGTTTTTGGTCAAGTCCTTCGTCTGTCAGGTCGCACCAAACAGAACCGTCATCTTTTTTGTAAAGAATTCCTTCTTCCAAACCTTTCTGAATCAAATCTTTACCAAGAATATAAGTATTGCTCTCATACTGAACCTGGTCAAAATTAACACCCAATCTGGAGTAAGTTTGATTAAATCCTGCATAAACCCATTCGTTCATCATTTTCCAAAGTTGTCGAACCTCTGGGTCATTTTGCTCCCATTTCAAAAGCATTTCTTGAGCTTCTATGATAGATGGCGCTTGCTTTTTTGCAGTTTCCTCGTCTATTCCGTCAGCAACCATTACCTTGATTTCGGATTTATACAATTTATCGAATTCCACATAGTAGTTTCCGACCAATTTATCGCCTTTCAAGCCAGTAGATTCCGGCGTTTCTCCGTTCCCGAATTTCTCCCAAGCCAACATAGATTTACAGATGTGGATTCCACGGTCATTGATGATTTGAGATTTGATAACATTATAACCGTCCGCTTTCAGGATTTCGGCAACAGAAAAACCGAGAAGATTATTTCTGATATGTCCCAAATGGAGTGGTTTATTTGTATTTGGTGAAGAATATTCTACCATTACCGTTTGATTTTTCGGTGTTACATTATCGAAATCATTTCTGATTTCGGATAATTGCTCGGCGAACAATTGGTCTTTGATTTTGAGGTTAAGAAAACCTTTTACCACATTGAAGCTTTCAACAAAATCTATTTGATTTTTCACTTCTTCGCCCAATTCGTTTCCGATAATATCCGGACTTTTTTTCGCCTGTTTCACCAAAGGAAAAATGACAATTGTGAAATCTCCCTCAAACTCCGTTTTGTTTTTCTGAACTTCCAGCACTACGCCTTCGATTCCATAGAGTTGAGCAATGATTTCGGTTATTTTTGACTGTATATTTTGTTTAATATTCATTTCGGAATTTTGTGTTGCAAATTTAAAAATTTAAAATAGGTTTAGGTAATAATATTATTACAATGACACTTTCAGAGAGGATTTAATTCACTATTAATTCTTTCTCATTATTTGATAAAGCTTTCCTCTTACTCAATCTCAAAAATCTAATCACTAAAAGAATTGCAGAAATCGTCAAACCGATTCCCAAAGCAATCCACATCCCGAAAGCGCCCATTTTCAGAGTCACACAAAGAAAATAACCAACCGGAATGGTGAAAACCCAATAAGCCAAGAATGTAATGACACTTGGGATTTTCACATCCTGAATTCCTCTCAGGCAGCCTAAAGCTGTTACCTGGATTCCGTCTGATAATTGGAA
>Ga0256410_1001917_pt1 | contig 14799 bp, 11 predicted proteins | sample PhyWR1_FD_185983 | JGI IMG/M metagenome (GOLD analysis project Ga0256410, IMG submission 185983) | Leaf surface microbial communities from wheat plants in UC Gill Tract Community Farm, Albany, California, United States - DLSL W.R1 | ecosystem: Host-associated > Plants > Phyllosphere >... | reverse complement strand
CGCGGCAATGGTGATTTCTTTCACCAGCTTGCCGAAGATCTTGCCCTTGGCATTGGATGCCGCTTCTTTATGTTTGACTTTCCACTGTGCGCCCATGACTCACTCTCTAACTGTCCATGGCGCCGAGACGTCTACTGGCCGGCGCTTTGGCGGCAGAGTTTATAGCGCAGCCACGCTTCGTTCCAGCAAAAACCCTCAGGGCGCCAACTCGAAAACCGCCTGGATCATGCGCTGCGAGTGCCGCCGTTGCAGGCAGCCGAGCAGGTGCCGGTTCACCAGGCCATCGCCCTGGATAGGCACTGCGCGCACCCTCGGGTCGGGGCTGACTTCAATCGAGGACACCACGCCGACGCCCAGTTCGGCCGCGACCGCTTCAGTCACCGCTTCACGGCTATCCAGTTCCAGCAGCACCCTGGGCTGCACATCGACCGCCCGGCACGCATCGTCAAAGGTGCGCCGGGTGATGGAGCCGGGCTCGCGCAGCACCATGATCACGTCATGCAATTGCGTGAGTGCAATACCTTCGCGCAGGCTCGCCCACGGATGCGCCGCCGGCACCAGTGCGCAAATGCGCGACTTACCCAAGGGTTGCAGGTGCACACCATTGCGCGGCGCCACTTCGGTGAGCACGGCCACGTCGGCATGCTCGGCCAACAGCGCCGCCAGGGTTTCCTGGGCGTTGCCCAGACGCAGGTTCACGGTGATGCCCGGGTAGCGTGCACGCAGGCTGGCGATCATCGGCATCACCAGGTGCGGGCCGTCCGCTGCGACTTCAAGGCGCCCGCTGAGCAGTTGGCGATTGGCCTCCAGCAGGGTCTGCGCCTCGTCCACCAGGCCGAAGATCGCCCGGGTGATCGCCGCCAGGCGCGTGCCCTCCTCGGTCAATTCAACCCGTCGAGCGGTGCGACGCAGCAGCGGAATCTGGTAGTGCTCTTCCAGCGCCTTGATGTGCCCGGTCACCGCCGGCTGGCTGATAAACAGCCGCGCCGCCGCCCGGGTAAAGCTGCCCTCGCGGGCCACGGCATCAAATGCGCGCAATTGAAACAGGTTCATGGTTATCGGCCTCGCTGATGGCTCGCATAACAACAAACAATTTGATTGATGACAAGCCAAACTGCAATTTAGGCGCCGTAGCTTTCACACCAACGCCTGGCGAGAACTTGCAATGATCACTGCCGCTCCGCGCCTGCTGACCCCTGGCCCCCTGACCACCTCGCCGCGCACCCGCCAGGCGATGCTGGAAGACTGGGGCTCATGGGATGCGCGCTTCAATCAACTCACCGCCAGCGTCTGTGCACGGCTGCTGGCGATTCTCAACGGTGCGGACAGCCACCACTGCATTCCCCTGCAAGGCAGCGGCACCTTTGCCGTCGAGGCCGCCATCGGCACGCTGGTGCCCCGTGACGGCAAGGTGCTGGTGCTGATCAACGGCGCGTACGGCAAGCGTCTGGCAAGGATTTGCACAGTGCTCGGTCGCGCATTCAGCACCTTCGAAACCGCCGAGGATGCCCCCACCACCGCCGCCGATGTGGACCGCCTGCTGCACGCCGACAGCCGCATCAGCCATATCGCCCTGGTCCACTGCGAAACCAGCACCGGCATCCTCAACCCGCTCGCGGAGATTGCGCAGGTGGTCGCACGCCACGGCAGGCGGCTGGTTATCGACGCCATGAGTTCGTTCGGTGCACTGCCCATCGATGCCCGCGAAATACCCTTCGACGCGCTGATCGCGGCCTCTGGCAAATGCCTGGAAGGCGTCCCGGGCATGGGCTTTGTGTTCGCGCAGAAGGCCGCGCTGGCTGCAGCCCAAGGCAACAGTCACTCGCTGGCGATGGACCTGTTCGACCAGCACAGCTACATGGCCAGCACCGGCCAGTGGCGCTTCACCCCACCGACCCATGTGGTTGCCGCCCTGCATGAGGCGCTGCTGCAATTCGACGAAGAAGGCGGCCTGCCCGCCCGCCACCTGCGCTACGCCAACAACTGCCAGGCGCTGCTGGAAGGCATGGCCGCGCTAGGCCTGCGCTGCTTCCTGCCGGCCGCCATCCAGGCACCGATCATCGTCACCTTCCACGCTCCGCAAGACCCGCGCTATCGATTCCAGGCGTTCTACGAGCGGGTCAAAGCCAGGGGCTTCATCCTGTACCCCGGCAAACTGACCCAGGTGGAGACATTTCGCGTCGGCTGCATTGGGCATGTCGACGCCACGGACATGCGGGCGGCGGTCACGGCGATCGGTGAAGCGCTCCTACACCCCAACAGCATCCACAGGACTTGAACCATGCAGTATCAAAACCCCAACACCCTGCAAGCGGTGATCCTCGACTGGGCCGGCACCGTGGTCGATTTCGGCTCGTTCGCGCCCACGCAGATCTTCGTTGAGGCGTTCGCCGAATTCGGCGTGCAGGTATCGATCGAAGAAGCCCGTGGCCCCATGGGTATGGGCAAGTGGGACCATATCCGCACCCTCTGCGACCAGCCTGAAGTGGCCGCGCGCTACCGCCAGGCGTTCGGCCGCACGCCCACTGATGCGGACGTGACCGCGATCTACCAGCGCTTCATGCCGTTGCAGATCGAGAAGATCGCCGAGCACTCGGCGCTGATCCCCGGCGCCCTCGACACCATCGCGGCGCTGCGTGCGCAGGGCATCCGAATCGGCTCCTGCTCTGGCTATCCCCGGCAGGTGATGGACAAGGTGGTCGCCCTGGCGGCGAGCAACGGTTATGTCGCCGACCACGTCGTGGCCACCGATGACGTCCCCAACGGTCGCCCGTGGCCGGCGCAGGCTCTGGCCAACGTGATCGCCCTGGGCATTGACGACGTGGCGGCGTGCGTGAAAGTCGATGACACCGTGCCGGGCATCCTCGAAGGCCGTCGCGCCGGCATGTGGACCGTGGCGCTGACCTGCTCCGGCAATGCGCTGGGCCTGACCTACGCGCAATTTCTGGCCCTGGACAGCGCCACGCTGGCCGCCGAACGCCAGCGTATCGAAGTGATGTTCGCCGACTCGCGCCCACACTACCTGATCGAAACGATCAGCCAGTTGCCAGCGGTAATCGCCGACATCAACGAGCGCCTGGCGCGCGGTGAAATGCCGCAAGGCGCCTGACAGCGATCAGGATGACGGCATCGCGGGCGCGCACTGCGACGAAATCAGGCATACAGTAAACGGACTCCGTCGCCAAAGAACGGAACATGACCTGATGAGTGAGGACACCAGCGATGCCGTGGAAAAATTCCGATACGCGCTACAGCACCATGTCGATTGCGCTGCACTGGTTGATGGTGGTGCTGCTGGCGGTGGTCTATGCCTGCATCGAGTTGCGCGGGCAGTTCCCCAAAGGCAGTGGCGCACGCACACTGATCGTCGAAATGCACTTCATGTTCGGCCTTACCGTGTTCGTGCTGGTGTGGCTGCGATTGTTTGCGCGCAGCCTGGGGGTGGCGCCAGAGATCGTCCCGGCCCCACCGCCGTGGCAGCATCTGCTGGCCCGGCTCACGCACGCCGCGCTGTATGCGCTGATGATAGGCATGCCGGTCGCCGGTTGGCTGATCGTCAGCGCCGAGGGGCACTCGGTGATGTTCTACGGGATGGAGTTGCCGCCGCTGATCGCCGAAAACAAGGCGCTGGCCAAGGAGATCGAGGGCTGGCATGTGCTGTTCGGGCAGATCGGTTACTGGCTGATTGGGCTGCATGCGCTGGCGGGGATTTTTCACCATTATGTGGTGCGCGATAACACAGCGTTGCGAATGCTGCCGGGCAGGCGGCCAATCGGTTGACAACACGCCACTAGCGGGAGCATGAGCGATTTCAGGCAACCACACGCCTTTGCCGAGCGGCCCTCCTGTGGCGAGCAGGCTTGTCCTGCGTTGGGCTGCGCAGCAGCCCCAAAACCAGGCCCTGAGCCGTATCAGGTACACCGCTTTTTACTGGATTGGGGGCGCTTCGCCCCCCCCCCAACGCGGGGCAAGCACGCTCGCCACAACAAGCCCGTTCGCCACAGAGGCTCCGGTTTGCTTCGCCACATCGCCAAGCCTCCCGCAGGCTGTTGTGTCAGGGGTTGAAGCCGCGGCGCCCCTGGAGGCCGCCGGTATGGATGAAGATCAGGCGGGTGCCGGGGGCGAAGCGGCCGGCCTCGATCTGCTGCTTGAGCGCCAGCAGCGCCTTGCCGGTGTAAAGCGGCTCCAGCGGCAGGCCGCATTGCTGCTGCGTGGCGTCAATAAACGCGAGCAACAACGGATCGACACTGGCAAAGCCGCCCCTGCTCGCGTCCAGCAGCTCATAACCTTGCGTCACGATTGATTGCACATTTCGCTCCACACCATGACCTTGCGGCACGGCCAGTGCACCGTATACCGGATGGCCGCCCGCCTCGGCCAGCACCAACCCAGCCAACGTAGTGCCGGTGCCGGTTGCCAGCCACCAGGCGTCATAATCAGCCCAGCCAAGCGCATTCAACTGCGTATGCGCCTGTGCGACCAACACCCCACACCCCAATGCCCCGGTCAATCCGCCACCGCCCTCGGGCACCGCATGCAGATGGGGATACTGCTCGTGCCACGGTTCCCAGAACCCCGGCTCGTTACGCGCACGATAGCCGCCATAGCCCAGCCAGTGCAGTTGCATGCCGAATGCTTTGAGGTCCAGCACCGTGGGCGTGTCCTGCGGGTGACCGCGCAACAGGCCGACCGTGGCAAAACCAAAGCGCTGGCCTGCCGCCGCCAACGCGTGCAGATGGTTGGAGTAGGCCCCGCCCAGGCTGATGATGCCGCTGGCACAGGCCTGCCGCGCCTGGTCCAGATGTCCGCTGAGCTTGAACCATTTGTTGCCGCTGATCAGCGGGTCGATCAGGTCCAGGCGCAGCACGGCAAGCTCGACACCGCGCAGCCAATCGAGCTGCACGGGTTCAAGGGGGGCATGGGGGAGCCAGTCGAAGGGACCCATCGAGGTGGAACCTGCGCGAAAAAGGGGCGTTAGTTTAACACCGCCCCTGTACGGGTCTCACAGCTCGGCGGCGAGGCGCGAACCCTGGTTGATGGCGCGCTTGGCGTCCAGCTCGGCCGCCACATCGGCGCCGCCAATCAGGTGCACGCTCTGACCCGCCGCGACCAGGCCGTCGTGCAATTCGCGCAACGGGTCCTGTCCTGCGCAGATGACAATGTTGTCCACCGCCAGCACCTGGGTCTCGCCCTCGGCGCCGATGCGGATATGCAGGCCGTCGTCATCGATCTTCAAATACTCGACGCTGTTGAGCATCTGCACCTGCTTGTTTTTAAGCCCCGTGCGGTGGATCCAGCCGGTGGTCTTGCCCAGGCCGTCGCCGACCTTGGAGGCCTTGCGTTGCAGCAGGAAGACCTCACGCGCGGGCAAGTGCGGCTGCGGCTTGATGCCTGCCACGCCGCCACGCGCTTGCAGGTGGGTGTCGATGCCCCATTCCTTCCAGAACGCGTCGCGATCCAGGCTGGTGGACACGCCCTGGTGAACCAGGAACTCCGAGACGTCGAAACCGATGCCGCCGGCACCGATCACGGCAACGCGCCTGCCCACGGGCTTGCGCTGCAGAATCACATCCAGATAGCTCAACACCTTGGCATGGTCGACGCCCGCAATGGCGGGCGTACGCGGTGCGATACCGGTGGCCAGGATGATTTCGTCATAGCCGCCCGCCGCCAGCTCAGCGACATCCACGCGAGTGTTCAGGCGCAGCTCCACTTGAGTGGTTTGTAGCTTGCGCGTGAAGTAGCGCAGGGTTTCGAAGAACTCTTCCTTGCCTGGCACCCGCTTGGCAATGTTGAACTGACCGCCGATTTCGCTCGACGAATCGAACAGCGTCACTTGGTGGCCGCGCTCGGCAGCCACCGTGGCAGCGGCCAGCCCGGCCGGTCCTGCGCCGACCACGGCGATTTTTTTGCTGCGGGTGGTCGGCAGATAGTTGAGTTCGGTCTCGTAACACGCGCGCGGGTTGACCAGGCAGGTGGTCAGTTTGCCGCCAAACGTATGGTCCAGGCAGGCCTGGTTACAGCCGATGCAGGTATTGATCTCATCGGCACGTCCGGCTGCGGCCTTGTTGACGAATTCCGGGTCGGCGAGAAACGGGCGCGCCATGGAGACCATGTCCGCATCGCCCTGGGCAAGGATCTGCTCGGCAATCTCCGGGGTGTTGATACGGTTGGTGGTGATCAGTGGGATCTGCACCGCGCCACGCAACTTGGCCGTGACTTTGCTGAACGCGCCGCGCGGCACCTTGGTGGCGATGGTCGGGATGCGCGCTTCGTGCCAGCCGATGCCGGTGTTGATAATTGTCGCGCCGGCCTGCTCGATGGCCTTGGCCAGTTGCACGATTTCTTCCCAACTGCTGCCACCTTCCACCAGGTCGAGCATCGACAGGCGAAAGATGATGATGAAATGGGGACCCACGGCTTCACGCACCCGACGCACGATGTCCACCGCCAGACGCATGCGGTTCTCGTAGCTGCCGCCCCAGCGGTCGGTGCGGTGGTTGGTGTGGGCGGCGAGAAACTGATTGATGAAGTAGCCTTCGGAGCCCATGATTTCCACGCCGTCATACTCGGCGACCTGAGCCAGCCGCGCGCACGTGACGAAATCCCGAATCTGTTTTTCGATGCCCTCTTCGTCCAGCTCTCTGGGCGTGAACGGATTGATCGGCGCCTGGATCGCGCTTGGCGCCACCTGCTTGGGGCTGTAGGCGTAACGGCCGGCATGGAGAATCTGCATGCAGATCTTGCCGCCAGCGGCGTGCACCGCCTGGGTGACGATCCTGTGCTGGTGCGCTTCTGCCTCGGTGGTCAGCTTGGCAGCGCCGGCATACACGCCGCCTTCATCATTCGGACCAATCCCGCCGGTGACCATCAGGCCGACGCCGCCCCGGGCACGCTCGGCGAAATAAGCCGCCATGCGTTCGAAACCGCCGGGCTTTTCTTCCAGGCCGGTGTGCATCGAACCCATCAGGGTGCGATTACGCAAGGTGGTAAAACCCAGGTCCAACGGGGCCAGCAGGTGCGGGTAGGCAGCAGCGGTCATGGTAAAGCTCCACAACGGATCATCACGGGACGTGGAGCATTCGAATGACGCCCCATCGGTTTATGTTCAACAGATTAAGAGGCGACAGGCTGCCACTCAATGACCCAAACTAACAACTTGTTAACCTGAATGCACAGCATCTGCTTCCCACCCGCGCAATAATTCAGCGTACCTATCAACCCCATCCACTTTGCTGACTTCAGGTAATCGCGCAGCGCCTGCATCCTGAGACCACGCCGCCCTCGTAGGACTGAGAAAAATGCCCACATCCTTATCAGCGTTGACTGAGCACACGCCCGCGCCCGAGGTGGATGAGGTGCTCGACAGCATCATTGCGATGGTGTCGGCGCATTTTGCGACGCCGGACCCGCATACGCGCGCACCGATGAGCGAGCAGGACAACCTGTTCCTGCACAACGCCGCCGCGGTGGCCGCCGCCCGATTGGATTTCATTCACGACAAGCACTTCATCGATGCGCTGACCGGGCTGCCCAATCGCGAGTGTTTTGAACGCGACGTTGCGAAAGGCGCGGCAGGCCTGCCGGAGCGCCTGGCCATACTGATCGAGCCACTGACCGCATTCGGCATGGACAGGCTGGTAAAAGCCCTGGGCCTGGACTGTTTCGTCGAGTTCATGCTTGGGGTGAAAAATGTACTCGCCTCGGCACTGCCCGGGCATGCCCGTCTGTATCGCGCCGGCACGCTGAGCTTCGCCGTGCTGATGGACGATGAGTCCGAAGTTGACCTGCCTGCGCTTATCCAGCGACTCACCGCTGCCCTCGCGCAGCCGGTGCACTTTCAGAATGTGCCGGTGTTCGCCGATGTCGGCATCGGCGTACTGAGGATCGGACCCAACGCCGTACCGCCTGTCGATAACGTGCGTTTGATGGCCAGCGTGACGGACACGGCACGGCGTTCCGAGCATCGATGGCTCTATTACGACGCTACCATCGATGCCCACGCACAGCGCAGCGCAATGCTGCTTCACTCGATCGAATCCGCGTTGCTCGCGCCGGACCAGTTGCGCCTGGAATATCAGCCTCGCATCAATCTGGCCGACAAACGCTGTGACTCGGTCGAGGCGCTTTTGCGCTGGACGCATCCGGTGCTGGGAGAAATCGGGCCGGCCGAATTCATCGGCCTGGCAGAGACCACCGCCGCCATTCGCCATATCACCAGTTGGGTGGTGAGAAACGTATGCAAGCAGATAGACGCGTGGAGAAACCAGGGCCTGCACCTGAACGTGTCGCTCAATGTGTCATCGATAGACCTCACCGATGGCCAATTGATTGATGAGCTGACCCACTCACTGGCGCAGTTCAACCTGGCGCCGCAGTGCATTGAACTGGAGTTCACCGAAAGCGTGCTGATTCCCGACTTCGATGCCGTCCAGCATCAGCTCATGCGCCTGCACCAGTTGGGCGTGGCCATCGCCATCGACGACTTTGGAAGCGGCTACAGCAACTGGCGGTATTTGCGGGACATTCCCGCCAAAAGCGTCAAGCTCGACCGCTCACTGCTGGTGGATCTACGGCCCGACACCAGCAATTGGCATATCGTCAAAGGCATCATCAGCCTGGCGCGAAACCTCAATCTCACCGTGGTGGCCGAGGGCGTGGAAACCCTTTTGAACTACCGACTCTTGCGTGACTGGCAGTGCCATCAGGGCCAAGGTTATTTCTTCTGTAAACCCCTGTCACCCGCCGCCCTGCGTGAATGGGTCGCAGGCGGGCAATGCTTTGAGGGCCTCAAAGAATAAAGCCGCGCAGGAACCAAGCCGGACGATCCGGTTCCAACGCGCAAGCGTCAGCATTGGCGAAAATGGCCATCGTGGCGAGGAAAACGCCGCGCATCGCCCCAATAATTCCTGTAACCCGCCGACTCTGTGTATCCTCATTCGCACGTCAGTCGAAAATTCATGCCCCGTCCCAGGTTCGTTGTCCGTTATCCATGCGTAAACTCTTAGCCCTCACCGTCACCATAGCCCTGGTTGCCGCCCTCACCGCCTATCTGGTCTGGACCCAGGATCGCCCCGTGGCGCATTACCTGTCGGACCTGCGCATCAATGTCGCCGTCAACCAGGGCCAGCCTGCCGATCGGGGCAACCTGCTGGGCATCCAGCCGGAGCTGTTCCCCGCCGATTACCAGAGTGTGGAGCGCCTGCACCTTAAACTCGCAGCCTACCTGCAAAAGGCCCGCGACGAGGGCTTGATCAACGACAAGACTATCGTGGTGATGCCCGAACATATCGGCACCTGGCTGATGCTCGTCGGCGAAAAAAACGAGTTGTACCAGGCCACTCATTGGCAGGACGCAATGAGCTGGCTGGCGCTCAGCAATCCGTTGTCGTTCGCGCGCTCGTGGATCAGCGCCACTGGCGGCGACCGCATGAACGACGCCTACCTGCGCATGAAAGCCGAAGCCATGGCGCGCGACTATCAGCTGCTGTTCGGCGGCCTGGCCAAGGAATTCGGGGTAACGCTGGTGGCCGGTTCCATCGCCCTGCCCAACCCAAGCGTAAGCCAGGGACAACTACAGGTCGGCCATGGCCCGCTGTATAACGCCAGCGTGGTATTTGCCGCCGACGGCCTGGCAGTGGGCCAGCCGCAGCGCCAGTTTTACCCGATCTACGATGAGCGCGGCTTTATCGAGCCGGGTGATGAAAACATCGTCAATGTAGTCGACACCCCGGCCGGTCGCCTGGGCATTCTGATCGGCAGTGACAGCTGGTACCCCGACAACTACCGCAAGCTCAACGAACAAGGCGCTCAACTGATCTCGGTGCCGGCGTATGTGATCGGTCGCGACACCTGGGACCGCCCATGGCGCGGTTTCAAAAGCGTGTCCACCCCAACGGAAATCAGCCTCAAGCCCGAGGAGCTCAGCGAGGGTCAGGCCTGGCATCGCCTGACGCTGATCAGTCAGCAACCGATCAGCCAGGCCACCGCCGGCATGAGTGTGTTCCAACGTGGACAATTCTGGGACCTGGGCAGCTCCGGCCAGAGCTTTTTGAGCAGCAACGGCCAGGTGTTTGCCGACGGCAGCGCCCGTGGCGCACGCCTGCTGAACATCTGGCTGTAACAGCGTGAAGCCGGTGCGACTGGGGGACTTGTCGGTCGGCTTCCTGCACAGCCTGGCCGACGCGATCCAAAGCCATGGCCTCGATCCGCAACCGCTGCTGCTGCACTACGGTTTTGATCCTTCGCGCCTCGCTGAAGCCGGCGCACGCTTGTCGATCCCGCGCTATATGCGCCTGGGCCATGCGGCCATCCAGCTCACCGGCGACCCGGGCCTGGGCCTGCGCATGGGCAGGCTCAGCCGGCTGAGTCAAGCGGGCCTGGCGGGCGTCACGGCAGCCCAGGCGCCCACGGTGCGCGAGGCCGCTCGCACGCTTACGCGCTTCGAAGCGCTCTACGGCTCCAACTATCGAGGCCAATCCAGCTTTCATGAGGATGCAGAAGGCGCGTGGCTAAGGTTCTACTCCATAAGCCCCTACAACGCCTATAACCGCTTCGTGGTGGACTCAATCATCGCTGGCTGGCTGCACCAACTGTCGAGCCTTGCACAACAGACCGTGCAGGCGCAGCGCATTGACATCGAATTCGAAGCACCGGACTACCACGAACAATACGGTGTGCTGGCGCAAGGCCCGATCCACTTTGGCGCCGAGGCCAACCAGTTGCGCCTGAGTCAACACAGCCTGGCCCTGCGCAATCCGCAGCATTGCCCGAGTACCTGGCAACTGTTGCTACAGCTGTGTGAAAGGGAATTGGAGCAGTTGACACGCACCCGCAGCCTGCGCGAGCGCATCACCCGTTTGCTCGGGCCAATGCTCAATGGCGGCCGGGAACCCGACCTTGAAGAAGTGGCGGCACGCTTGAAGCTGCCGACCTGGACACTGCGGCGCAAACTGGCCGACGAAGGCACCCGGTTTCGCGCCATTCTCAACGACACCCGCCGCGACCTGGCCATGACCTACATTCGCGATACGGAACTGGCGTTCGGCGAGATTGCTTACCTGCTCGGCTTTGCCTCGGCCCAGGCGTTTCAACGGGCCTTCAGACGCTGGAACAACCAGACCCCAGGGGAATTTCGCCGCAGTCAGCGGCATTCCGCCTGAAGTCGGGGTTACAACTCGGTGGCGTCGTCGACCGGATCCAGCGGATCCAGTTCAAAGGCCTGATACTCCAGCAGTTCTTCCTGATAATCGTCCATGGTGAGCTCCTTTTGGATAGCGATGACAGGTTAATGACCTGCATCACCAGCCTAAAGTGCCGTCATGACGAAAAAAAGTCAGCACCGTGACGTTCCTGCACTTGAGGATGTGGCAAGGCTCAAGGCTGCGTTGGCAGCGGCGGAATCGCCTCGGTGGGTGCCGGCAGGCTTGGATTGGTCGGCGCAGGTGCCGGCTCGGCTGCAGGTGCCGCTGCGGGCTCTGTCTGCGGCGCAATCGGCGCTGCCTCAGGTGGCGGCGCAAGCGGCTGCGACGCGGCTGGCTCTTCTTTCGGCGCCTCAACCTTCTCGGTTGCCGGCGCGGTCAAGGGCGCAGCCTTGGGTTCGGGCATGCCCAGTTCTGCCTTGGGCGTCTCCGGAATGTGCGCAGCCTTCTTCACTTCCTGGGGCAGGAACACGTCCACCAGCGCAAAGTAGCGGTCGTAGAACTTGGGCGCTGAAACCGTCTCACTTGCCACTTTCACCATCGAGTCATCGGTGGAGCCGATGGGCATCGATACTGAGCCCAGCACACCCACGCCGAGGCTCGCAGAGTTATTGACCTTCTTCAGCGCATAGCGGTCCTGCAAGGCGTTGGCGAACATCGTCGAATGCTTGCCACTGCCATCATCGGCGCACACCACGTTGAAGCTGATCTGCAGGTGCGTCTCGCCGGTCTGCTGGAAGCTCTTGTTGCCCACCACCAGCTTCGGATCGCTGCTGGTGATGATGTAGCCCTGGCTGAGCAATGCACGCCGGGCAGCTTCGCACGCCGCGACATCGCTGACCGGGTAATCACGGGAAAACGTGCCGGAGTCGTCGAAGTTCTCATGCTCATAAATAGCGGTCTTGGGTGACGAGCAGCCCGCAGCGCCCGCCAGCACCAGCGCCAGCCCGAGGCCACGCAAGTGAAATGATGTCGACATCGAAAATCCTGAGAAAAACAGTCCGGCCGGTATTGTGCAACAGAACGGCCCCCGGGCGCGCGCATTCCTGTCAGTAAAAATTCCAGACCTTTGCGATATTAGCGCTTCACTATTGGATCGACAGGCGAAAAAAAAGACCCCGGCCTTTTTCAGGGCGGGGTCTTTCTGTTCAAGCCGACATCAGTACTTCTTGATGTCCGCCTGGGTTTCCAACTGCTTGCGGTACGCCGCGAAGTCCTGCTGGCCGATACGGGAAGCAAGGAAGCGACGGTATTGCGCCTTTTCTTCATCCGTTGGGGCAGCAGCTTCGTTGACACCGTTCAAGCGCACCAGCACCAGGCTGCCGTCAGCCAGAGTCACGGTGGTGAAGGTAGGCTTGTCCTTGGCCGCAGGCTTGGGCATGCGGAACAGGGCCTGCAGCACGGCCGGATCAATCCCTTCCTGGCTGCGGGTAGCCGCTTCGGTGACTTTCCAGGCCTGACCATCAATAGGCTGGTTCAGCGCGGTCTTGCCATCACGCAGGCTGGCGATCAATTCGTCAGCGTGAGTTTTGGCAGCGGCGATTGCGCGCTCCTTGGTCATCTGTGCACGAATCGCGTCCGCCACTTTTTCCAGCGGCAGTTGCGCAGGCTTCAGGTGTTCCTTGGCACGCAGCACGATGATGGTTTCAGGGTCCAGCTCGATGGCGCTGCTGTTGGCGCCTTCATCCAGCACTTCCGGGCTGAACGCAGCGGTCACGACGGCACGGTTGGCCGCAACACCTTCGCCACCCTCACGGCCAAACGGCGCGGAGGTGTGCACGGCAAGCTTCAGGTCCGACGCTGGCTGGGCCAGATCGGAGGCTTCGAAAGCCGCATCTTCCAGTTGCTTGGTGGCTTCGACATAACGCTGCTCAACCTGCTGGGTCTTCAGCTCGCGGGTCAGCTTGTCTTTCAGGCTGGCAAACGTCGGTACTTGCGGTGCCTCAACGCCGAGCAGCTTGATCAGGTGCCATCCGAACGCACTGCGCACCGGCGCCGAAACCTGGTCCTTGTTCAAGGCGTACAAGGCGGTTTCGAAGTCCGGATCGTAGACGCCAGGGCCGGCAAAGCCCAGATCGCCGCCGTTGTTGGCCGAACCCGGATCCTGGGAGAACTCCTTGGCCAGGGCCTCGAACTTCTCACCCTTGGCCAGACGTGCCTGAATCTCTTCGATCTTGGCCTTGGCCTGCGCCTCGGTGACCTTGTCGTTGACTTCAATCAGGATATGCGCGGCACGACGCTGTTCGGAGAGGTTGGCGATTTCTTTCTGATAGGCCGCCTGCAACTCATCATCCTTGACCGTGACCTGGTCGAAGAAGGACGACTTTTTCAGTTCCAGATAGTCGATGACCACCTGATCTGGCGTCATGAACTCCTTGGCGTGCTGGTCGTAGTAGGCTTTGACCTCGTCGTCGGTGAGCTTCACCGCCGCAGGGTCTGCCTTGATACCGACGGTGGCGAAATCGCGGGTCTGTTTTTCCAGACGGGCGAATGCAAGCACTTCGGCGTCGGTCACGAAACCACTGCCGGCGATGCCTGCGCGAACCTGGCCGATCAGCATTTCCTGAGTCAGCATCTGACGGAACTGCAGCCGGGTGTAGCCCAGTTGACGGATTACCTGGTCAAAGCGCTCGGCGCTGAACTTGCCGTCCACCTGGAATTCAGGGGTCTGCAGGATCACCTGGTCCAGAGCCGCTTCAGAGAAGCCGAACTTGGAATCCGCCGCGCCTTGCAGCAGCAGCTTGCGATCGATCAGGCCCTTGAGCGCCGCTTCGCGCAGCAGTTTCTCGTCGAGCATGGAAGCATCGAAATCCTTGCCCAGCTGTTGCATCAGCTGGCGCCGTTGCATGTCGACAGCCTGACTCAGTTCGGTCTGGGTGATTTCGTCACCGTTGACCTTGGCCACGTCCTGTTTGTTGTTGGTCGAAGCCTGGAAAATGGCCTCGATACCGGTGAACGCCATCAATGCGACGATGATCCCGATAATGGTCTTGGCAATCCAGCCTTGTGAATTGTCCCTGATATTTTGCAGCATGCGTCCCCCAGAAACGGTTGAACTTCAAAAATTGGCAACCGTGGAGCGTGGGTAGAATCCGGATAGAAGAAAGGCGCATCCGAGGATGCGCCTTCTCGTAACTGGCGGAGCGGACGGGGGTTTGAACCCACACCCCCGGCGTGCGACCCAATGGATACGTGGGTCAGCTGCCGCTCCGCTGCCAGACCAGACTTGCGTCTGGCCCGGGTAGGCAAGGCGTGAACGAAGCTTAGTTAACGGCTTCTTTCAGAGCTTTACCGGCTTTGAAACCTGGTTTTTTGGCAGCAGCGATTTGCAGTGCTTTGCCAGTCTGTGGGTTACGGCCAGTGCGGGCTGGGCGATCAGTCACGGAGAATGTACCGAAGCCGACCAGGACCACGGAGTCGCCGGCCTTCAGAGCGCCAGTGACGGATTCGATCACTGCGTCCAGCGCACGGCCGGCAGCAGCTTTCGGGATATCAGCGGATGCAGCGATAGCATCAATCAGTTCCGACTTGTTCACTCTAAGTCCCCTTATATATCTATTGAGTATGATTCTAAGTTTTTTTGTAACAGCAAAAAACG
>Ga0256410_1001910_pt1 | contig 14840 bp, 11 predicted proteins | sample PhyWR1_FD_185983 | JGI IMG/M metagenome (GOLD analysis project Ga0256410, IMG submission 185983) | Leaf surface microbial communities from wheat plants in UC Gill Tract Community Farm, Albany, California, United States - DLSL W.R1 | ecosystem: Host-associated > Plants > Phyllosphere >... | reverse complement strand
TGAAAAAGTGCGTGCTGGAACTGGGCGGCTCAGACCCGTTCATCGTGCTCAACGACGCCGACCTCGACGCCGCCGTGCAGGCCGCCCTCATCGGCCGCTTCCAGAACAGCGGTCAGGTCTGCGCCGCCGCCAAGCGCCTGATCATCGAAGAAGGCGTGGTCGAAGCCTTTACCGAAAAATTCCTCGACGCCAGCCGCGCCCTGGTGATGGGCGACCCGACCTCTGCCGCCACCTACATCGGCCCCATGGCCCGCTTCGACCTGCGCGACGAGCTGCACGGCCAGGTGCAGGCCACGCTCGCGGAAGGTGCGACCTTGCTGCTGGGCGGCCACAAAATCGACGGCGCCGGCAACTATTACGCGCCGACGGTACTGGCTGACGTCACCGACCAGATGACCTCATTCAAACAGGAACTGTTCGGCCCGGTGGCCTCGATCATCACCGCCCGCGACGCCGAGCATGCCGTGGCGCTGGCCAACGACAGCGAGTTCGGCCTCACGGCGAGCATCTTCACCCGCGACGCGGACAAGGCACGGGCGATCACCGACGAGCTGGAAACCGGTGGCGTGTTCGTCAATGCGTTCAGCGTTTCCGACCCCCGCGTGGCGTTTGGCGGGGTGAAGAAAAGCGGCTTCGGCCGCGAGCTGTCGCACTTTGGCGTACGCGAGTTCTGCAACGCACAGACTGTGTGGCTGGATCGCAAGTAACCGCCTGCCACCTCAAGACCGGCTATGGCGCCGCACACACTGCACCAGGCCATCCAACGCCTGGGACTTGACCGGCGCGAGCACGCACACCGTGTGTTCGCGCTCGCCCTCGGTGACAGTCAGGGTGTAATGCACCTGGCCCGGCTTGCCGGGCTCCGGGGAATTGCTTTGCGGCAACTTGAAGAAGTCAGACGCCTGGATCAGTTGGCGCAGCTCCTGCTGATCCGGCTCGGGCAGCGCATCCAGCTCGACGCTGCGCGGTTTGGCCAGGCCCGGAAAAAATGCCGGGCCGCCGTTTTCCTTGATCGAAATTCGCATGGCTGCTCCTCACCGCCCAGGCGGTTTGTCAGACGTTGATACCCACCGCTTGCCAGCCTGCCTTGACCGCCTTCTGCTCATCCTTGTTGGCGCCGTACAGGCGACCAGCCACATCATAGGTGATGCGCGCGAAACGCAGAAACCCCGAGTTCGGCCGCAGCCGTGCGTCGCGCAAGGCGTCGTACCAGATCCGGCCGGCACGCTCCCAGGCGAACCCGCCAATCTTCATCGCAACCTGATAGAACGCATGGTTGGGAATACCGGAATTGATGTGCACGCCGCCGTTGTCATCATAGGTATGCACAAAATCATCCATGTGCCCGGGCTGCGGGTCCTTGCCCAACAGGGGATCATCAAACGCGGTGCCCGGCGCTTTCATCGAGCGCAGCGCCGTGCCCTTGATCTTTTGGGTGAACAGCCCCTGGCCGATCAACCAGTCGGCATCCTCGGCCTTCTGCTTCAACGCGTACTGCTTGATCAGCGAGCCGAACACGTCCGACAGCGACTCGTTCAACGCCCCGGACTGGTTGAAGTACATCAGTTTGGCTTCGTCCTCGGTGACACCGTGAGCCAACTCATGGCCGATTACGTCGAGCGCAATGGTGAAGCGGTTGAATAGCTGCTGGTCGCCATCGCCGAACACCATCTGGGTCGAGTTCCAGAACGCATTGTTATAGGCCTGGCCAAAGTGAACGGTGGCATCCAGGGCCATGCCGGCGTCGTCGATGGAGTTGCGGTCGAATACCTCGTCGAAAAAATCGAAGGTCGCGCCCAGGCCGTCGTAGGCCTCGTCCACCGCTGCATCGCCGCTGGCGGGCTGTCCTTCACTGCGGATCAGCTTGCCCGGCAATGTGTCGGTGCCGTCGGCGCTGTAGATGGAGCGGCGTTTTTCTGCGGCCATGGCCAGGGCCATGTGCGCAGTACCCTTGGCGGGCACGGCCAGCATGCGCAGTGAGCGGAACGTGCTGTCCTTGGCGCGCGTGCGCAGTGCGATTTCACGTTGGGTCTTATCACCGTGACGGGCGATCTGATCGAGCATGTACGGCGGGATCAGGCAGAAGATCGGATTGCGGGGATGGCGAATACACATAAGCGGGTCCCTTTTGACGTGTGATGAACTCCAGATAACCGTTTCAGCATAGTCATGCCGACGACACTTGGCCTAAATTGTCATGAACCTGTGTTGCAGTAGTGTTTATTCCAGGCCCGCAAGGAGCAGCCCATGCCATCCCGCACCCGCAAAATCGACCTGTCACACCGCCCCCGCCTTGGCGATCTGCGCCCGCTGGTCACGGCCAGCCCTGCCCTGCTGCAGGCGCGAGCGGCAACCCCACGCGTCACTGCCGCCAAGGATCTGAAAAACCGCACCGGCTATGCCGAAGATTTTCTGGGTAACTTCGAAGTCCCCTGGCCCACGGTTGACCCGGCCCTGGCAGAGGATGTGCAGCCAAAGCGCCTGGACTACACGCATTTTTCCATCACGATGTCGCGCTCAAGGCGCTTGGCTTTCTACGTCGGCGTGAATATCGACGGCGCGCAACACGTGGACATCGTGCGCAGCAACGACGCCTGGGCCTACGACGGTCGCCTGCCCGTCGAGGCCCAGGCCGGCGAAGAACTTTACGCCGGCAATGGCCTGGATCGCGGCCACCTGGTGCGACGCCAGGACCCCAACTGGGGCGCCGAGGCCGACACGGCCAACGTCGACACCTTCCATTTCACCAACTGCTCGCCGCAGATGAGCGGCTTCAACCAGAAGACCTGGCTGGAATTGGAAGACTATATCCTCGACAACACCCAGCGCTGGAAAGCCCGGGCCACTGTATTTACCGGCCCGGTGTTCGGCGAAGACGACCGCCTTTACCGGGGGATCAAAATTCCCAAGGCCTTTTGGAAAGTCGTCGCCTACCTCAGCGACGATGGCAAACCTTCTGCCAGCGCATACATGATCGACCAGAGCCGGGAACTGGGCCAGCTCGACCTGGTGTTCGGCCAGTTGCGCACCTACCAGCGCAGCGTGCTGCAGATAGAACGCCTGACCGGCGTTCGCTTCGGCAACCTGGCCGATTACGACGGATTCAGCAACGAAGAGCGCGCCACGGGCACGCGCATTGAAGCGCTGATACGCGGCCCGGAAGATATTCGTTTGTGATTCACCGCCGATAGCGCGCCTGCCCTGTGGCCAGCAGGCTTGCCACAGGGCAAGCCCGCTCGCCACACTGGAATCGTCTGCTGTTGAGAGCAGCCCTCCCCATCTTCCCGCCCACCCCGCCATGCACTACCATACCGCGCCGTTTCCCGGACGGGACTCATTGGGGTTTCGCCAACGGTTCAAACGGAGATGCCCCATGCTGCCACGCGTTACCGCCTTGATGATCGGCCTCGGGCTGTCCGCGCACGTCCACGCCGCGCCGACTCATTACCCGCTGACCCTGGAAAACTGCGGCAGCCACATCACCTTCGCCCAGGCCCCCGCACGCAGCGTGACCATCGGCCAGGCTGCCACCGAGATGCTGTATGCCCTGGGCGTCGGTGACAAAGTGGTCGGCACCTCGCTGTGGTTCAACAACGTGCTGGCGCAGTACAAAACCCTTAACGATGGCATCGAGCGCCTGGCCAACAACGAGCCGAGCTTCGAGTCCGTCATCGCCAAGCGCCCGCAGCTGGTGGCCGCCGAGCTGGAATGGGTGGTCGGCGCACAAGGCGTGGTGGGCACCCGCGAGCAGTTTGACGAACTGAACATCCCCACCTACCTGCTGCCGTCGGACTGCGAAGGCAAGGACAACCGGGTGGGCGCCGACGGCACGCGGCTCGAGCCGTTTCGCATCGACACTGTCTATAAAAGCATCAGCCAACTGGCCGAGATCTTCGACGTGCAGGCGCGCGGCCAACAGCTCAACGACGAACTCAAGGCGCGCCTGGCCAAATCCGTCGCCACCGCGCAAGACAAAGGCTTGAAGCAGGCCAGCGCGCTGGTGTGGTTCTCCAGTGCCGAAATGGCCAGCGACCCCTATGTGGCCGGCCACAAGGGCATCCCCGAATTCATGCTGCACACCCTGGGCTTGACCAACGTGGTGCAGTCCGATGAGGAGTGGCCCGCCGTCGGCTGGGAAACCATCGCCAAGGCCAACCCGACCTTCCTGGTGATCGCGCGCATGGACCGGCGCCGCTACCCCGCCGACGATCATCAACAGAAACTCGCCTTCCTGCGCAGCGATCCGGTGACCCGCAACATGGACGCCGTGAAAAACAACCGCATCATCATCCTCGACGCGCTGGCGCTGCAGGCCAGCATCCGCATGTTTGACGGCCTTGAACAACTGGCCGGCGCCATCGACGGCTACGACCTGCCTCAATGATGCGGACCCTGATCGCCCTCACGTTGCTGCTGATCGCCCTGCTCGCCGGGATAGCCATCGGCGAAACCGCCATCGCGCCGCAGGTGGTGCTCAAGGTGCTGGCCAATAAACTGTGGGCGGCCGGCTACGTGCTCGACCCCATCGACGAGGGCGTGGTGTGGAACTACCGCCTCACCCGCGCGCTGGTGGCCGCCGCCTGCGGGGCCGGGCTGGCGACTTGCGGGGTGATCCTGCAGTCGTTGCTGCGCAACCCGTTGGCCGACCCGTACCTGCTGGGCATCAGCGCCGGCGCTTCCACCGGCGCGGTGCTGGTCGCCTTGATCGGCGTGGGCGGCGGGCTGATCTCGTTGTCGGCGGGAGCATTCGTCGGCGCCATGGCCGCGTTCGCGCTGGTGACCTTGCTCGCGCGGGCCAGTGGCTCGGCACGCGGCACCGGGCAGATCATCCTCGCAGGCATCGCCGGCTCCCAGTTGTTCAACGCACTCACTGCGTTCCTGATCACCAAATCGGCCAGCTCCGAGCAGGCGCGCGGCATCATGTTCTGGCTGCTCGGCAACCTCAGTGGCGTGCGCTGGCCGTCGGTGTGGCTGGCCGTGCCGGTGGCGGTCGCCGGCCTGATGGTGTGCCTGTGGCACCGTCGCGCGCTGGATGCGTTTACTTTCGGCAGCGACTCGGCGGCTTCTCTCGGCATTCCGGTGCGCCGCGTGCAATGCGTGCTGGTGGGCTGCGCCGCCCTGGTGACGGCGGTAATGGTGTCGATTGTCGGCGCCATCGGCTTCGTGGGCCTGGTGATTCCCCACGCCGTACGCCTGCTGCTCGGCACCGCGCATTCGCGGCTGCTGCCAGCCAGCGCTCTGGGCGGCGCGCTGTTTCTGATTGCCGCCGACGTGCTCTCGCGCAGCCTGATCAAGGGCCAGGTGATTCCGGTAGGCGTGGTCACCGCACTGGTCGGCGCGCCGGTATTTGCGTTGATCCTGATCGGCCGCAGGAACGCACGATGAGCGTATTGAGCTGCAGCGGCCTGGGCTTCAAGGTGCGCGATGCGCAGTTGCTGCACGGTATTGACCTGCAGGTGCAGGCGGGGGAAACCCTGGGCATCGTCGGACCGAATGGCTCCGGCAAGTCCACCCTGCTCAAGCTGCTGGCCGGGCTGCGCGCGCCCGCCAGCGGCGATGTGCACCTGGGCGGCAAGCGTTTGCGCAGCTTGTCGCGCCGCGTCATTGCGCAGCAACTGGCGGTAGTGGAACAACAGGCCGACACCGACGACGCCATCGGCGTGTTCGACGCCGTGGCCCTGGGCCGCACGCCATGGCTGTCGGCGCTGAGCCCCTGGTCCCGCGGGGACGAGGCCATCGTGCACCAGGCCCTGCACGATGTGGATGCCACGCACCTGCGCCAACGGGCCTGGCGCAGCCTCTCCGGCGGCGAGCGCCAGCGCGTGCACATCGCCCGTGCGCTGGCGCAACGGCCGCAGATTCTGCTGCTGGATGAGCCGACCAATCACCTGGACATCCAGCACCAGCTGACGATCCTCAAAGGCGTGCAAGCGCTACCGGTGACCACCCTGATTGCCCTGCACGACCTCAACCAGGCGCTGACCTGCGACCGCCTGGCCGTACTGGATCACGGACGGCTGGTGGCGCTGGGCAAACCGCTGGAAGTGCTCACGCCACAGCGGTTGCAGGACACCTTCGGCGTGCAGGGCCATTACCTGACCGACCCGTTCGACGGCGCGCAGATCCTGCGCCTGCGCTCAAGCTGAGCCCGTTTTCACACAGGCCTTGCGCAGAATCTGCAGCAACTGGTGAATGGAATACGGCTTGTGCAGCAAGTCGAAGCCGTGGGTGCCTTGCTGCGCCAGCACGTGGCTGTAGCCACTGGTGAGCACTACCGGCAACGCCGGCCACAGCTGCTGGACCTCCTTGGCCAGTTCCAGCCCATTCATGCCGGGCATCATCACGTCGGAAAACACCACGTCGAACTCATCGGCGGCGTCGGACAGACACTTGAGCGCCTGCTCGGCATTCACCGCCCAGGTCGCCTGGAAGCCCAGTTCCTCCAGGGCCTGGGTGGCAAAGGTGCCGACCTCGATATTGTCTTCCACCACCAGCACCCGGCTGCCCTGGCCCCCGGTGAAGAATGCCGGCTCCAGTTGCACATCGGGTTCCAGAGGTCGTGCGGTGACCCGGGGCAGGTACAGGGTAAACGTCGAGCCCTGGCCCAGCTCGGTGCTCACTCGCACTTCGCCGCCGGACTGCTTGGCAAAGCCAAACACCTGACTGAGACCAAGCCCGGTGCCCTGCCCCACATTCTTGGTGGTAAAGAACGGCTCGAAAATCCGCTCCAGATGCTCCGGCCGAATGCCGCTGCCGGTGTCGCGCATGGCGATTGCGACAAAGTCGCCCTGCAACTGCGGCTGGCCGCGCAGCCCAGGGATCGTATCGACCGCTGCCACCGCGATGCTCAAACGGCCCACGCCCTTCATCGCATCCCGCGCATTGACCGCCACATTCACCAGCGCCGAGTCGAACTGGCTGGAGTCGGCGTATACGAAACAGTCCTGAGGCGCCAGGTCGGTGCTGATCTGGATATGGGCGCCGCACAGCGACTCCATCATTTCCACCAGCGAGGTCACGCTCTGGCTGACGTCGAACGCCTGCGGCTTCAACGCCTGGCGACGTGCGAAGGCGAGCAGTTGCCCGGTGAGACGCGCCGCGCGATTGACCGTGTCGGAGATGGCCGTCAGGTAACGGCTGCGCCGCACCTCGGGCAACTCCGGACGTTCGAGCAGGTCGAGGGAGGAGCGAATCACCGTCAACAGGTTATTGAAGTCGTGCGCCACGCCGCCAGTGAGTTGGCCCAACGCCTCGAGTTTCTGCGCCTGGCGCAGTTGCTCTTCGGCCTTGCTGCGTTCTTCCATGGCCTCGGTGATGCGCTGCTCCAGGGTTTCGTTGAGCGCCTGCATGCCCAGCTCGACGTGTTTCTGATCGGTGATGTCCTGCACCAGGCCGAACAGTTTCTGGGTACGGCCCTGGGCGTCGAGTTGCGGCGTGCTGCGCGCCAGGATCCAGCGCACCTGCTGGTCCTCGGCACGACGGATACGGCACTGAAAATCCCAGCCGATGCCCTGCTCGGCCGCCCGCCTGAATGACGCCTCCACCTCGGGCCGGTCCTCGGGCAACACATGGGACATGAAGGTTTCGATGCCCCAGTGCTCAACCGGCTTGCTGTGGCCGAAGATCTGGTCATGCCGGGCGGCCCGCACCGAGCTGTCGGCCCCGATGTCCAGTTCCCATTCACCGATCTGCCCGGCGTCGATGGCCAGGCGCAGCCGCGCTTCACTTTCGCGCAACATGGCCTCGCGCCGGTTGCGCGCGCGGGCCAGCTGCGAGGTGACCCGTGTGACCAGGTCGCGCGCTGAAAACGGTTTGATCAGGTAGTCATCGGCGCCGGCCGCCAGGCCTTCGGCGCGGGCCTCTTCGCCCGCGCGGGCCGACAGCAGAATCACCGGAGTGGCCTGCAGGCGCGCATCTTCGCGCACCGCATGCAACAGGCCAAAGCCATCGAGCACCGGCATCATCACGTCGGTCAGAATCAACTGCGGCAAGCACTGGCGTGCGGCTTCCAGCGCCGCCTGCCCATCGGTCGCCGTCTCCACGCGCAGGCCTTCGGCCTGCAGCAGGCGGGCAACATAGGCGCGCATGTCGGCATTGTCATCGGCCAGCAACACGCACTCTTCGAACGGTTCGGCGGCAGGCTCATCCTGCACCTGCGGCGTCTGCGTGTCCGGCAACCAGCCCAGCGCTTCTTCCACAAAGGCGCTGACGTTGGTGGTGGAGCCGTGCAGCAGCGCCGAGCTGTGCAGCGGTTTGGGCACATGGCGGCTGCCCAGCGGCAGGGTCACGGTAAAAGTGCTGCCCACTCCGAGTTCACTGTTCACCGCCAGCGTGCCGCCCTGCAGGCGCACCAGTTCATCCACCAGCGCCAGGCCGATGCCCGAGCCCTCGAACGAGCGGCCGGCGGGGTTGTCGATCTGGTGGAAGCGTTCGAACAGGCGCGGCAGTTCATCGGCCGCAATGCCGGTGCCGGTGTCACTGACGCTGACCTGCACGCTCGCGCCATCGGCGCCGGGTTCGACGCTGACCCGAATCTGCCCGGCCAGAGTGAACTTGAAGGCGTTGGAGATCAGGTTCAGCACCACCTTTTCCCACATGTCCCGGTCGACGTAGGCCATCTCGGGCAGCGGCGTGGTGTCGATGATCAGCGCCAGGCCGGCACGCTCGCAGGCCGAGCGAAAATTGGAGGCCAGGTCGGCGGTCAGTTCCGGCAGGTCCACCGGCTCGTACGATGCCTGGGCGCGACCGGCCTCGATGCGCGAAAACTCCAGCAGCGAATTGACCAGCTTGAGCAGGCGCTGGGCGTTGCGATAGGCCAGGGTCACCCGCTCACGCTCATCGGCCGGCAGCGCATCGCCCAGGGCCAGCGACTGCTCCAGCGGCCCGAGCAGCAGGGTCAGGGGCGTGCGAAATTCATGGCTGATATTGGTGAAAAAGGTGGTCTTGGCCTGGTCGATGGCGGCCAGGGCGTCGGCGCGCTGGCGCTCGTAGGCCCGCGCCCGCACGGAGGCCAACGCCGCCGAGAGGGCGGCGCCCAACAGCTCGAAAAAGCCGCGGTAAATATCATCCATCGGCAAGCGCGGCGAGGCACCGGCCACCAGCATCAACGGCGTCTGCGTATCGTCCGGCACCACCAGCGGCAGCACGAAAGCCGTGCGCGGTGATTCCGGGTAAGGCCCGCAGTCAATGCCGGCAAAGAGCGCCTCGATGCCGCCCACCTGCAGCGGGCGCTTTTGCGCGCACGCCGCGCCCAACGGCCATGGCGCGGTGTCATCCAGGCCGATCCAGGCCGGCGATGCGGCGGTATCCGGGCCGATGCCGTCGTGCTGCACCAGGCGGTAGCCGTCGGCTTCGCGCGCGTAAAACAGCAGGAAGGGAATATCGAAGTTGAACGTCGCCAGCGTCTCGACCGCCAGCGCGATCAGCCGGGGCAAGTCCTCGGCAACCGCCAGCCGTCCCGTGAGGTCGCGCAGCGCGCGGGTGCGGCGCTCCGCCAGGATGGTCACGGTGGTTTCGGTCACCGGGTGAAACAGCCCGCCGATGCCGCCGGTCTCATCGCGGATGGGCGAGGTGGAAAAGGTGAAGAAGGTCTCTTCCAGATAACCGTTGCGCGTGAGGAACATGCGCTGGTTTTCGAGAAAACTGGTCTCACCCGCCAGCGCCCGCGTGAACGGCTCGCCGATGGCCGGCCAGGCGCTGGCCCAGGTCACGTGGTAACTCTCGCCCAGCGCGCGCGGGTGCGACTCGCCACACAACACCTTGTAGCCGTCGTTGTAGATCTGCGTGTTCTCCGGCCCCCAGATGATATTGATCGGGAAGTTCGACGCCAGGCACAGGCTGACGGTGGTGCGCAGGCTCTGCGGCCAGTGCTCGATCGGACCCAGCGGCGTCGCTGACCAATCCCTGGACTGGATCAGGGAGGCGAGCTCGCCGCCGCCCGATAAAAAGGAATGCGTAATCACGGGATTGGACCACCAGCATATTAAGGGCGCGTATTAGTCAATCTGACCGCCGCCGACAGAAATCCTCCCATGGGTGGGTCAAGCATTTATTGGCCGCTGCCGGTGCGTGGTTTGCCACACGGGATCAAAGCCCTGGCACAGCCAGACATCACGTGTCGGCGTGGATGCGCGGGCTCATGCCACCTGGATCCGGGTGATGCCGACAATGGCGGCTTGAGCGAGGATCTGTTCAGGCGTGGCATCGGCGGGCGGCATGATCAGGCCGTTTTCCGCGTCGCCCAGGTGCAGCGCCAGCAGGTGCAGGGCGGCGTCGTGGTCGGGTAGTTCGGGTTGGTTGAGTTCGAAGGTTTGGGTGCGGGGTTGGGTGTTGAAGAGGTAGGTGACGGTGTATTCGCGCATGGTAAGGGTCTCCTGATGAGTCGCTGATTAACCTGAATTGCGCTGTTGTGGTGAGCGGGCTTGCCCTAATGCCGTTCAGTTAAGCGCAGATTCCCTGTGGCGAGCAGGCTTGTCCTGCGTTGGGCTGCGCAGCAGTCCCAAAACCAGGCGCTGAGCCGTATCAGGTACACCGCATTTTGCTGGATTGGGGGCGCTTCGCACCCCAACGCGGGGCAAGCCCGCTCGCCACATGAGGCAGGTGTGAGCCTTGGGAAAGGCGCATTACCGTTCGCCGCAGATGTAAGTGGTAATCCACCGCCGACTGTAAACCAGAACCCCTTCCGCCATCGCCACCGGAAAATGGATAAACCCATGGGCAGATTCCGGCAGAAGATGGGTCTGCGCCCCGGGCCAACGTTCAGCCATCTGCAGCGTGTCATCCTTCAGCGGATCCAGTTCCCCGACGAACATCAACACCGGCGGCATCCCGTCAAAGTCACCATAGAGCGGTGACAATGGCGCCTGCCGACGCTCTTCATCATTCAACCCCGGCGTCAGCAGGCGCAGCGCGTCTACCATCCCGGGGCCGTCCAGCAGCAAGGTGTCCGGTCCGGCGGTGCGCACGCTCGGCGTGCCGGTCAAATCGTAAACCCCGTAATACAACACCGCCCCGCTCACGCGCTTGAGCAGATCCGGCCATTGCTTGAGCGTCAGCAAGGTCGCAGCCGCCAGATGCCCACCGGCCGACTCCCCCACGACGAATATCGGCAAGCCTGCAAACTCATCGGCCGTCAGCAACCATCGCGCGGCGGCGAGGCAGTCGTCCATCAGCCCCTCAACCGGCGTGTCGACCGCCAGCCGATAATCCACCGACACCACCGTCACCTCGCACGCCCGCACCATGCCCAGGTTCAGCGCGTCGTCCATCTGCGCATTGCCGATCACCCAGCCGCCGCCGTGGATATCCAGCACCACCCCCCTGGGCGTGCCGGCTGGCCGCAAAATGCGCACCGGCACGCCATTCACCACTCTGCTCTCAGCCGGCGTTGCGCGCTTGATCTTCTGACTGACGCGCAACAGCGCCTGGATCAGACGCGGGGTGACGCGGTTGCGGATCTTGAAGCGCGGCATCCACGCGAGCTTTTGGTTGAAACGGCGCATCTGGACGAGTTCGGCCTCGGAGGCGGGCCAGTGTTTATGAGCCATCAACGGTTATTCCGCAAAATCGAAAAATTCAACGCCGCCGCCACACACAGCCACGCCAGGTAAGGGAACAGCATCAAGCCGGTGATCAGGTCCAGGCGCACCGCGAACACCACCATCGCCGCCACGGTGAGCCAAAGCAACACGATAATCACCATCCCGGCAAACAGCCGATGGGCGCCGAAGAACACCGGCGTCCACAGTGTATTCAACGCAATCTGCGCCGCCCACAGCGCCAACACCAACTCACTGCCCGGTATCAGGCTGAGGCGATAACCGGCCCAGGCGAGCAACAGATAGATGATCGTCCACGCGACCGGAAACAGCCAATTGGGAGGGGTAAAGCTGGGTTTGACAAGGGACTCGTACCAGGCACCCGGCTTGAAAATCACACCGGTACTGGCCGCAGCGGCGCAGGCGAGCAGGAAGATAAAAAAGGTCATGGACGATCCTTGATCTGGAAGGGTTCCCAGGTTGGACGGGCAAGACAGGGTTAAAAGTTCATCGCCAAGACAAGGATCATTCCTACACGTCGTGGGGGAATGAAGCGCGAAAACAAATCACCATAGAGAAGAGGTTTTCTTGAGCCTACCTTATATCGTCAATTGCAGGATGGCTCGCGTCAGCCGTAACTGCCATTCGTGATCGGCAACATTCGGCCAGGTGCCGCCAATCGCAACCCACAGTTTCCTTGGTGAAGCAGTTCAACCATCGATCAATCTCGCAGGGCTGGGCCTGTCGAACGCCCCATGCCCGCGAGAAAATTTTCGGTGTCTCGATTAGAACGCAGATGAACCACGCGGCAAGCTGATGGCGCAGTTGCCACGAGTTGTTGCATCTTTGCTCGCGCTGATTTGTTCGTCTGCCACATGAATCTGAAAAACTCCGGCAGGTTCGCCAGCAGTTCGGGGCAGTTCTCCGGCAAGTCAGGCCGAGACTTACCATGTTGGAGTAGAGTTCTGAGCAGTACGCGCAAGAATCGAAGCGGCGCCGAACGATCAATCCATATTAAAAGATCTGCACGGGCCATCCGGTTGTCCCAAGTGGCTGAATGGCCGCCTTCGAATATCCAGCAATCACGGGCCTCGACGTCGAGACAAAGCCGCGTCTTCTCGTCCCGACTTCGCTCGATCCACCCTGGCTGCCAGTGGATAGTGTCGATATGAACAACCGGCAACCCCGTACGCTGGCCAAGCTTACGCGCCAAAGTGCTTTTTCCAGACCCAGGTTGACCAACAATCATCACCCTTTGCATCCGAGCTCCTTCTGGCTATGCAAGCTGATTTTTGGGGGTGGCGACAGCTTATATAGACCTCTGCCATACCCTTTTCCCTGCATGCAAAGCCCCAGCGTAACCGTCCCGGTCCAATCAGTCGACCGAGCGCTACTGGCCTGAAGCGCCTGCGGTTCGCAGCGAACGGTTGCGTAAACTTTACAAAGCGGATGGAGAGAAAGCCTCAGAACTAATTTTGCGAATTTTCCACCTTCACTGATCGGCAGTGTTTGGCCGTTTTCTGTCAGTCGTAGCTGACAAAAATCGAGTTGCGGTTTTATCTGGATAATCACATTGCTACAGCGAATAAACGCTCCGCCCAACTTTGGCTATGCTGGGCTTATGGGGTGCTTAGACTTTTTCATGCTGCTGACAGTAATCATGGCTGCGCAGACTGGATGGGCTTATCGGTAAGCCAAAACATAGAAAGTAGGCAATCTCTTACAGGTCAGAAATTTAATGTATCATTTGAGCTTGATTTTTTAATTTTAGTTATTTTTATTTTTGGCTAGCCTTTCAACGTCACTTAGAAAAGTGACACTCACTCATTGTTAACCGGTCGGTCGAGACTCTCACTCATGAAGGGCGGGGACTTGATCTGCCACAAACTATGAAATTTACAGCCTTACACTGACGAGGGTTATCACGCCCTTTTCTCCTTTAAGCTCTCGGAACCGGTTGCGCATTTTTACAGATGCTGGATATACGCACACAGCGAGCACGCTCTATTGCCATGGGAACGATTCAGGCGATGACGCGCGCCGGTTTCTTTGAGTTGCAAACTCACCGGAAATTATTCAGCCAATCAGGGCTCATTGATGCTTGAAATAAAGGAACACTCCGTTGTCAAGACCAGGAAAGTCGGTGCCACGGTACTACTTATGGCGATGGTCATGCTGGGCGTGTTTCCGGTGGACGTACTTCTGCCTTCGTTTCCTTCGCTATCGCAGCACTTCAGCACCACGACGTCCGAGATCGCCTTGTCGATCAGCTTCTTTGCCATCGGTATCTCTTTATCTCAGTTACTGATTGGCCCTTTGTCGGACATGCTCGGCCGAAAAACGTTGTTACTGGCTGGCATGGCAGTATCCATAGCAGGCGCCTTGGGTTGCGTCTGGGCCACGAACTATGAGTATTTTTTGCTATTCCGTGTGATCCAGGCAGTAGGCTGTGGCTGTTTCGTACTGTCTCAGGCATTGGTTCAGGACCTATTTATCGGTAAAGAGCGGGATCGTTTACGAATTCTGATGGTAACGGCCAGTGGAATCTTCATTTCGGTCTCCCCCCTGGCCGGAAGCGTGTTGCAGGAGCTGATGGATTGGCAAGGTAGTTTCTATGTCTTCGCAGTGATTTCCGCTTTGGTATTCATCAAGGCTTTGGTATCGCTGGAAAACCTGCCTATCAATAACACAGGGCCGCGTATTGGTATCTTGCGAACCTACCGGCGAATCTGCAGTGACTTCAATTTCGTGGCCTATTGGCTAATCGCTGCAATTGTTTTTGCTTGCCACTTCTCATTCATCGTCATATCGCCCCTAATATTCATGGAGCAGTTGCAACTAAGCAGCTATGAGTTTTCTCAGACCCTGCTAGTGTACGGAGCAGCCTACGTGACTGGCGGTATCCTTGCGGGCGTAATGAATAAGCATATGGAGGCGGGTACACAAATTGTTATAGGACTGTCACTGATTTTCGTTGCAGGGTTAGTGATGCTTATATTACGGAACCAATTTGGCCTGTCCGTCTTCACCATGCTGCTCCCAATGATTATCTGTACCGCTGGCACTACCATAACGCGGCCAGCAGCCACGTCCAAAGCTATGGAGCTATTCCCGGATAATGCCGGTGCTTCAGCCTCGGCAGGCAATACTCTGATTTTTATCTCAGGCGGATTGATCAGTGCCCTGATCAACCTCAGCACCAACAACCTGCAAATTACCCTGGCACTGAGTTTCATCGTCTTAAGCGGCATAGGTCTGCTGTTAAACCAACATATAAATCGCCACGCCAGGCCATCGAGTTTG
>Ga0256410_1001905_pt1 | contig 14879 bp, 6 predicted proteins | sample PhyWR1_FD_185983 | JGI IMG/M metagenome (GOLD analysis project Ga0256410, IMG submission 185983) | Leaf surface microbial communities from wheat plants in UC Gill Tract Community Farm, Albany, California, United States - DLSL W.R1 | ecosystem: Host-associated > Plants > Phyllosphere >... | reverse complement strand
GTACAGCCTTGTAGTCAGGCCAGATGGAATACTGTTCTTCATGGTTGACCACTACCTGAAACAGGATGTCGTCGCGGTCAAATACTGAGGTCATTGCTGTTCTCCATCGCTAAAAGGCCGGCTGCGCACCGCGCGCAGCACTGATATCTGTAGAAACGTACCAAGCTGCGAAAAAATTAGAGGCTGGCCACCGCCGCAGCCAACGCGCGTCCGAAGATGTCCGCCACGCGGTCCACTTCGGCGGCGGTGATCACCAGCGGCGGCAGGAAACGCACGACACTGCCGTGCCGACCACCCAGCTCCAGGATCAGGCCGCGCTTGAGGCATTCGCGCTGCACCAGCGGCGCCAACTGACGATGCACCGGTGGATGGCCCTGGATGTCTGGGATGCCACTTGGGTCTACCAGCTCCACGCCAAGCATCAGCCCACGGCCGCGAATATCGCCCAGGTGCGGGAAATCGCGCTGCAGGATGCGCAGGTGTTCACCCAGGCGCTCGCCCATGGCGGCCGCGTGGCCGGCAAGGTCGTGGTCCTTCAGGTAGCGCATCACCGCCGAACCCGCCGCCATCGCCATCTGGTTGCCACGGAAGGTCCCGGCATGCGCACCCGGCAGCCAGGTGTCGAGCCAGTCGCGATACACCACCACCGCCAGCGGCAGGCTGCCGCCGATGGCCTTGGACATCACCACCACATCCGGGATGATGCCGGCATGTTCGAAGGCAAACATCTTGCCGGTGCGGCCAAATCCGCTCTGGATTTCATCGACGATCAACGCCACACCCGCTTGTTCGGTGATGCGTCGCAGGCCACGCAGCCAGTCGAGGTCAGCCGGAATCACACCGCCCTCGCCCTGCACCACCTCGACAATGACCGCCGCCGGCAGCAATACGCCGGCCTCCGGGTCGTTCAGCAGGTTTTCCAGGTAATGCAGGTTGACCCGCACCCCTTCTGCACCACCCAGGCCGAACGGGCAACGGTAATCGTAGGGGTAGGGCAAGAATTGCACGCCATTGCCAAGCAACGCCCCCAAGGGTTTCTTCGGCCCCAGGCTGCCCATCAGGCTCAAGGCACCCTGGCTCATACCGTGGTAACCGCCCTGGAATGACAGCACCGTGCTACGCCCGGTGGCGGTACGCACCAGCTTCAACGCGGCTTCCACCGCATCCGTGCCAGTGGGTCCGCAGAACTGGATTTTTGCTTCCCGTGCCAGCGTCGGAGGCAACAGCCCGAACAAGTCCTGCACGAACTGGTCCTTGACCGGAGTAGTCAGGTCCAGTGTGTGCAGTGGCAGTTCATCGGCCAGCACCTGCTGGATGGCCTCAATCACCACCGGGTGATTGTGCCCCAACGCGAGGGTGCCGGCGCCGGCCAGGCAGTCGATAAAACTGCGGCCCTCCACGTCTTCCACGTAAATGCCCTTGGCGCGCTTGAGCGCCAGGGGAATGCGTCGGGGGTAGCTACGGGCGTTGGACTCTTGCTGGCGCTGGCGGGCGAGCAACGGGGTTTCGTCGAACTGGTAGAGCGTTTCATGCACCTGGGCGTCTTCGATACGGCTGGTAGCGACTGACATTTCTCGATCCCTCAATACGCTGATGATGGTGACCAAACTGCCGATCCGCTGGCGTCTGGCCCAAGGGGCATGCGCACGGATTTCCTGTTCTGGAAACGCACCAGCACGGGAGGGATTTAGTGACCACCGATCTTTAACTGATGGATGAAGCCCCAAGCCCGCTCCCACATTTGGAATCGCACTCGGTTTTATAACCCAAGGTATTTTTCATTCAGCGCATATAAAATCGCGCAGGTCTCCGCATCCAGAAACCCGCAGTAATCCCGCGACCGAAAGTGCATCTGGAACGCCCGCGTTCTCTGTTCAAAGGCTTGCCGGTTCTTCGCCGGCGCATACCCGTAACGCTGAAACGCCCGCTCCACCTCGACCTCCGGCGGCAACCCGACACAGAACCGACGCTGATACATTGCCTGCGTTGCCTCATCAAACCAGGCCCCTACCCCCGCTTCATGCAGACACTGCCACGGCAGCCGGGGCCCTGGATCGCTCTTGCGCCCGTACGCCACGTCCGAGTGCCCGAGGATGTCGGTAGGCCCGATCTGTGGATAACGCCCAAGAACGTCGCGAACCAGCGCAATCAACACCTCTATTTGTTCCTCCGCGTAGGCAGGAAACGTGAACACGCCGCCGTCGTCCCGCGCCAGGTTGACGAGCTCGACGCCGATCGAGCGACTGTTAAGGTTATCGCGCCCCGCCCAATGGCTCCCCCCGGCATGCCAGGCGCGCTTGTCCTCCTCCACCAATCGAAAGACCCGCAACTCTTCATAGCCGGCAGCGCTGTAGCTGGGGTCGTCGGGGTCGGGCAGCAGATAGTGCGCACTGACCCCATCCTGCGTCAGGGTGCGCAGGGAGGAGCCGAACGGTGCCGCCGTGTAATGCAGGATCACCTGCCGCACCGGCTCGCCGTCACGTTCATTGAAGCCTTGGGCAGGAAAACTGGTATCGATGACCAACATAAGAACCGTCCTTTTCAATACAGGCCGAGTCGTTCAGCCCGTTCAAGCGCAAAAAAATTACCGCCATCCTGAAGCCTTGAACTTCAGGAGGGCGGTAACTATTTGGCACTTGAAAGGAAAGTAATCAGCGCCGCAGCGGCATACCCAGGTCCACGCGCAGGCCATCTGGCTGGCTGTCGAACTTCAACGAGCAGGAACAGCGCTGCACAATCGCTTGCACGATTGCCAGGCCGAGGCCGCAGCCTTCGCTGTTGCCGTTGCGCCAGAAGCGCTGGGTCAGGTACTGCAGGTCCTCGGCGCTAATCTGCTTGCCGTGGTCACGCACGCGGAACACCACGTTATCGGCGGCAGTGAATACACTGAGTTCCACCCGGGTATCAGCCGGTGTATGGCGCAAGGCGTTGTCCAGCAGGTTGCGCAACGCTGCGACCGCCAGGCCCACTGGCATTTCCACCGGAGTGGCCAAGAGGTTGTCCGGCAGGATCAGGTCAATACGCGAGTTGTCACCGGCATTGGCATCCTGGATCGCCAGCCGTGCCACATCCTCGGCACTGGAGTGCATGCCATCGTCGAACGACAGGTTACCCTCCACCCGCGCCAGCAGCAGCAATTGCTCCAGGGTGCGGTGCAGGCGGTCGGCGCCCTCCTCGGCGTGGGCCAGGGACTGGTCGCGGGCCGCGCCTTCGGTCATGCGCGCCACTTGCAGATGGGTCTTGATCGCCGTCAGAGGGCTGCGCAGTTCGTGGGCAGCATCACCCGTAAGGCGGCGTTCGCGCTCGATGGTCTTGGCAATGCGTTGCAAGAGTTGGTTCTGGGTGTCGAGCAGGGGCTTGAGTTCGCTGGGCAACGGGTGGATCTGCAGCGGTTCGAGGGAGTCAGCACTGCGGCGCATCAAGGCGTCACGCATGCGATTGAGCGGCAGCAGGCTCTGGCCAATCCCCAGCCACAACAGGCACAGGCAGCCAAGCATCGCCACGCCCACCGGCACCGACGCCGCCAGCAAGATCGACAGGTTCAGGGCCTCGCGCTCTACTTGGCGGTCGGCGGTGGTGATTAAAAGATCGCCGCGGGACAGGGTGAAACTGCGCCAGCCCACGCCATCGATGACCTGGTCACGAAACCCGCTCTTGCGCGATTCCAGCCCTTCGTCCGGCGTGGTGTGGCTGCGCGCCAGGACTTCCCCGCGCAGGGAACTGACCTGACAGGCCATGCCACCGGGCACATGCAATTGTTCGGCACTGAAGTGCGCACCGCCGCTCACACTGGCCAGGCCGGGCATCTGCTCGGTCAACCCCGCCACCATGCGGGCCGAGGCCACCAGGCGCTGATCGAGGGAGAACATCATCTGGTTGCGCAGATCGTTGAGCATCCAGGCAGCCGCCAAGACCCAGATCAGCACGAAAGCAGCGCCCAGCTTGAACGTCAGGCGCAGGCGCAGGCTTTTCACGAGGCGTCCTCGCCCCCGTCAGCCGGGCCGAGGCGGTACCCAAGGCCACGCACGGTCTCGACAATGCCATTGCCCAATTTGCGCCGCAGGTGGTGGATATGCACGTTGAGGGCATTGCTTTCCAACTCATCGTTGAAACCGTAGACGCTGTCCTTGAGCTGCTCGCTGGACAGCACACGCCCCTTGTTATGCAGCAGCGCTTGCAACAGCGCCTGTTCGCGGCGCGACAAGTCGACGGGTTCGCCGCCCAGGAACGTCTCGCGGCTGCTTGGATCATAGGCCAGGCGACCATGCTCGATCAGGTTGACGCTGCGCCCTGCCACCCGGCGCAACAGGGTTTGCAGGCGCGCGGCGAGTTCGCGCAGGTCGAAGGGTTTGAGCAAGTAGTCATCGGCGCCGGCTTGCAGGCCGTCGACGCGGTTGGTCACCGAGTCCCGCGCGGTCAGGATCAGCACCGGGATTTCGAGGCCCTGGCTGCGCTGTTGCTGCAATAGCTTGAGGCCGTCTTCATCCGGCAGCCCGAGATCGAGCACCATGATGTCGAACGTGGCCGCCTTGAGCATCGCGCGTGCGGCCCCCGCCGTGGCCACGCGTTCGACGGTAAAACCTTGGGCGGTAAGGCCGGCCACAATGCCGCTGGCGATCAGTTCGTCGTCTTCGCAGACCAATACGTGCATGCTGAACCCTTCATGAAAGATGGGGGTGATTAGAAGTGTCGTGGATTAAGCGCCGATTATGCCGTGAAAAGACGCCCACTAAGACTCTAGAATAGCCCCGGTTAATCATCGGTTAATCAACGCCACACATTGTGTGCCCACTTGCATCGAACTAAGGCTTGACCATGCGGCATCTGTTTATCTTTCTGCTGGTGTTGTTCGCGGGGTTCGCCCAGGCCGCGCCGGGCAACCCGTTTGAGACCAAACCTGATTTCCTCCCGGTGGGCAAAGCCTTCACCTTTACCTCCGAACGTCTTGAAAGTGGCGAGACCCAGCTGTATTGGCAGATTGCCGACGGTTATTACCTGTACAAACAGCGCATGAAGTTCGATGGGCTGGCTGAAAAGCCGGGGCTGCCGCAAGGCGAAGCCCATAGCGATGAGTACTTCGGCGACCAGGAGGTGTACCGCCAGGGCCTGGAAGTGAAGATCCCCGCCGGGGCCACCGGCCAAATCAAGCTGGGCTGGCAAGGCTGTGCCGATGCCGGCCTGTGCTACCCGCCGCAATCGATCACTGTGGACCTGGGTGGCAACCCGGCCGTCGCCGCGACCGCCGAAGCCCAGGACCAGAGCCTGGCCAGCGGTTTACAGCAACGCAGCCTGGGTTGGAGCCTGCTGCTGTTCTTCGGCCTGGGCCTGTTGCTGGCGTTTGCCCCCTGTTCGTTGCCGATGCTGCCGATACTCGCCGGCCTGGTGGTGGGCAGTGGCGCCAGCCCGCGTCGCGGCTTTGCCCTGGCCGGCAGCTACGTGGTGTGCATGGCCCTGGTGTATGCGGCGCTCGGCGTGATGGCTGCGCTACTGGGCGCAAACCTCGCCGCACTGCTGCAAACCCCGTGGATCCTCGGCAGCTTCGCCGCGCTGTTCGTGATCCTCGCCCTGCCGATGTTCGGCTTTTTTGAACTGCAACTGCCAGCGTTCCTGCGCGACCGCCTGGACAACGTCAGCCGCCAGCAACGCGGCGGCAGCCTGGTGGGCGCGGGGATTCTCGGGGCACTGTCCGGCCTGTTGGTGGGCCCGTGCATGACCGCGCCCCTGGCCGGCGCCCTGCTCTACATCGCCCAGAGCGGCAATGCACTGCACGGTGGCCTGATCCTGTTCGCCATGGGCATCGGCATCGGTATTCCGCTGCTGCTGCTGGTGACGGTGGGCAACCGCTTCCTGCCAAAACCGGGCACCTGGATGAACGTGCTCAAGGGCATCTTCGGCTTCCTGTTCCTAGGCACCGCCGTGTTGATGATTCGTCCGGTGGTCGATGAAAGCCTGTGGCTTGGCCTGTGGGGCGCACTCGCGCTGGTGATGGCTTACTGCGGCTGGACGCTGGCCCGCGAATACGGCCTGGCCGCCAAGGTCTTTGGCGCCGGTGCCCTGGTATTGGGCCTGTGGGGTGCCGTGCTGGTGGTGGGCGCAGCGGGTGGCAGCGATGACCTGTGGCAACCGCTCAAGGTCTACAGCGGCTCGCGGGCCGCCGCACCGACGGCCCACGACGCCTTCATGACCCTCAACGACCCAGCGGTGCTGCAAAGCCAGCTCGACAGCGCCAAGGCCCAGGGCCAATGGGTGCTGGTGGACTATTACGCCGACTGGTGTGTGTCGTGCAAGATCATGGAAAAACAAGTGTTCGGCAAACCAGAAGTGCTCGACGCCCTGAAGGACGTACGCCCGCTGCGCCTGGACGTCACCGCCGACAGCGCCGCCAGCCGCGAGCTGCTTGGCCGCTACAAGGTGCCGGGGCCGCCCAGCTTCGTGTGGATCGGCCCGGACGGTGAAGAACGCCGCGCCCAACGCATCACCGGCGAAGTGGATGCCGCCGCCTTCCTGCAACGCTGGACGCAAGCCCGGGGCGCCCTCTGATGTTGACCCTGACCATTGGCACCTTCGCCATCGCCCTGAATCACATTTTGCTGATCAGCGCGCTGATTCTCGCCACCCTGGTGGGTTGGCGCGTCGCCAAGCGTGGCGGTGAAAACCCGGAGTCGGTGCTGTTCAGCCTGTTCCTGCTGGGCATGCTGGTAGCCCGTGTCAGTTTTGTGCTGATGTACTGGAGTGATTACCGCAACGACTGGCTGCAAATGGTCGATCTGCGCGACGGCGGCTTCCTCGCCTGGCCTGGCGTGATCGCACTGGTCATCGGCGCATTGGCCTACGGCTGGCGCCGCCCGGCCCTGCGCAAGCCGCTGAGCGCCGGGGTGATCACCGGCCTGGTGTTCTGGGGCATGACCAGCGTCTCCCTGAGCCTGTATGACAAAGGCTCGCAACTGCCAGAGATTATCCTGCGCAATGCCAATGGCGAAGTGGTGCAACTGGCCGACTACAAGGGCGGCCCGCTGGTGATCAACCTGTGGGCCACCTGGTGTCCGCCATGCCGCCGTGAAATGCCGGTGCTGGAACGCGCCCAACATCAACGCCCTGATGTGACGTTCCTGTTCGTCAACCAGGCCGAAAGCATGCAAAGTGTCAGCACCTTCCTCGCGACCCAAGGCCTGACCCTCGACAACGTGTTATTTGACGCCAGCGGCCGCCTCGGCCAGGCGGTAGGCTCGATGGCCTTGCCGACCACCTTGTTCTACCGCGCCGACGGACGCCTGATCAACAGCCACCTGGGCGAGTTGTCCCAGGCCAGCCTGGCCCGTGCCATGGAACCCTTCGATACCGCTCCTGAAAGGAAACCGACATGCCCCGCCTCCGCCACCTGCTGACCCTGCTGCCGCTGACGCTTGCCGCCACCCTGGCCCAGGCCGAGGACTGGCCGGCACCGATCAAACAGATCGAAGCCAAGGGTGCCAAGATCCTCGGCAAATTCGATGCCCCCAGCGGCCTTACCGGCTACGCCGCCCAGTACCAGAACAGGGGCATGGCCCTGTACCTGACCGCCGACGGCAAAAGCGTGATCGCCGGCAACCTGTACGACGCCCAGGGCAATGACCTGAGCAGCGCGCCCCTGGAAAAACTGGTGTACGCCCCCATGGCCAAGGAAGTTTGGGCCAAGATGGAAAAAAGCAGCTGGATCCAGGACGGCGACAAAAACGCACCGCGCATCGTCTACCTGTTCAGCGATCCCAACTGCCCTTACTGCAACATGTTCTGGGAACAGGCCCGCCCATGGGTGAAGGCCGGCAAGGTGCAATTGCGCCACATCATGGTCGGCATCATCCGCGAAGACAGCCCCGGCAAATCCGCCGCTCTGTTCGCTGCCAAGGATCCGCAAAAAGCCCTGGAAGAACACGAGGCCGCCGGTAAAGGCAGCAAGTTGCAGGCACTGGACAAGATCCCGGCCGATATCGAGGCCAAGCTTGATAGCAACATGAAGTTGATGGATGAACTGGAATTGTCGGCGACGCCGGCGATTTTCTATCTGGATGACAAGGGTGGCTTGCAGCAACAGCAAGGGGCGCCGTCGCCGGATAAGTTGGTGAAGATTCTTGGGCCGAAGTAAGCGTCGCCTGGACTGACGCCTTCGCGAGCAAGCCCACGCCCACACTCGATCACCTTCCTTCAGGATGAACGTGGTCGAGTGTGGGAGCGGGCTCGCTCGCGAATCGGCGCTGACAGCCGGCAAACATGTCGAGTCTTACAGCCCCTCCAGCTCTGCCATCAAATCACTCAAGCGATCCACCTTCTCGGCACTGATCTCATTCGCCGCCAGCCCATCGATATACTCAGCCAACTCCGCCACCGTACTGCACTCGAACATTGCTCGCAGCGGCACGTCACGTTGCAGGGTTTTCTGCACCCGCGAGGCAATCTGCGTGGCCAGCAACGAGTGCCCACCCAGTTCGAAGAAGTTGTCCTGCACCCCTACCCTGTCGACTTTCAGCACCTCGGCCCAGATGGCGGCCAGGGTGGTTTCCAGCTCGTTGCGCGGCGCCAGGTAATCCTGGCTGTGCAACTGGCCGATCTCCAGGGCCGGCAAGGCCTTGCGGTCGAGTTTGCCGTTGGCGTTGAGCGGCAGGCGGTCGAGCCATAGCCAGTGCAACGGCACCATGTATTCCGGCAACTCAGCGCGCAGGCGTTGCTTGATGCGGTCCAGGCGCTCGCCTGGGTTGAGCGTTCCATCAGCTGCCACCAGATAGCCGACCAGATGCTTGCCGTTGACGCCCTCCTGCACGCCCACCGCGGCATCGCGTACTTCCGGTTGTTCGTGCAGGCGCGCTTCGATTTCACCCAGCTCGATCCGGTAGCCACGAATCTTCACCTGGTGGTCAATGCGACCGACGTACTCCAGCACGCCGTCGCTGCGGCGGCGCGCGAGGTCACCGGTGCGGTAGAGGCGCTCGCCCGGTGCGCCGAACGGATTCGGCACAAACACCGGCGCAGTGCGCAATGGGTCGCTGACGTAACCGCGACCGACGCCCGTACCAGCGACACACAGCTCGCCAACGGCGCCTTGCGGCACCAGCTCCAGCGCACCATCGAGCAGGTACAAGCGGTTGTTGTCGGTCGGTGTGCCAATCGGCAAGTACGTACCACGGGTCGACGCCAGGTCGACGCGGTAGAACGCCACATCGTCCGAGCATTCCGCAGGACCGTACGCGTTCACCAAGCCAATCTGCGGGTAGCGCAGCAGCCATTGGTGCGCCAACTCCGGCGGCATCGCCTCACCGGTCGGCAGCATCCAGCGCAGGCCGTCCAGGCCAATACGGTCCTGGGCCAACATGCCCTGGATCAGCGATGGCACGCTTTCCAGCACGGTAATGCCCTGGGCCTGTACATGCTCCAACAGGCCTTGAGGATCATGCGCGAGGGTGTTCGGTACGATGTCCACCCGCGCGCCGAACAGCGGCGCGGCGAGGAATTGCCACACGGAAATATCGAAGCTCTGCGAAGCGGTTTGCGCAATAACATCCGCGTCGTCCAAGGCCAGGTACGGCACCTTGCTCAACTGGTTATTGAGCATGCCGCGCTGTTCCACCATTACACCCTTGGGCAGGCCGGTGGAGCCCGAGGTGTAGATCACGTAGGCGAGGTTGTCCGGGCCACTGTAGATGCCGGGGTTCTCCCCGCGAGCAGGCACTTCTTCCCACACCAGCAACTGGCAGTCGAAGCCTTCCAGCAGTTCGATAGCCTGCTCGCGGCACGCTTCGGTGCACACCAGCAACGGTGTGCGGCTCAAGTCGATGATGCTGCGCAAACGCTGGCTCGGCAGGCCCGGATCGAGCGGCAGGTAGCCGGCACCGGCCTTGAAGCTGCCGATGATCATGCCCAACAGGTCAAGGCCACGTTCAGCCAGCAATGCCACCGGTTGGTCCAGGCCGACGCCTGCGGCAATCAGGGCGTGGCCCAGGCCGTTACTGCGGCGGTTCAGTTCGTCATAGGTCCATTGCTGATCGAGACAGCTGGCGGCGATGCGTTGCGGATGCGCCGCCACCTGGGCTTCGAACAGTTCGACATAGCTGCGCTCCAGCGGGTAGTCATGCTCGCTCTGGTTACATCCCTGTACCAGGAACTCGCGCTCCTGCTCGCCAATCAGCGGCAGGTCGGCCATGTCGCCGTGGAAGCCCTGCACTAGCGCCAGCAGCAGGCGCTTGAACTCGCCGAGCATGCCTTGCACGGTGGTCTCGTCGAAGTAGCGCTGGTCGTATGACAGGTGCAAACCGAGGTCATCGCCCGGGTAGCACACGGCAGTCAGCGGGAAGTTGGTGTGGGTGCGGCCGGAGTCCGAAGTGGCATTCAGGCTGTGCGCGCGGTCCAGCACCGAGACCTCCACCGGGGCGCTGTGTTCCTGGATCGTCACCAGCGGCAGGTATTCGTACTCGCGCAGCTGCATGTTGCTGTCGAGCAGGCCGTTCAACCACTGGCGCACGCTGCACCGCTGGTCGTCCTCGGGCAATTTCACCCGCAGCGCAATGCTGTTGATGAACAGGCCCACCGTACGCTGCATCTCCGGCATTTCCACCGGGCGCCCGGCCACGGTGACGCCGAACAACACGTCACGGTCGCCGCTCAAGCGCCGAAGCACCAAGGCCCATGCCGCCTGGGCGAAAGTGTTGACGGTCAGTTGATGGGCCTGGGCCAGCTCACGCAGTTGTGCACCGTCACGGGCGTCGAGGCGGGTATAGCAATCGCCCACCACCATGCCGCCGCTGTGACCCGCGTGTTCACGCAGGAACGGCCGGTCGCTCGGGATCGGCGTGGTGCGCTCGAACCCTTGCAGGTTCTGTTGCCACCACTGGCGTGCCTCGTTGAGGTTCTGGCGTTGCAGCCAGGCAATGTAGTCGCGATAACGCGGCGGCATGGCTAATTGCGCCTCGCGGCCTTCGCCCAGGGCCATGTAGATCTCGAAGAAGTCATTCATCAGCAACGAACGGCACCAGGCATCGATGAGGATGTGGTGGTTGCTCATCATGAACCAGTAGCGCTCCGCGCCGACGCGGATCAGGCGCAGGTGGAACGGTGCCTGGTTGAGCAGATCGAAACCGGCTTCACGCTCTTGCTTGAGCAGCGCTTGCAGACGCGGTTCGTGTTCGCCTTCCGGTTCCTGGCTCCAGTCCAGGTATTCGATCGGCGTGCTGCCCGGCTTGTGGATCACTTGCAGCATGTCTTCGCCGACGTTCCAGCAGAACGAGGCGCGCAAGGCCTCGTGACGGGCAATCACCGCCTGCCAGGCCTGGGCGAAACGCACGGGGTCGAGGGCGCTGTTGATGCGGTAGCGGTCTTGCATGTAATAGAGACCCGTGCCCGGCTCCAGCAGCGTGTGCAGCAACAGGCCTTCCTGCATCGGGGTCAGCGGGTAGACGTCTTCGATGGCACTGGCCGGTACTGGCAAGCTGTCGAGTTGCGACTGGGACAACTGGGCCAGCGGGAAGTCGGACGGTGTAAGGCCACCGGCATCGTCCTGAAGGCAGTGCTGGGTCAAGCTTTGCAGTTCGGCCAGATACGCCTCGGCCAATTCGCGCACGGTCGGCTGATCGAAGCGCTCGCGGCTGAAGGTCCAGCGCAGCACCAGCTCGCCGCCATACACCTGGCTGTCGACGCTCAACTCGTTGGGCAGCGGCGCATCCGGGTCATGGGCCAGGCCTGCAGACTCGTCCAGCGGATGGAACAGCGCATCGGCGCCGAAGCTCTGGTCGAACTGGCCCAGGTAGTTGAAAGTGATCTGTGCGCTCGGCAGTGCGGCCATGCTCTGTTTGCACGGGCTGTCGGCCAGGTAGCGCAGCACGCCATACCCCAAGCCTTTATGCGGCACGCCGCGCAGTTGTTCCTTGATCGCCTTGATCGAGTCGCCCAGGGCCGCTTGCGGGGTGAGGCGCAGCGGATAAGCACTGGTGAACCAGCCGATGCTGCGGGTCAGGTCGATGTCATCGAACAGGGCTTCGCGGCCATGACCTTCCAGCTGGATCAGCGCCGAAGCGTGGCCGCTCCAGCGGCACACCACACGGGCCAAGGCGGTCAACAGCAAGTCGTTGACCTGGGTGCGGTAGGCGCTCGGGGCCTGTTGCAACAACTGGCGAGTCTGCTCGGCATCCAGGCGCACGCTGACGGTATCGGCATCGCGGTTGCGCAGCGAACCTTGCGGGCGGGCCACCGGCAAAGCCACATCAGGGCCCGCCAACTGGGCCTGCCAGAGGCTCGATTCTTCACGTAACGATTCGCTGCCGGCGTAGGCCTGCAAACGCGCGGCCCAATCACGCAGGGCGCTGGTCTTGGCCGGCAGGCTGACGGACTGGCCGTCGCTCAGTTGGCGATAAACGGCTTGGAGATCTTCAAGCAATACGCGCCACGACACGCCGTCCACCACCAGGTGATGGATCGCGATCAACAGGCGCTGCTGCCCCTCGGGACCGTCCACCAACAAGGCGCGCAGCAGCGGGCCGTGTTCCAGGTCAAGGCTGCGCTGGGTGTCGGTGAACAGCGCGGTGCACTGCGCCATATCGCGCACTTGCGCCTGCATCAGCACGCCGCCCTGCGGCACAGCCAGGTGTTCGGCATACCAGTGCGCGTCGCGCTGGGAGAAGCTCAGGCGCAGGGCATCGTGATGCTCCAGCACTGCCAGCAACGCTCGCTCCAGGCGATGGGGGTCCAGCAGTTGTAGCGGCTTGAGGACCAGCGCCTGGTTCCAGTGCTGGCGCTGTGGAATCTCGGTATCGAAGAACCAGTGCTGGATCGGCGTGAGGCCAGAACGGCCGGTCAGTACGCCCTGCTCGGCCGTGACCTGCTCGGCGCGCGTGGCGACCGCCGCCAGGGTTTGCACGGTCTGGTGCTGGAACAGGTCGCGCGGGCTGAAATGAATCCCGGCCTGCCGCGCACGGCTGACCACTTGGATCGACAGGATCGAGTCGCCGCCCAGTTCAAAGAAGTTATCGTCCAGGCCCACCTGCTGCACGTTCAACACGGCGCACCAGATGGCGGCCAACGTGCTTTCAAGCTCATTGCGCGGGGCGACGTATTGTTGGCGGTTGGCTTGCGGATCCGGCTGCGGCAAGGCACGACGGTCAAGTTTGCCGTTGGCCGTCAGCGGCATGCTGTCGAGCACGATGAAGTGCGCGGGCACCATGTAGTCCGGCAGTTGCGCCTTGAGGTGCGCCTTGAGCGCATCGCGTACTGCGCCGTGCTCGGCATCACTGACCAGGTACGCCACCAGCTGTTTGCCACTCGGCGAATCCAGCGCCAGCACCACCGCTTCGCGCACGGCTTCGTGCTCCAGCAGGCGGGTTTCGATCTCCCCCAGTTCAATGCGGAAACCGCGAATCTTCACCTGATGGTCGATACGCCCCAGGTACTCAACCAGGCCATCGGCGCGTTGGCGCACCAGGTCGCCGGTACGGTACAGGCGTGCGCCATTGCGCGAAAATGGGTCGGCGACAAAACGCTCGGCGGTCATCCCCGGGCGCTGGTGATACCCCTGGGCCAGGCCGGCGCCACCGACGTACAGCTCGCCGGTCGCCCCCTGCGGCACCAACGCCAGGTCGGCATCGAGAATATAGGCCACGCGGTCACCGATTATGCTGCCGATCGGCACGCTCGCAGCGCCCTCTTCCAACTGCTCGGGCGCAAGGCTGGCCAGCGGCATCACCACCGTTTCCGTTGGGCCATAGGCGTTGAAAAACACCTGCGGCTGGAACGCGGCGCGGATGCGCTGCAGGTGTTCGCCGGTGAGCGCTTCACCACCGGTGATGCACATGCGCACCGGCAAGGTCTGCTGCCGGGTCGCCAGCCATTGCGCCAACTGGCTGCCGTAGCTCGGCGTGAAGCCCAGAATATTGATGCGATGGGTCCGGATCAGCGCGCAGATTTCTTCTGCGTCCCACTGGCCCTGGGCACGCAGCACCACCTGCGCGCCACTGAGCAGCGGCACCAGCAAACGCTCGGTGGCGGCGTCGAAGTTGATCGAATAGAAGTGCAGTTCGCAGTCGTCTGGGCGCATGCCAAACCGCTCGATCACCGCCGCGCAATGCATGGCGATTTCACCGTGGGACACCACCACGCCTTTGGGCTTGCCGGTGGAACCGGAGGTGTAGATCAAGTACGCCTGGTGTTGCGCCAGGCTGATAAACGGCAGCTCGCCGGACGGGTAGTTGGCGAGCACCGGCGAGTCATCTTCGAGGCACCAGCACGCCACGCTCGCGGGCAACTCGCCGAGGGCTTCGAACATCGCCGCATCGCTGAGCAACAGGCCGATGCCGCTGTCTTCGATCATGTAGTGCAGGCGGTCCAACGGGTATTCCGGGTCGAGCGGCACATAGGCGCCCCCGGCCTTGAGAATCGCCAGCAGGCCAACCACCATTTCCAGCGAGCGCGGCAGCGCCAGGCCCACTCGCACCTGGGGGCCGACGCCGCGCTCGCGCAGCATCCAGGCCAGGCGGTTGGCGCGGGCATCCAGCTCGCGGTAGCTCAGCGTTTCACTCGCGAAGGTCAGCGCGGGCGCATCGCCACGGGCTGTCGCTTGCTGGCTGAACATTGCATGGATGCATTGATCAAGGCGATGCTCGCCCGCCTCGATGCCCAGGCTGCCCTGCAACGCACGCTGCTCGGTGGCGGTCAGTAACGGCAATTCGCTGAGGCGCTGCTCGGGGGAAGCGATCAAGGCTTCCAGCAGGTTGCGCCAGTGTCCGGCCATGCGCGCAATGCGCGGCTCGTCGAACAGGTCGGTGCTGTAGGTCAGGCAGCAACCCAGGCGATGATCGAGGTCGGTGACCTCCAGGTTGAGGTCGAATTTGGTCGCACGCGCATCATTGGCCAGGTATTCGACGGTC
>Ga0256410_1001894_pt1 | contig 14975 bp, 13 predicted proteins | sample PhyWR1_FD_185983 | JGI IMG/M metagenome (GOLD analysis project Ga0256410, IMG submission 185983) | Leaf surface microbial communities from wheat plants in UC Gill Tract Community Farm, Albany, California, United States - DLSL W.R1 | ecosystem: Host-associated > Plants > Phyllosphere >... | reverse complement strand
GATGGCAGAGAACAGGCGGCGATAATCCTCACGATCGGCAACCGTAACCGCTTGACCATCCAGCAGGATCTGCCCACTAACAGGCACATACAGCCCAGTGAGCAGCATGGCCAGCGTCGATTTACCGCTGCCGTTGCCGCCAATCAAGAACACCAGCTCGCCCCGCCGTAACGTCAAATTGATCGGTCCAACCGCAAACCCTGATTGCTGTTCACCCGCCGCATAGTGGAATGCCACGTCGCGCAGTTCCAGCGTTTGCCACGCACGAGCCTGTGGAGCCGGAAATGCCGGATCATACTCCGCCAGTTTGAGCGCCTTCACTTTATTGAAGGCCACTTCGGCCGCAATCAGCGTCGGGAATGCCCCAACTGCCTGTAATAAGGGAGTACGCAGGAATAATAATGTCAGGGAATAGGTCGCCGCCACCGTGGTGTTTGCCCAGCCTAGGCTGTTTGCCATATAGAACACCAGGCCGATGGCGCCCAGCATCATGATATTCGACCAGTTCACGGCACTAAGGTGGAAAGTATCTGCACGGATAATATGGTAACGGTAGTCACCGGCATCTGGCTGGTAAGCCTGCTGGAATAGCATTTTTGCCCGATCGCGGTTCAGCGCCAATTCTTTGCGCCCGTCGATCGCCGCTTGATAATGCAGATAGAGCCGCTCTTCCGCTTCGCGCACGCTGCTCAGGTGGCTATAAACCCGCGAGACCAGATACCAACTTCCCAAAATGGTGATCGTCACCCATATCGCGGTCACACCCAGCATGGCAGGCGACAGCCAGCCCAGATAGGCAGCCGATCCCAGGGTCAGGATCACTCCTTGAACCAACTCCGGTAGGCGGACAAAAGCAATGGTGATATTGCGGATATCGCTTGACAGGCTAGCCAGCAGCGAGGCACTGCCCAACTGCTCCAACCGTTCAATATGGGTATCCAATATGCGCTTCACCAGTTGACCACGCAGCCGGTAAACAAAATAGTGCCCCAAAGTGGTCAACGCCAACTGAGACCCGAGCGTAACCGCCATCAACAGGGCCAACAGGCCGAGAAACTGTGGCAACACCACTAGCGGGTTACCCGCCGCGCCCATCAATTGCACGTTAATAAATGCAATGATGCCAATCCCCAACGCCGCACTGGCCATGGTTAACGCCATTACCGCCAGAAACGGCCAGCGATACTGCTGGAACACTACCCGTAACAACTCCATCAGAAAACCTATTCAAAAATCATGCACTGGCGGGCATTGTAGTTGGCGAAAGCGTGATATCAATAATAATTCTCATTTTATTAGGTGAGCAGATGCTGACCCTGGCCTGTCCGTGCTGGCCACACGCGGGGCGATGACTAAAGAAAAAGAGGGCAAGTAGCTGCTTATCGGGCTAAAAAATATTATTAATACAATAATAAAAATCTCAGAAATAAGCATAAACCAAAATAGGTTCACGTCGTTTTAGATAAACAGCTAAACGGTTAGATTAGGTAAATCATTTCTCAACATACGTTTTAAACCTTTCACAGCTTTGTTGAACAAATTAGATTTAGATAACAGCGCCTCCTGTCAGTGATTTTCTCAGACCATCCCTACACTTTCTGGCATACCTGCACGCGTCATTTTGTTTAAAGCAAAGATCATGACCATAACCTCTCCGACTTGGGCATCGTAATACCGCAGAAATAGCCAAAACCATAAGACGGAAAATGATACAGATCATAACCAGGAATCATCTCAATCTGTACCATCATCGGCATCATCCCTCCGCAGCGCTGATTATCTTTTACCGATCATCTTAGCCGGGAAATCATTAGCGTTGATTGATTAGCCATAGCCGAAACCGGGCCAACGGCATGAGCTGAAGATAATTTTCTCACGTTAGCAAACGACATACTAAGCTTGAAGAGTCTACGAGTGGTTGAAACTGAAAGAAACAACTTGGGTTTCGCACACCCGCTAACGGGTATGGGGAATAGCGCCGGGAGTGCGTGAAATCCGAGGTGATTGTGTCCTACGATCACAGTAGCAAGGTTAAGTTCCCGCAGCAGCGAGAACAAAGGCCGGAGTTGGCCTAGACGAGCGGTAAGACGTGATGCATTGGTCAACGAGTTAACTCATCGCTCCCCTAAAATCCGATCCGAAGAGATTGCATCGTGAATATAAAACTGGTTGCCGTTGTGCTTTGCACACTTTTTCTTACCGCCTGCGACAGAGAGACGCCTGAAGAACTTAAAAGCGTCCGTCCGGTGAATATCTTTGAAGTTAGCAACAGTGCCCAGCAAGGAGTACGCATCTTCCCAGCCAGGATTATCGCGGGGGACCGTACCGACCTGGCCTTTAAGCGCCCAGGACAACTGCAGCAATTGCTGGTACGTGAAGGGGAGCAGGTCAGCAAGGGGCAAGTGATTGCCGAGCTAAACAGTAATGACGCACGACTGCGGCTACGTGATCGACAGGCCACATTCGATCTGGCACAGGCGCAATTCAACCGTTTCGCCACCCTGAGTGCCCGCAATGTCATTCCCCGCGCCGAACTGGATGTTCATCGCGCAGCGCGTGACTCTGCCCAGGCCGCCTTGAAATTGGCCCGGGAAGAAGTAAACGATATGCAAATCCGTGCCCCCTTTACCGGTGTGATTGCCACGCTCACTGCCCGCAACTATCAAGTGATCCCGGCAGGCCAACCGATAGCGACCTTGAACTCGCTGGATTCACTGGATGTGGTCTTCAGCATCCCCGAAAATCTGTTCATTGTGATTGATGAAAACAATGCACAGTATCAACCTATTGTTCTGTTGAACAACTTGCCGGGCCGCGAGTTTACTGCCCGCTATAAAGAACACACCACCAATACCACCGCGGGCTCATTGACCTATCAAATGACCCTGACCATGCCGCGCCCAAAAGATCTGCCAATGCTTTCGGGGATGAGCGGCACTGTGAAAATCAATCTCGGTAATCTGGCCGGGGCTTCGCAGACAACCAGCGTTATTGTTCCCGTCGAGGCAGTATTTAACCCGGATAACAGCCCACGCAATCAGCCCCACGTGTGGGTGATCAAAGAGCGTGATGGCAAACTGTTTGTGGAATCTCGTCAGGTTGAAACCGGGCAACTGACCGCTAACGGCATACAGATCGTCTCCGGTCTGGCCGATGGTGAACGGATTGTCGCCGCCGGTACTCGCGAACTGCGCCCCAATCAGGAAGTGCGCGCCTGGGTCCGTGAGCGAGGTCTGTAATGAAACTGACAGAGAACTTTATCAACAACGGCACCCGAATCTGGCTGGCTATCCTGCTGCTAGGTATTGGCGGCGTGCTAGCGTTTCTCAACATCGGCAGGCTGGAGGACCCGGCCTTTACCATCAAGACTGCGGTGGTGGTCACCCGCTATGACGGCGCTTCGGCCCAGCAGGTGGAGGAAGAAGTTACCCTGCCGCTGGAAAATGCCATTCAGCAGTTGCCATATATCGACAACGTGACTTCCATCTCCAGCGTGGGGCTGTCGCAGATCACCATTAATATCCGTGCCGAATACGGTGCCGCCGAACTGCCACAGATCTGGGATGTACTACGTCGTCGCATTGGCGACGCAGCGATACGGCTGCCACCCGGTGCCAGCCCTCCGATAGTGAACGATGATTTTGGCGATGTGTACGGCTTCTTCTTCTCGCTGTATGGCGACGGCTTTAGCAATCAGGAGCTGCGCAACTTTGCCGAGCTGCTACGCCGCGAGTTAGTGGTGGTACCAGGCGTGGGCAAGGTGGGGATTGTCGGGGTGATCCCGGAAGAGGTGCAGATTGAGATCTCCCGCGCCCAGATGACCGCTGCCAATATTATCCCACAGCGGCTTTATGATCTTTTGAGCCGGCAAAACGTGGTGTCCAACGCCGGAGATCTGTTGGTGGGCAGCGAGTCGATCAGGCTGCATCCCACCGGGGAATTTGCCAGCGTGCAAGAATTGGGTAATCTGCTGATTAGCGAGCCGGGCAGCCCGCGCAGCGTTTACCTGCGCGACATCGCCACCATCAGCCAGGGCGTAACCCACTCCCCCAATAATATCTACCGTGCCAACGGGCGGCCTGCGCTCTCCATCGGCGTATCCTTTGCCCCGAATGTGAACGTGATTGTAGTGGGTGAAGCGGTCAAGGCACGGTTGGCCCAACTGCAAGCCGAACGCCCCGCCGGGATGGATATCAGCGTTTTCTACGATCAGTCCCATGAAGTAGAAGGCGCGGTGAACGGCTTTATCATGAACTTCTTGCTGGCGCTGCTGATCGTGGTCGGCACCCTGCTGATCTTTATGGGGGTGCGCAGCGGGCTGGTGATCGCCGCCTCGCTGGCGCTGAACGTGCTTGGCACCCTGCTGATCATGAAGCTGTTCAACATTGAGCTGCAGCGCGTTTCGCTCGGGGCGTTGGTGATCGCCTTAAGTATGTTGGTGGATAACGCCATTGTGATCGTCGAGGGCGTGCTGGTTGGGCGGCAACAGGGTGAGAAGACCCTGCAGGCCATTAATAACGTGGTCAAACGCACCATGTTCCCGCTACTGGGGGCGACGGTGATTGCCATTCTGGCGTTTGCACCGATCGGCTTATCCAACGATGCCACCGGAGAATACTGTAAGTCACTGTTCCAGGTGCTACTGATCTCCCTGATGCTGAGCTGGTTCACCGCCTTGACCCTGACGCCGGTATTCACCAAATGGGCGTTTGAAAAACAGAAAATGGCCGAGCCAAAACCCGATGAGCCGGTCAAATCGCCTTATGATGGTTGGCTGTTCCGCGTCTATCGCAATCTATTGGGCAAACTGCTGCGCCAGCGCACCATTACGCTGGGGGTGCTGGCCGCGTTGATGGTTGTCTCGGTGATCGGTTTTGGTAACGTGCGCCAAAGCTTCTTCCCACCGTCTAATACGCCGATCTTCTTCGTCGATCTCTGGCTGCCCTATGGCACCGATATCGCCTACACCGAAAAGATAGCCGCCGAGATCGAGCAGCATATCCAGGCGCAAGAAGGCATCAGCGATACCATGGTCACCATCGGCCAGGGTGCGATGCGCTTTATGCTCACCTACAACGCGCAGCGGCAATATTCCAACTATGCACAGATCATGGTACGAGCCAAACAGCTCAACCAGATCCCCGGTATGATCGGCCAAATAGAGGGCTACGTACGCAACAATTTCCCCCAGGTGAACGCCCAGGCCAAGCGCATCATGTTCGGGCCTTCGAATAACAGTTCCATCGAAGCGCGCTTTATCGGCCCGGATCCTAACGTGCTGCGAACGCTGGCGGCCAAGGCAGAAACCATCGCCAGTGCCGACCCCAATGCAGACGGCGTGATGCACGATTGGCAACAACGCAGCAAGGTCATTCGCCCGCAGTTCTCGGATTATCTTGGCCGTGAATTAGGGGTAGATAAACGCGAAATCGACAGTGCACTGCGCATGAGTTTTGGCGGGATCGCCGTTGGCCTATATCGTGATGGCACGCGGTTAATGCCGATTGTGTTAAGAACGCCAGACTCGGAGCGGTTGAATGCCGAACGGTTGAACGACGTGATGATCTGGAGCCAGGCGCGGCAGGCGTTTATTCCTATCGACAACGTGGTCAACGGCTTTACTACCGAGTGGGAAGATCCGCTGATCATGCGCCGGGATCGCAAACGCACCCTGACGGTTCAGGCCGATCCTAGCTCCCAGAGCGGTGAAACCTCTGCCGAACTGTTGCAACGCATCAAACCGGGTATCGATGCCATCCCATTACCGCGTGGCTATGAACTGAATTGGGGCGGCGACTATGAAAGTACCAAGGAAGCCCAGGCCGGGTTGTTCACCAGCCTGCCGGTGGCCTTTGTGATCATGTTCATCATCACCGTGCTGATGTTCAGCTCGCTGAAAAATGCCGTTGCGATCTGGCTGACCATTCCGTTGGCCCTGATTGGTGTCACAGTAGGCTTCTTGCTAACTGGTATTCCGTTTGGTTTTATGGCGCTGATTGGCCTGTTGAGTTTAAGCGGGATGCTGATCCGTAACGGCATTGTATTAGTGGAAGAGATAAGTTTACAGCGGCAGGAAAAACCGATGCTGGAGGCTATTATCGACGCATCCACCTCGCGCCTACGCCCAATCCTGCTGACGGCCTTTACCACCGTACTCGGCCTGGCGCCACTGCTTAGCGATGCCTTCTTCCAGAGCATGGCGGTGGTGATCATGTTCGGCCTGGGCTTTGCTACCGTGCTGACGTTGTTGGTGCTACCGGTGATCTACAGCTGTATGAACTCCGATAAGCAAAAGGTCACACCGCAAACCGAGGCTTGAGACTTAAGTAAGGGCACCGCATACGCCCGGTTGAATATTTGTCTTCAATCGGGCTATTGCAAAATGCGGCATTGGTTTACTGTGTAGCCAGTTCAAAACCAAACACGGAGAAGTGCAAAGTGATTAAAGAAACAATCTTGGGATGTTCGCTGCTGTTGGTCTCTGCCACTACGTTGGCCGGTGGTTGTGACAGCCCGCGCACCCCTTATGACGTGACCTACTGCGCGGCATTGGAGATGGTGCAACTGGATCAAGAGATCAACGTGCAATACAAAAAGGTGATGGGACTGCTGACTCAACCACAAAAGCAGACGCTGAAGCAGTCGCAGATCGAATGGCTGAAAAATCGGGACAGTCAATGTAGCGACGATTCCATGATCAATGTCGCCTGTTCAAACAAGACCATGCAAAGCCGTATCGATTTTCTGAAAAGCGTAGAGCGGGAATGCAAAAGTACCGGCTGTGACAGCAAAAAACTGGCTCAGCAGCAGTAAGAGGTTCGGGGCGCCTGTGCTGCGCCCCGACTAAAAAATCACTATTTGGTTAACGCAATAATGCCCAACGTCAGGCCAGCTACCGCTGCCGCCCCGCCTGCAATCGCCCCGGCGGTTTCCCAGTTATCCTGGGTGGTGCCTTTCATGCAGGTATTGGTATGAACCAGACGACCTTGGTCATCATAGACCGGTACGCAAGGTGACTCGGTAGCACACCCGGACAGTAAAACGGCCAGCAGGCCCGCAGCAATAAACTTACTCATACTCACACCTCGGCGTTCAACAGCCAAAAAAACATCAAAATGAATGAAAATCGGGCCACTGTACCACCGATGCCTATCGCGATGGATCCGGAATAGTCGCAAAATGTGTGGGGGTGAAACAATTAAATTCGAGCCTGCGATGGCAGCGTTGTCTGATGTTTTATCACGCCGCCTTCAATGCCTGACGGATTCAGCATGATAAAAAGAATAGATGAGGGAGTTCAGCATGTTGCTCCCCCTCACCGCTAGCGCTGTTGATATTTTCTGATCGCAGGCTTGAGCAAACCGCCAAACACATTAACCAGCAAGCCCACGATGATCACCAATGCACCGATCATTTGTTGCAATGATAGCCTTTCGCCTAATAGCCATGCGGCAGAGAGAATACCGATAACCGGCACCAGCAGCGTCAACGGCGCAACGCGCCAGGTTTCATAGCGGCTCAACAGATTACCCCAGATGCCATAACCCATAATGGTGGCAACAAACGCCAGATAGATCAGCGCCAGAAGGGTTTCACCTTGAATATGCACCAGGCTGTCAATCAACAGCGCTTGCCCCTCAAACAACCATGAACACATGAAGAACAGCACCACCGGTACGGGCGTGCTCCACACCACCAGTGACATGATCGGCACATTGCGATCGCACATAATCACCTTATTAGTGATATTCCCCAGACCCCAAGATAACGCTGCAGCCAGCGTCAACATCATGGTGGTCAGCGTGATGCCCGCCGTCGTTTGCCCAGCCATGCCCGCACTTGCCAACATAAACATGCCAACGGTAGCAATCATAATCCCGGCAATATGGTTCCATTTCAGCTTTTCGGCCAACAGCAGCGCGCCGAGCAAAATGGTAAAGAAAGCCTGAGCCTGCAGCACCAGTGATGCCAAACCCGCAGGCATGCCAAGCTTGATGGCCATAAACAGGAAAGCGAACTGACCAAAGCTGATGGTGATGCCGTACGCCAGCATCCAACGGAGAGGGATCTTCGGTGGTTTGACAAACAGAATGGCCGGGAACATCACCAGCGCAAAACGCAGGCCTGCAAGTAGAAACGGTGGCATGCCATACAGCCCAACTTTAATCACCACAAAGTTCAGCCCCCAGGCCACCACCACGAACAGCGCTAATAACCTATCCTTCACTGACATCATGCATTCCTTTTATTTCCCATAGAGAGGCTGCAACCTCGTCAGGGCAACGGCCACCGTATCAAGATGATTTATTGTTTATAGCCGAAATGTTAGCATTACCAGGCGGCATAAGATGCTGCTGCACCACCTCTCGTATTATCGCGGCTGCTGAACCCCGATAACACCGATGAGGCATTAACATGACTGACATACGTGGCCGGGCCTGGCGCCTGGTTAATAATAAACGCAACAAACACAGTGAAATGGGGGATTTTCAACCCAAGTTCACTAAAGAGAAACGGTGGAAAATGCTCTACACCCGCTCACATAAAATAACGCGAGCGAGTCAATTGGGTATTGAGTATCCACAGGTATCCCGCGCCGTAGCCCGGCGTAACGCACTCGATGAGATCGATTAACCATGAATGTGCTGTTTGTCTGCAGCCGTAACCAATGGCGCAGCCCAACCGCTGAACGTATATGGCAAAGAACTCCCGGCCTGACCGCAAGGTCGGCCGGGACCAGCCGTAATGCCATAAAATCGGTGACGCAGGAGTTGCTGCACTGGGCGGATATGATTTTTGTCATGGAGCAAAAACACAAAAACCGGCTGGTTGCCGAGTATCGCCGCCTGCTGGAACATAAGCCCCTGCATGTTCTTGATATCCCTGATAACTATCAGTATATGGATCCTGAGCTTATCACCCTGCTGGAGCAATCTGCCGAGCCGTTCCTGGCGCCTTTCATCCTGAAATAATCGTCTCGGACACATGTCCTTGAAAGCGGTATTCTCCCTTGCAGTGATCGGTTTATCGTAAGCGAAAATAGCTCCCAAGTTTGGTAATCTACCAGGCTTGGGTTCCTTGGTTTTAAGCCTTATCGCTAACAACCATAGTGCAGCACGATATTACTTCCGGATTATGTGCTTGATTATAGGGATATAAAAGTATGATTACCGAACATACCACGTTTTTCATCAGCCCCTCCCAGCGATGTAATGACGTATCCGCCACCGATCGTAGAATAACGACAAAGACGCTCTACTTATTTTTTTCTCCCGTTTTTATACTTATTTTCATTGCGTCTCTGGCTACGCCAACTCTATTTTTTACCGAGGGTAACACCTTTCTACTTGGCGTTTTATTTTTGTTAATCATTCTCCCCTTTAATTATTTATTCTTTAAAAGAATGAGCGACAATTTGAAATTAAAGCATGGTGAGGTGTACTTTAACGTCACCTCTCAAGGTGTTTCCTATACGCGGTACAACGATCTATCAGGCGGTGTAAGTCATTATCAGCTACTATGGTCTGAAATCACAGACTCGTTAGAGGACGGCACCAAGGCCACGATTGGCTTTCTCAAGACGGGCTATAAAAATAATACTAAAAACCTGGTTATCTACACCGTAAACCAATCCGGGGAAACGAAAGAAAATTTAATCCCGGTGCATGAAATAAAGAAATTCAAGCATCACTGGGAGATTACGCGTGCAATACTGATGCAGATTGCCTCTCTACAACGCCCCGAACTGGTGATTTCTGAGGAGGTTTTCTATGACTTCAATGTTAACCCCTCGACGTTTCAGTTTCAGAAGAAAAGTCGACGAAGAAGGCTGGTAAATTTCGTTGGGATCACTATGTCACTTATCCTCATTTTCGGGACTTTGTATGGCGCATCTATAGTGCTTAGAACGATTGAAATGAGTGGCTTCTGGCTTGCGATGTCTCTGGTGGTTTTGTTGTTGGTTATGGTATTAATCATCGCGTTCACCGTGGTGATCTTTGAGCGCATCCCTTTCTTTAGGAATAGTTTTCCAGCGTATACCTTGGTTGCGTACAGGGCTGAACAAGAACCACCAAGCATTGGCATCAACGAGAGCACGCCGTAATATAGACCAGCTGATTTATGGGGGGATCATGCGTTTTTTTGACTTGCTTTGTTTTTCTCTCCTATTGTTTGCAGCACTTACGCAGTCCGCATCGGCCATTGAAAATCCCAGTAACTTTTTAGCTCGGATCTATACCACCTATGGCCATGACAATATTTCACCCGCATTCATCGGCGAAACGGGCCCGAAGCGAATTGCTTCAAAGAAATTCATCGAGATATTGGAAGACGATCAGGCGCTAACCTTACCAGGCGATATGGGCTATCTTGATGCTGACCCGATCTGCCAGTGTCAGGATCATCAGAACCTGGTGGTGACGGATATAAATATTCTCTCTAACGATAATAAACAATCGCATGCCACAGTCACCTTTCGCGATTTTAGTGATAACAGTTTCACAACTACCATCAGGTTTTATTTAGTGGCTGAGAATGGGCAGTAGTTTATTGACGATATATTTGATGCTAATAAGTACAGTGTTCGTAATGCTATTGATACCAATAATAAAGCCCTGCGTGTAAAAGGGGAAACGGTGCCATAATAGCTACTTGCCTTTGTCATTTGAGTGTTCATTGAGAGCACCTGACGCTATCCTGCCCTGCACTTTCTCATCGTGACATTGCTTACGCAAAGAAAATATTTTCTCCAGGGCACGTCGTATGGTGATTATCCAACCGGCAGGCGGAGGATCCGCCAACATACTTAATGCACGTGCATAGACAAACATCAGCCCTGGTGTCCAGGCCATTTTTTTTGCGCGTTTACGTATTTGTACCGCCCCCCATAATTCCGGCGTTGTGAGAATTTTACTCAACATCCACCAGTGACCACCTTGTCCCCATATCTTGCTCACTACACCTTGCAGCGCCACTTCAAACCCCCACGCCACACTGCTCGAGCAGTTACGACGCGTGAGATTATACGTATTGTATTCACGATAAGCTTCCCAGAACCGGTTCAGACGTTAGCATCGTAGTTCCTGATCCGCACACGCAGGGTTGAGGAACACCATGCCCCCTGACTCTGTCACATAATCCGGTTGGAATTTCCCTTCAACATTATTGTCTGCGGTTGTCCACAGCAAGCGGGTAAATTGATCGGGCGGCCGGTCAATATCAACTGCAGGATACAGACTAGTATAAATGCCTTCCGGAGATCTTAGTGCAGCATGAGTGTAGTTTCCACCACTGAAATCACGCAATTTGTGTTGTTTCAAACTGTATAGGCGCAACTACACATTTCTGTACAAGATAGCGGGTTGATAGTGGAAACACGGAAAGAACCAAATTGACATGGAAGTGATAAAAATGCTGTTAAATCAGGGAGTAGTTGACTTTAATGGGATCAGATGGGACTTGAGTTTTGGAGCGGGTGAAGGGAATCGAACCCTCGTATGCAGCTTGGGAAGCTGCCGTTCTACCATTGAACTACACCCGCTTAGGTGTGCGATTGGCATTATAACCGGTTATGCGCGCCGGGCAAGAGAAGAAAGTGTATAACTGCCGATGTTTTAAGCGGTTAGCAACAACCGGTTCTCTTCAGGCGAAAAAAAACCGGCGTAGTTGCCCACACCGGTTTAATCACTCAGCGAACGTTACTTGCTCGGGCGCATCGCCGGGAACAGGATCACGTCGCGGATGGTGTGGCTGTTGGTCAACAGCATGACCATACGGTCGATACCGATGCCCAGGCCTGCAGTTGGCGGCAAGCCGTGTTCCAGCGCGGTCACGTAGTCTTCGTCGTAGAACATCGCTTCATCGTCACCAGCATCTTTCGCGCTAACCTGATCGGCAAAACGCTGCGCCTGATCTTCTGCATCATTCAGCTCCGAGAAGCCGTTACCGATTTCACGCCCGCCGATGAAGAATTCGAAACGGTCGGTGATTTCCGGGTTCTCGTCGTTACGACGTGCCAGCGGAGAAACTTCTGCCGGGTACTCGGTGATGAAGGTTGGCTGGATCAGATGGCTTTCTGCGGTCTCTTCGAAGATCTCGGTAACCACGCGACCCAGACCCCAGCTCTTCTCTACCTTGATGCCGATTGATTCGGCAATCGCTACCGCGCTAGCCATCTCGTTCAGATCGTCGAGGTTGGTTTCCGGGCGGTATTTCTTGATCGCTTCACGCATGGTCAGCTTTTCAAACGGCTTGCCGAAGTCGAACACCTCATCACCATAAGGCACCTTGACGTCACCCAACACGTCCTGCGCCAGCGTACGGAACAGCGACTCGGTCAGCTCAATCAGGTCTTTGTAATCCGCATACGCCATATAGAGTTCCATCATGGTGAACTCTGGGTTATGACGTGGGGAAACACCTTCGTTACGGAAGTTACGGTTGATCTCGAACACACGCTCGAAGCCACCTACCACCAGGCGCTTCAGATACAGCTCTGGCGCGATACGCAGGTACATGTCGATGTCCAACGCGTTGTGGTGAGTAACAAACGGACGAGCAGACGCACCGCCCGGGATCACCTGCATCATCGGGGTTTCGACTTCCATAAAGCCTCGGCCCACCATGAAGTTACGGATCGCCGCCATCACCTGCGAACGGATCTTGAAGGTGTTACGGGATTCTTCGTTGGCGATCAGATCCAGATAGCGCTGGCGATAACGGGTTTCCTGATCGGCCAGGCCGTGGAACTTGTCTGGCAACGGACGCAGTGCTTTGGTCAGCAGACGCAGTTCGGTGCAGTGGATAGACAGTTCGCCAGTTTTGGTCTTGAACAGCTTACCGCGTGCGCCGAGGATATCGCCCAGGTCCCATTTCTTGAACTGCTCGTTGTAAACGCCTTCAGGCAGATCGTCGCGTGCGACGTAGAGCTGAATGCGGCCACCCACGTCCTGCAGCGTCACGAAGGAGGCTTTACCCATGATACGGCGGGTCATCATACGGCCAGCCACGGTCACTTCGATACCCAGTGATTCCAGCTCTTCGTTTTCTTTGCTGCCGTATTCGGCATGCAGCTTGTCGGAGGTGGTATCACGACGGAAGTCGTTCGGGAACGCAATGCCGTTCTCGCGCAGCGCGGCCAGTTTTTCACGGCGTGACTGCAGCTCGTTGTTGAGATCCAACGCCTGTTCGGCGCCTTGTGCTTGTTGCTCAGACATTTCTGTTCCTCATAACCCGGCTTTCAAACTTGCCTCAATGAATTTATCCAGGTCGCCATCCAGTACGGCCTGCGTATTACGTGTTTCGACGTTGGTGCGCAAATCCTTGATGCGGGAGTCATCCAGCACGTAAGAACGGATTTGGCTGCCCCAGCCGATATCGGACTTGTTGTCTTCCAGCATTTGCTTGTCAGCATTTTTCTTTTGCATCTCGTATTCATACAGCTTGGCGCGCAGCTGTTTGAATGCCTGATCCTTGTTCTTATGCTGAGAGCGATCGTTCTGGCACTGCACCACAATGTTGGTTGGCAAGTGGGTAATACGCACCGCCGACTCGGTTTTGTTAACGTGCTGACCACCGGCGCCGGAGGCACGGTATACGTCAATGCGCAGATCGGCCGGGTTGATTTCGATATCGATATCGTCATCCACTTCCGGATAGATAAATACGGAACTGAAGGAGGTATGGCGGCGGCCGCCGGAATCGAATGGGCTCTTGCGTACCAGGCGATGCACGCCGGTTTCAGTACGTAACCAGCCAAACGCGTAGTCGCCGATAATCTTGATGGTGGCCGATTTCAAACCCGCGACGTCGCCGTCGGACTCTTCAATCACTTCCGTTTTAAAGCCTTTGGATTCCGCCCAACGCAGGTACATGCGCAGCAGCATGCTGGCCCAGTCCTGCGCTTCGGTGCCGCCGGAACCTGCCTGGATATCCAGATAGCAGTCCGCGCTGTCGTATTCACCAGAGAACATACGACGGAATTCTAATTGTTCCAGCTTGGCGCTCAGTTGATCAAGCTCAACTACGGTCTCGTTGAAGGTGTCTTCGTCTTCCGCCTCAACCGCCAGTTCCAGCAGGCCAGTGACGTCTTCACAGCCTTGTTCCAACTGATCGATGGTTTCGACAATGGCTTCCAGCGACGAGCGCTCTTTGCCTAATGCCTGTGCGCGTTCAGGTTCGTTCCAAACGTCCGGCTGTTCCAGCTCGGCGTTAACTTCTTCTAAGCGTTCTTTCTTGGCATCATAGTCAAAGATACCCCCTGAGAACGGCTGTCCGCTCGGACACATCCTGAATGCGGTTTTTTACCGGATTAATTTCAAACATGATTTTTTGCGTTCTTACGTTGATGTCGTCGATGGCGAAATGCCATTGGAACCGGTAATTCTAGCGGATCCAGCGGCCAGTTTATAGCGAGTTGGTCAGTTTTTGTGGGGGATCGGCGATCGGATACAGGAATCAACATGTGGCACGTTAAGTCCCCTCTCCCTTTGGGAGAGGGTTAGGGTGAGGGGTCAGCAAGTTAACGCGGCCAGAGGTGCTGGATAAGCAACTGCACGTTACGGTTGCCACGGAACTCATTCACGTCCAGCTTATACGCCAGTTCCACTTCTTTGATGCTGCTGTCCGGCCACTGTGTGGTGTCGATGTTGAAGGCAATGCCGTCCAACAATGGGCCGCCACCGAGCGGTTCGATCATCAGCTTCAGGTGTTTCTCGCCCACCAACCGTTGTTGCAGGATACGGAACTTGCCGTCAAAGGTTGGCTCAGGAAACGCCTGCCCCCACGGCCCGCCCTCACGCAGAAGCTCTGCGGTGGTCAAAGTCAGCTCCTGCATCATCAGTTCGCCATCCGACCAGATCACGCCTTCCAGCATCGCCGGATCGAGCCATTCGCCAACCAATTCGCCAAAACGCTGGCGGAACTCGTCAAACTTGGCCTCTTCCAGCGACAAGCCCGCCGCCATCGCATGGCCG
>Ga0256410_1001891_pt1 | contig 15016 bp, 17 predicted proteins | sample PhyWR1_FD_185983 | JGI IMG/M metagenome (GOLD analysis project Ga0256410, IMG submission 185983) | Leaf surface microbial communities from wheat plants in UC Gill Tract Community Farm, Albany, California, United States - DLSL W.R1 | ecosystem: Host-associated > Plants > Phyllosphere >... | reverse complement strand
AGGGGGCTTTTGACCTGCTAGCGAGCGTTGCGCACACCTTCAGCCAGCGCTGCACACAAGCTCAGTACACCATCCACCGCCTGCTCAGGCGTTGCCGCATTTTCGATCTTGTCGATCAATGCCGAGCCCACCACCACGCCATCGGCCAGGCGGGCAATCGCTGCCGCTTGCTCAGGGGTGCGGATGCCGAAGCCCACGCTGATCGGCAAGTCAGTATGCCGACGCAGACGCTCGATAGCCGCGCTCACTTGTTCCGTGGTGGCCGAACCGGCACCGGTCACGCCCGCCACCGAAACGTAATACACAAAGCCCGAGCTGCCGGCCAATACGGTCGGCAGGCGCACGTCGTCTGTGGTTGGCGTGGTCAGGCGGATAAAGTCCAGGCCTGCAGCCTGCGCCGGGTCGCACAGCTCGCTGTTGTGCTCTGGCGGCATGTCGACCACGATCAGGCCGTCTACGCCCGACTCTTTGGCTTCGGCGATAAAGCGCGCCACGCCATAGTGGTGGATCGGGTTGAAATAGCCCATCAGCACCAGCGGAGTGTCGTTGTTACCGGTACGAAATTCACGAACCATCTGCAGGGTTTTTGCCAGGTTCTGCTTGGCGCCCAACGCACGGATGTTGGCCAGTTGAATCGCCGGGCCGTCGGCCATCGGATCGGTGAAGGGCATGCCCAGTTCGATCACATCGGCGCCTGCTGCCGGCAAGCCTTTAAGGATGGCCAGCGAGGTGTCGTAATCCGGGTCACCTGCAGTGACAAAGGTCACCAGGGCCGCGCGGTTTTGTTCCTTGAGTTCGGTAAAGCGCGTTTGCAGGCGGCTCATCAGTGTTTCTCCTGTTGAGACTGTTCCATGTGGTGCATCACGGTTTGCATGTCTTTGTCGCCGCGGCCCGAAAGGTTGACCACCATCAGGTGATCAGCCGGCAAGGTTGGTGCGCGCTTGAACACTTCGGCCAGTGCGTGGGCGCTTTCCAGGGCCGGGATGATGCCTTCAAGGCGGCAGCATTTGTGGAAGGCATCCAGGGCTTCTGCGTCGGTCACCGAGGTGTACTGGACGCGACCGATATCGTGCAACCAGGCGTGTTCAGGGCCGATGCCCGGATAGTCCAGGCCCGCGGAAATCGAGTGGGCATCGATGATCTGGCCATCGTCGTCCTGCAGCAGGAAGGTGCGGTTGCCGTGCAGCACGCCCGGTTCGCCGCCATTGAGGCTTGCCGCGTGCTTGCCGGTTTCGATACCGTAGCCGGCGGCTTCTACGCCGATGATTTCAACGCTGGTGTCGTCCAGGAACGGATGGAACAGGCCCATCGCGTTGGAGCCACCGCCGATGCATGCCACCAGGCTGTCTGGCAGACGGCCTTCCTGGGCTTGCATCTGGTCGCGGGTTTCCTTGCCGATCACGGCCTGGAAGTCGCGCACCATTGCCGGGTATGGATGTGGGCCGGCCACGGTACCGATCAGGTAGAAGGTGCTGTCCACGTTGGTCACCCAGTCACGCAGGGCTTCGTTCATTGCATCTTTGAGGGTGCCGGTGCCGGCCACCACCGGGATCACTTCGGCGCCCAGCAGCTTCATGCGGAACACGTTGGCCTGCTGGCGCTCGATGTCGGTGGTGCCCATGTAGATCACGCACTGCAGGCCGAAGCGCGCAGCGACGGTGGCAGTGGCCACACCGTGCATGCCGGCGCCAGTCTCGGCGATGATGCGTTTTTTGCCCATGCGCCGGGCCAGCAGGATCTGGCCGATGCAGTTGTTGATCTTGTGCGCGCCGGTGTGGTTCAGCTCTTCGCGTTTGAGGTAAATCTTGGCGCCGCCACAAAACTCGGTCAGTCGCTCGGCGAAGTACAGCGGGCTTGGACGACCCACGTAGTCGCGTTGGAAGTAGGCCAGCTCCTTGATGAACTCAGGGTCCTTTTTCGCCAGCTCGTACTCGCGATCCAGGTCAAGGATCAGCGGCATCAGGGTTTCAGCCACATAACGGCCGCCGAATGAGCCAAACAGGCCATTGGCATCAGGGCCGGTACGCAAGGTGGATTGAGTCATGTGACGCTCCAGATAAAAAATGGCGAAGGTCGATGGGCCTGACTGTACCCGTGACAGCCCGGGATGAAAACCGATAAGATCGGCGTAACCTGTCAGGAAAACTCACAGATATCATGAGCCGAGACCTCCCGCCCCTCAACGCCCTGCGCGCATTCGAAGCCACCGCCCGCCTGGGCAGCGTCAGCCAGGCGGCCGAGCAGTTGAACGTCACCCATGGCGCTGTCAGTCGACAGCTGAAAGTGCTCGAAGAGCACCTGGGCGTGAGCCTGTTTGTCAAGGAAGGCCGCGGTCTAAAACTCACTGACGCCGGAATCCGCCTGCGCGATGCAAGCAGCGAGGCGTTCGATCGCTTGCGTAACCTGTGCGCAGAACTCACGCAAAGCCAGGTCAATGCCCCTTTTGTGCTTGGCTGCTCGGGCAGTTTGCTGGCGCGCTGGTTTATTCCGCGCCTGAGTCGATTGAACGCCGATTTACCGGACTTGCGCTTGCACCTGTCCGCCGGTGAAGGCGATCTTGACCCGCGTCGCCCCGGGCTTGACGCCCTGCTGGTCTTTGCCGAGCCACCATGGCCAGCAGACATGCAGGTTTACGAATTAGCCAGCGAGCGCATTGGCCCGGTGGTCAGCCCCCGTTATGCGCGGTACGAACAACTGCGCAATGCCCCGGCCAGCGCTTTGCTCGACGAGCCGTTGTTGCACACCACTTCGCGGCCGCAGGCATGGCCGAGCTGGGCGCAAAAAAACGCAATTGAGACGAAGGATTTGCAATACGGGCAGGGGTTTGAGCACTTGTATTACTTGCTTGAGGCCGCCGTTGCGGGGCTGGGGGTGGCAATTGCTCCCGAGCCGCTGGTGGCCCAGGACCTGCAGGCAGGACGCCTGGCTGCGCCCTGGGGCTTCAAGGAAACCCCGGGGCAACTGACGTTATGGTTGCCCAAGCGCGCCGCAGACGGGCGCGCCGGGCAACTGGCGCAATGGCTCAAGGCAGAGCTTGCGCGCAGCGCAGATTAATTGCCGCGCTTGCACAACAGGAAGGCTGCCAGCAGGCCCAGTGCGCCGATGGCAACGCCCGCGGTGGCATACGGATGCTCTTGCGCGTATTCGCGGGTAGCGATCGCGGTTTCGCGGGTTTTGTCCTTCACTTCTTCCAGCGCATCGCTGAGCAGATGACGCGAATGCTTGAGCGCGTTCTCTGCGTTGTTCTTGAGGATGCCAAGGGTCTTCTTGGATTCGTCTGAAGCGTCGTGCTTGAGGCTTTCCAGAGACTTGAGCAGGCTCTCGATCTCTGCTTCCATGCTTTGCAATGAGGCTTTACGTAAAGAGTTGCTAGCCATTAGGGCTCTCCTGCATTGATGAGTGAGGTGCTTGTTAAGTCGGACTACAGGGGCGTGAGAAAGTGCAGTTAACCTGAACTTTTCCTTTTAGATTGCCTACAAAGTATTTAGCACATTCGCTGCTAGGCTTTGATTTACGACAAAGGAGAACGTTATGTCTGACCATCACACCTACAAGAAAGTCGAATTGGTAGGCTCGTCCCCGACCAGCATAGAAGACGCCATCGGTAATGCACTGGCCGAGGCCAACAAAAGTATCAAGCACTTGGAGTGGTTCGAGGTGGTTGATACGCGGGGGCACATCAAGGACGGCAAAGTCGCGCACTATCAAGTGACACTCAAAGTCGGCTTTCGCATCGCCAGCAGCTGATCTGCAGCAAGGTTTTGACCCGCGGACTGGCCGTTTGCCATAAAGTCCGCTACACCGTCTGGGTGCAATGCGGCACGTACGCATTGCACCCTTTTTGTTTTGACCGGGGAATGTGACCGATGAAAAAGATTTTATTGGCTGTAGGTTTGCTGAGTCTGGCAGGAACGGCGTTCGCAGCGGGCAAGCCATGCGAAGAGTTGAAAAGCGAAATCGCTGCGAAGATTGAGGCCAATGGCGCCCAGCATTATTCGCTGACTGCTGTAGAGAAAGGCACTTCGGCTGACGGCAAAGTGGTGGGTACCTGCGAAGGTGGGACGAAAGAAATCGTCTACAAGCGCGGATAAGTCCAGCGCAGTAGTAAATCTTGTGGGAGCGGGCTTGCTCGCGATGTGCACGCCGCGGTGTTTCAGATCTATCGCGTCGATACCATCGCGAGCAAGCCCGCTCCCACACTTCCCTTTGCGTCAGGCCCCTTTGATCACCTGCGACAGCAATTCATACGAGTGAATGCGGTCTGCATGCTCATACAAGTCACTAGTGAAGATCAGCTCATCGGCCTGGGTCTGCTCAACCAGTACGTCCAGCTTGGCCTTGATTTTCTGCGGGCTGCCAACCATCGCCAGGCCCAGGAAGCTCATCACGGCCTCTTTTTCATGGGGTAGCCACAAACCATCCATTGTCTCCACCGGTGGCCGTTGTACCAGGCTCTGCCCGCGCATCAGCGCCAGAATGCGCTGGTACACCGAGGTGGCCAGGTACTCGGCCTGCTCGTCGGTGTCGGCAGCCACCAGCGGCACGCCAAGCATCACATAAGGTTTGTCCAGCACCGCTGAAGGCTTGAAGTGGTTGCGATAGACACGAATCGCTTCGTGCATAAGGCGCGGTGCGAAATGTGAAGCAAAGGCGTATGGCAAACCCATTTCACCGGCCAGTTGCGCACTGAACAGGCTGGAGCCCAGTAACCAGACCGGGACTTGGGTACCGGTGCCCGGCATGGCGATGATCCGTTGGTCGGGTGTGCGTGGGCCCAGATAGCGCAGCAGTTCGGCCACATCCTGAGGGAAGTCATCGGCACTGCCCGAGCGCTCGCGGCGCAGGGCGCGGGCGGTCATCTGGTCCGAACCGGGCGCGCGGCCCAAGCCCAGATCAATACGGCCGGGGTACAGGCTTTCTAGGGTGCCGAACTGTTCGGCGATCACCAGCGGTGCATGGTTGGGCAGCATGATGCCCCCCGAACCGACACGGATGGTCGAAGTGCCGCCGGCGAGATAACCGATCAACACAGAGGTCGCCGAACTGGCGATGCCGTCCATATTGTGGTGTTCAGCGACCCAAAAACGGTTGTAGCCGAACTTTTCCACGTGCTGTGCCAGATCCAGCGAGTTGCGCAACGACTGGGCTGCGCTACCGTTTTCGCGCACAGGGACCAGATCGAGGGTCGAGAATTTGATGTCAGACAGTCGTTTCATCAGCCGGCTACTCCAGGTGGGATGCAGGTCAGGGTGCTCGCATAACCTGCCAGTGCTTACAGCAATATGGGCATATACCCGAGTTTCAATGGTTGGCTGGGAATTGAGCCACTAAAAATGACGATTGGTCCGATAGGGTGAACTTTGTGGAGCGAACTACCCTCACTAGTTCATTCAAGGCGTGAAACCTTCGCGCCGTTCTTCAGGAGGCACGCATGAGTATCAAAAAGAAAGCATCGGCTCATTGGGCAGGCGATCTTAAAACCGGCATCGGCTCCATCTCCACTGAAACTGGCGTACTGCGTGAAGCGCCGTATGGCTTCAAGGCGAGGTTCGAAGGCGGTAAGGGCACCAACCCCGAAGAGCTGATTGGCGCAGCCCATGCGGGCTGTTTCTCGATGGCCTTGTCGATGATTCTCGGTGATGCCGGCCTCAAGGCAGACAGTATCGATACCACTGCTGAAGTAACCTTGGATCAAGTGGACGGCGGCTTTGCAATTACGGCCGTGCATCTGATACTCAAGGCCAAGGTGCCGGGTGCAACCCAGGCGCAATTTGACGAACTGACCACCAAAGCCAAAGAGGGCTGCCCGGTGTCCAAGGTGTTGAACGCCAAAATCACCCTCGACGCTACGCTGGTGAGCTGACGACACCCCTGTACCCCGCTTGCTGCAAGCGGGGTACAGTTGATGCCCGGCTGCGACAGATCAGTCTTGCGCTGCGCCACATGTGATCGAATGATCGCCACTCGCGTCAGATCATGACTTTGCGTTCTGCCTCAAGGGAGTCTCACCATGAAAGGTTTTGCTTTAGCTGTTGTTTGCTGCGCCATGGCCACCTCGGCATTGGCAGCCCCCAAGCCATGTGAAGAACTGAAAGCCGAAATTGAGGCCAAGATCCAGGCCAATAATGTGTCGTCCTACACGCTCGAAATCGTGAGCAATGAAGAAGTTCACGATGAGAACATGGTGGTTGGCTCGTGCGAATACGGTAGCAAAAAAATCATCTACCAGAACAATGATCGCCAGGCGTCACGGTAAGCAGTTGACCAGCCGCTCCTCGGCTATCACCTTGCCCGTTGCGTTGTACAGCCGGGCGTAGGCATTGAAGCCCAGCGAGCGGGCTTGCAGGCGGTAACGCTGGCCAGCCTCGAAGTCCGGATAATTGAGCGTGATGTAGCACAAGCGTTCCTGGGGATCGCTGAACATGCCCATGCCGCCGACAAACACTTCGAAATCAAAGCGCACCATCAACTCATGGTTGCCCGGCGTCACTTGAAAATAGCGGCCGTCGGTCAAGCGCTGGTTGTCTAGCCGTTCTGCCATCACCAGCTTGCCGGTTTGTGTTTCAAGGTCGACCCAGGCCATTTTCGGGTCAACCGAAGGTAATGGCGTGCTGGCGCAGGCGCTCAGCAGGCACGCGGTCAACACAAGCAAAAAAGTGCGCATGATGATTACCAGATAATTTGTTACACAAGCATAGCGCGCAATGCCGTTTCGCAGCTCAGCCCTCTGTGGGAGCCGGGCTTGCCCGCGATGGCATCGATGCGGCTTGTCTGAAGGACTGTGCTGGCTGTAACGCGAGCAAGCCCGCTCCCACACCATTGTCACTTTGCCGCCGGGATCGCTTTATGACGCCGCGTGTTCGCTGCCTGCTTGCCATAGCCCTGATACCGCTGATCAATGGCTGTTCCAGTGCTTCGTATTACTCGCAACTGGCGGGAGGGCAGTGGCAGTTATTGCAGGCCCGCGAGCAGGTGAGCACGGTCATTGCCGACCCGCAGCGTCCGGTTGAACTGCGAGACCAATTGGTAAAAGCCCAGGCCGCACGAAACTTCGCCAGTCAGCATTTGCACTTGCCGGATAACCAGAGCTATCGCCTGTACGCTGACCTGAAGCGGCCTTACGTCGTTTGGAACGTGTTCGCCACACCGGCGTTTTCCCTCGACCCCGTGACTCATTGCTTTCCTATCGCCGGGTGCGTGGCTTACCGCGGTTTTTACACCCAGGGAGCGGCACGAGGCGAAGCGGCCCTGCAGCGCCAGGAGGGCATGGATGTGTTTGTCAGCGGCGTCGAAGCCTATTCCACCCTGGGCTGGTTTGATGACCCGATCCTCAATGGCATGCTCAATTGGGGCGATGAGCGTTTGGCCACGCTGATCTTTCACGAACTGGCCCATCAGCAGTTGTATGTGAAGGACGACACTGAGTTCAATGAATCTTTCGCCAGCTTCGTTGAACAGGAAGGCACCCGCCAATGGCGCGCCGAGCAAGGCTTGCCACCCTCAGACAGCAGCAATGTGCAACAACGCGAGCAATTTATAACCTTGGTGCTCGACACTCGCCAGCGCTTGAAAATCCTTTATGCACAGCCGTTGCCAGCAGCCGAAATGCAGCAGCGTAAAGCTGCTGAATTTGAACGAATGCGCCATGATTATCGTCAGTTACGTAATAAGCAATGGGCGGGAAATCCGCGCTATGACGCGTGGGTCAATGGCCCTCTCAATAACGCCAAATTGTTGCCATTCGGTCTTTACGGCCAATGGGTGCCAGCCTTCGAAGCCCTGTTCAAGCACGCGGGCGGCGACTGGCCGAGTTTTTATGCTGAAGTCGAACAGCTAGGCAAATTACCTCCCGAACAACGCAAAGCTGCCTTGCAGCAATGGGCTGGCCGCTGAGGTATCAGGATTTAAACCAGTTCTTCACAGTGCACGAAGCAAACGGGCTGGTACTGCATGCACCGCTGCTCAGGGCTGCGCGCAACTGCGGGATGTCCGCCTTCATCATGTAACTCTCGCCATCCTTGTGGTGCGAGTTTTCCCCGAAGCCGCCCTGGGTCATTTCTTTCAGGGCGTCTTCTTTGCTCCAGTCCTGCACGACTACACGGTACATCGCCGCCATCAGCCCGGTACGGTCCGAACCGTGCTTGCAGTGCATCAATACAGGGCCTTGTGCTTGTGCTGTCTGGATGGCGCGCAGTGCTGCAATGACGTCGGCGTCATCTACGTGGTTGGTGCGATAAGGCAGCTGGATTTGAGCAACACCGGGGGTCGCAAGCCATGAACTGTCGGCATCAGGCAAAAAGTTGATGACGGTGGCGATGTGCAGGTTTTGCAGCAACGGCTGCGCAGCGCTGTCAGGCAGTGCGCTGCGGTACAGGGTCGGGGACATTTGATAGAGGTTGTACTGCGTGGCAATGGGCTGTGCCCACTGTGCAGGCCGGGCCCGGGCTGTTTCGTCAGCTTGGGCCTGGGGCAATGCAAACGCTGCCAGCAAGGTCAGGCACAGAGCAGGAAAAAACCGGGCTTTGGGCATATCAGTTCGACCATTAAAAAGAATTCGGAAGTTGAAACGCAAGATTGAGGGATGGCTGATCAAAACTGTGTCAGGCATTTGTCAAAAAAACGTGATGACGCGCCCGGTAATGGCTTGGTGCTATCGGTGCGGCAAATTTACGCATGAAACGATTCATCTGGTCGCCTGGCCTGTTAGTATTTGTAACCAAACTTTGCATGCGTGTTTTTTTCTAAGGTCGATTTCGATCCGTATCGCTGCCAAAACGAAAAGCTGCCCATGAGCGGCTGTAATCCGTGAATGCCTGATGAGGTGCCCCGCATGTCTGAGCAAGACAACCCCCGGCGTGAGTTTTTGCGCAAAACCCTGACCCTGATTCCAGTGGTCACTGTTGCGAGCACGGGCCTGGGTGGTTCCGTTCTGATGGCTACGCCAGACGCTCAAGCCGCACCGGTCGCTGCGCCGCCCGTTGCCGCATCAGGCCCGGCCTATGAACCAACGTACTTCACGGCTGAAGAGTGGGCGTTCGTTAACGCCGCCGTCGCGCGTCTGATCCCGGCTGACGAGCAAGGCCCGGGTGCGCTCGAAGCTGGCGTTCCGGAATATATCGACCGTCAGATGAACACGCCTTACGCCAGCGGCGCGCTGTGGTTTATGCAGGGGCCGTTCAATGCCGACGCTGCGCCGGAAATGGGCTGGCAGAGCAAACTGGTGCCAAAACAGATCTATCGCCTGGGCATTGCTGCCACGGAGGAGCTCTGCAAAAAAGCCTATAACTCAACATTTGCTGGGCTAGACAGCGCTACCCGAGACGAAGTGCTCAAACAGCTGGAAGCCGGCACGCCTAAATTCGATAGCGTCCCGGCCAAGATGTTTTTCAGCTTTTTGCTGCAAAACACCAAGGAAGGCTTCTTTTGCGACCCTATTCACGGTGGCAACAAAGGCATGATCGGCTGGACCATGATCGGCTTCCCCGGCGCGCGCGCTGATTTCATGGACTGGGTAGAACGCAACGAGCAATACCCCTTCCCGGCAGTTTCCATTCGCGGCGAGAGGGCTTGAGCATGTCGACCGTTATGAAAAAAGTTGATGCAGTAATCGTTGGTTTCGGTTGGACCGGCGCGATCATGGCCAAAGAGCTGACCGAAGCCGGCCTGAATGTTGTGGCCCTGGAGCGCGGTCCGATGCAGGACACCTATCCAGACGGCAACTATCCACAGGTCATCGACGAACTTACCTACAGCGTGCGCAAAAAGCTGTTCCAGGACGTCTCCAAAGAAACCGTCACCATTCGCCATAGCGTCAATGACGTGGCCCTGCCCAACCGCCAGTTGGGCGCTTTCCTGCCGGGTAACGGTGTGGGCGGTGCAGGCTTGCACTGGTCGGGTGTGCACTTTCGGGTCGACCCGATCGAACTGCGCATGCGCAGCCATTACGAAGAGCGTTACGGCAAGAACTTTATCCCCAAGGACATGACCATCCAGGACTTCGGCGTCAGCTACGAAGAGCTGGAGCCGTTCTTCGACTATGCCGAAAAGGTTTTTGGTACGTCGGGTCAGGCCTGGACCGTCAATGGCCAACGGGTCGGTGAAGGCAAGGGCGGCAACCCTTATGCGCCGGACCGTTCGGACCACTTTCCGTTGGTGTCGCAGAAGAACACCTACTCCGCACAGCTGTTTCAGAAAGCGGCCAATGAGGTTGGCTACAAGCCTTATAACCTGCCGTCGGCAAACACCTCCGGGCCATACACCAACCCCTATGGCGCGCAGATGGGGCCGTGCAACTTCTGCGGTTTTTGCAGCGGTTATGTCTGCTACATGTATTCCAAGGCATCGCCCAACGTAAACATTCTTCCTGCCCTGAAGCCGTTGCCGAACTTCGAGCTGCGCCCGAATGCCCATGTGATCCGGGTCAACCTGGACAGCAGCAAAACCAAGGCTACCGGCGTGACCTATATCGATGCCCTGGGCCGAGAAATCGAGCAGCAGGCCGATCTGGTGATCCTGGGCGCGTTCCAGTTCCACAATGTGCGTCTGATGTTGTTGTCGGGCATTGGCAAGCCGTATGACCCGAAAACCGGCGAAGGTGTTGTCGGTAAAAACTTTGCTTACCAGAACATGGGCACCATCAAGGCCTACTTCGACAAAGACGTGCACACCAATAACTTTATCGGTGCAGGCGGCAATGGCGTGGCAATTGATGATTTCAACGCCGACAACTTCGACCACGGGCCGCACGGTTTTGTCGGCGGCTCGCCGATGTGGGTCAACCAGGCCGGTAGCCGGCCGATTGCAGGCACGTCCAACCCGCCGGGTACGCCGGCCTGGGGCAGCGCGTGGAAGCGTGCAACCGCCGATTACTACACTCACCAAGTGTCGATGGACGCCCACGGTGCGCATCAGTCCTACCGTGGCAACTACCTCGATCTGGACCCGGTGTATCGCGATGCCTACGGCCAGCCGTTGCTACGCATGACGTTCGACTGGCAAGAAAACGACATCAAGATGAACCGTTTCATGATGGAAAAAATGGGCAAGATCGCCGAAGCGATGAACCCCAAAGCCATTGCGCGTATCGGCAAACAAGTGGGTGACCACTTCAATACGTCGTCGTACCAGACCACCCACCTTAACGGTGGCGCGATCATGGGGACCAACCCGAAAACCAGTGCACTGAACCGTTACCTGCAAAGCTGGGACGTTCACAACGTGTTTGTGCCGGGTGCATCGGCTTTCCCACAAGGTTTGGGCTACAACCCTACCGGGCTTGTGGCTGCACTGACCTATTGGTCGGCGCGGGCGATTCGCGAGCAGTACCTGAAAAACCCCGGCCCACTGGTTCAGGCATAAGGAGCGATGACCATGAAAGCATTTGTTATCGCCTCCCTGACCCTGCTGGCAAGCTTCTCGGCGGTGGCCGCCGACAGCGACCCGCAAGCCCTGATCAAACAAGGTGAGTACCTGGCTCGCGCCGGTGATTGCGTGGCGTGCCATACCGCCAAGGGCGGCAAGCCGTTCGCCGGTGGCCTGGCGATGGAGACGCCGATCGGCACGATCTACTCGACCAATATCACGCCGGACAAAAACGGCATTGGCACCTACAGCTTTGAAGACTTCGACAAAGCCGTGCGCCACGGTGTTGCGCAGAACGGCAGCACCTTGTATCCGGCCATGCCGTATCCGTCCTATGCGCGGGTTAACGAGGCCGATATGCGGGCCTTGTATGCCTACTTCATGAAGGGCGTAAAACCCGTTGAACAAGCCAATCAGGACGCCGATATCCCATGGCCCCTGAGCATGCGTTGGCCGCTGGCGATCTGGCGCTGGCTGTTTGCCCCGGCGGTTGAAGACTTCAAGCCGCAAGCCGGGCAGGACGCGGTCGTCAACCGTGGTGCGTACCTGGTGGAAGGCTTGGGCCATTGCGGCGCATGCCACACACCACGCGCCCTGACCATGCAGGAGAAGGCCCTGAGTGCCAGTGATAGCCCGGCGTTCCTGTCAGGCAGCGCACCGCTGGAAGGCTGGATCGCCAAGAATCTGCGCGGTGATCACAAGGATGGCCTGGGCAGCTGGAGCGAAGACCAGCTGGTGCAGTTCCTCAAGACCGGGCGCAGTGATCGCAGTGCGGTATTTGGCGGCATGAGCGATGTGATCGTACATAGCATGCAGTACATGTCCGACGAGGATCTGACGGCTATTGCCCGTTACCTGAAGTCGTTGCCGGCGGTGAATCCGGCGGACAAGCCCCATCAGTACGATCCGGCTGTTGCGGATGCCCTGTGGAACGGCGACGACAGCAAGCGTGGGGCAGCGGTGTATATCGATAACTGTGCAGCCTGCCACCGTACCGACGGCCACGGCTATACCCGGGTGTTCCCTGCCCTGGCGGGCAACCCGGTGTTGCAGTCGGATGATCCGACGTCGTTGATTCATATTGTGCTTAAAGGTGGGACGTTGCCTGCGACGCATACGGCGCCGTCGACTTTCACCATGCCCGCTTTCGACTGGCGTTTGTCGGATCAGGAAGTGGCCGATGTGGTCAATTTCATCCGCACCAGCTGGGGCAACAAGGCGGCTGAGGTGAAGGCCGGGGATGTGAAGGTGTTGCGCACGCCCTGAAGCCCCTCACCCCAGCCCTCTCCCGAGGGAGAGGGAGCCGATCTTCAGTGTGACGCACATCTGCTTTTGCTTTTGGTCCCCTCTCCCTCCGGGAGAGGGTTAGGGTGAGGGCGTTTTTGAATTTTCGCCGAACCATTTCTGCGACAAGGCCTCCAGCCTCCCGTCTGCCTTGATCCGCTGCAAGGCCTTGTCCAGGCTGGCCTGGAACGCCGGGTTGCCTTTCTGGAAGGGTATCGCCAGGGCGACTTCTTCATCCACAGCCGGCGGTTTTTCCGACACGGTTACCAATGGCCCACGGTCGACAAATGCATTGCCCTGGGCCAAACCTGAAATCTGGCCCTGGAACATTGCCAGGCTGTCGGGTGAGCGCGGCTGTGCTTGCCGGGCAATCGTCTGCGCTTGTATGTGGCTGTAAGGTTCGCTGAAATCGAACCGATCCTGAAGTTCGGGGGTCAAAGCGATGTGGTTGATGGCGACATCGTATTTTCCGCTCTCAACCCCTGACAGCAGGTCAGCGTTGTCGGTGACAAGGATGGAGGAATGCACTTCCAGTTCCTGAGCCAGCAACTCGCCCAGTTCAACGTCAAAGCCTGTCAGACGCCCGTCCTGTTTGAAGCTAAAAGGTGCCATGTCGGCTTCAAGGGCTATGCGCAGTTCGCCACGATCGTTGATGTCGTCGATCAGTTCGGCTTGAGCAAAAGGGCTCGCCAGTGGCAGTAATAGCATCAGGCCCGGCAATAAACGCATGGTCACTCCTTTGGTTGGGATGCAAGCGAATCGCATTTAACGTTCGCTTTGCTTTATGTTGGTCACTTGCGGCGTTGGACAACGGTTTGGCTCAAAGTTGTCTGATGCTGAAGAATTTTGCACAAAACCGGAGAAAAAAATGAAAGCTCTACTGTCTCGTGTTGCGTTGGCTTCTGTATTGATGGGCGCTTCGGTCATGGCCACAGCGGCTGGCCTGGAATCGGAGCCGGCACCTAAAGGCGCCAAAGTATTCATCGTCGAACCTAAAGACGGGGCCACGGTTGATCAAACCTTCACCGTTAAATTCGGTATCGAAGGCATGCCGCTGGCGCCTATCACCGAGGCCACGCCGCACGCGGGCCATCACCACCTGCTGATCGATGTCGACCAGTTGCCTGCCGAGAACGCACCGATCCCGGCCGATGCCAATCATATCCACTTCGGCAAGGCCCAGACCGAAACCCAGGTCACCCTGCCACCGGGCAAGCACACCTTGCAACTGGTACTGGGCAACCAGGTGCACGTGCCGTTCAAGCCGAGCATCGTGTCGAAGAAAATCACGGTTGATGTGAAATAAAAAAAGGGAGCCCCTTTCAAGGGGCTCCCTTTTTTATTCGAGCGGCAAGCTTTCAGCTACAAGCGGCAAGTAAAAGCATGTCCGCTTTGCTCCAAACTTGCCGCTTGTAGCTTGCAACTCAACGCTGTACTTAAAAAAGTACCCGGCAACGAATGGTGCCGTTGATGGTCTGCAGCTTCTCTTGCGCCAGGTCCGAGGACTCGGCGTCGACGTCGATCACTACATAGCCAACTTTCTCGTTGGTTTGCAGGAACTGGCCGGAGATGTTGATCCCGTTTTCGGCGAAGATCTTGTTGATTTCGCTCATCACGCCCGGAATGTTCTGGTGGATGTGCAGCAGACGGTGCTTGCCAGGGTGAGCCGGCAGGGCCACTTCCGGGAAGTTCACGGACGATACCGAGGTACCGTTGTCGCTGTACTTGACCAGTTTTTCTGCCACTTCCAGACCGATGTTGGCTTGCGCTTCAGCGGTGGAACCGCCGATGTGCGGGGTCAGGATCACGTTGTCCAGGCCACGCAGCGGGCTTTCGAACACGTCGTCGTTGGAGCGCGGCTCAACCGGGAACACGTCGATGGCGGCGCCGATCAGGTGCTTGTCCTTGATCGCGTCAGCCAGGGCGTCCAGTTCAACCACGGTGCCACGCGCAGCGTTGATCAGAATGCCGCCCTTTTTGATGGCGCGGATTTCTTTCTCGCCGATCATCCACTGGGTGGCTGCGGTTTCCGGTACGTGCAAGGTGACGATGTCGGACATGCCCAACAGCTCGTGCAGATTGCCGACCTGAGTCGCGTTGCCCAACGGCAGCTTGGTCACGGTGTCGTAGAAGAACACCTGCATGCCCAGGCCTTCAGCCAGAACCGACAGCTGGGTACCGATCGAGCCGTAACCAACGATACCCAGCTTCTTGCCGCGGATTTCGAAGGAGTTGGCCGCGCTCTTGATCCAGCCGCCACGGTGGCAGGAAGCGTTTTTCTCAGGGATGCCACGCAACAACAGGATCGCTTCAGCCAGCACCAACTCGGCCACCGAACGGGTGTTGGAGTAAGGGGCGTTGAAAACAGCGA
>Ga0256410_1001889_pt1 | contig 15022 bp, 12 predicted proteins | sample PhyWR1_FD_185983 | JGI IMG/M metagenome (GOLD analysis project Ga0256410, IMG submission 185983) | Leaf surface microbial communities from wheat plants in UC Gill Tract Community Farm, Albany, California, United States - DLSL W.R1 | ecosystem: Host-associated > Plants > Phyllosphere >... | reverse complement strand
ACGCCGTCGCGCGCCGCGGCCGCCACCCCCTGGCTTATCCAGCTCCGTGCCGTATCTTCGCTTTTGATATCCCACAGCCGTGTGCCGGCGGGCGGGTTCGCGGTTGCAAACCATTCCCTCAGCCGCTGCACGTATCCCGGATCGGTAAGGGGTACGGCGCGCGGCGGGTTGCTGAGAATTTCCTTTTCTGCATCACGCTCTGCCTGCTGCTCTTCTTTCGTCGGACGTCCCCGCCGACGGTTACGGTTAACAGAGGCGTCTGCCAGCCGTCGCTGTTTGAGTGTCCGCAGCACCACAAAAGGTGTTTCAAGCGGTGCACCGGTAGCCGGTGAGTCGAGCGCAAAGTCCTCTTTTGTGAGCGGCAGGATCTCGTTGAGCCGGCCGCCGGTATTCCAGAGGGTATCGATAAACAGACGTTTACGGAGATCGGTCACCCGTGACAGCAGCACGGCCACTTCCGGCGCCAGCAGGTAGCGGGGCATATCAGTACCGTAGGCGGCAGCCAGATCCCGGAGCGCAACGGCACTTTCGTAGTCAAAGTAACGCGCGGCGACCGGATTGTTCACATTATGTACACTGACGTCGCTGTGTGAATTCTGCAGCATTTGCAGGGGATGAGTGCGCAATTTTTCAATCTCCGTTATCTGCGGACGAGGAACGTATTTTCGCGTATATGTCCAGTAAAAACGACCGGAATAAATCGATCCTGTCAGGATCCGTTTTGGATCGGATAATCGGCTTTTCTCTCCAGTGAGGAGAATAACCTGGTCAGAAAGAATTAAAAAGGCCTCTGCCTGCGCGCTTATACAGACTCTGATGATGTGTAAGTAACTGTTTATAGATGGATAAAAGAAAAAAGGGCGGTTGAAGAGAGTGTCCAGGCTCTCTTGGATCAGAACAGAATGATGTAGCGCTTTTTAGAGCATTGCCTGAACTGTCTCCCTGCAAACCACACACTATGGATATGTCATTTTCATGGTGACGGTACTGTCGGTATAAACATGCTCATAGTCTGAGAGTTTCGAGATAAATCGGATGATTTACTGTATTAATCAGACCAAAGCTGGCAGGGCTTTGCAAAAAAATTGAATGGTATTAAGGATATATTAGAAAAAAAAGATGATGAGATGAGGTGAATTATAAAAAACACCCTGTGAAACATTATTTCTTATGCCTGATAATGGAGTCAGTGCTGAATATGTGAGATGAAAATTATAAGAAAACTGACGAACAGGTGTAATTTACATTACAAAAAATTACAGATAGGGTACTTTTCCAGACGATACTGACTTATATTACAGGGAGATAGCTTTACTGTTGTGAAATGAAGTGTTTTTCAGATTCTTCAATCTTTACGATTCGACGAAAAGAATCAATCGCTACTCGTTGGAGTAATGGGTTTTTTTTAAAGCTGCAAAGTCAGAAAAACGGATTAATATTGCATAGAAACACGTTATTGTTAATGAATGGTTGTTTTTTTTATGTTTATTTGTTTATAGTTGTTTTTGTGAGTCGGACTGGATTAAAAAAATGAAATCCAAATCATATGTGAACAAAATGTTCAAAAAACATAAAAAATACCTAAGATACTACTCTTTTTTTGATTAAAGCTATCATTAATTAATTTTCAATAGCCACAACCAATTTAAGGTTTTAGTGTATTGTTCCTTTTTTTTTGTAAAAGCAAGCATAAAATCCCAATGAATTGATATTTAATGGTGCATTATACCAAAAAAGCCACAAGTATCGACATTAAATGTCATACTGGTAATTTATATGAGTTTAATAATCATAAGGTGGTAAATTTCTCGGCGTCGAGATTAGGACATTGACGGGATAAACAGCAGTGAGGAATTAAAAGATAATGAAGGGAATTTGAAAAAAATGACACATCAAAATTGTCTTGTCGGAATCTGTCTAAGGTAACAGCATTACATGGGGTGGGTGTTTTTATTTCCGGGTAAATTAAATTTAGTTAGTTACTAACTGGTGATTTTGTCACCCATAAGCTATAAAAATTTTTTTTAAATGTTCTTTCTTGTGCTAAATTTTAGTGATTTTACCAACCAGTCGTGGGGTATTTAAAAAAGGGAGTTTATCTTATTATATTCGGAGGGTTGATACAGTCGGCGAACCGTAAGTACACATACAATTTTTAATTCAGCACTGTTATAAATTAGTGCATTGCAAAGAGTGTTTGCTTATGTACTATTTTATAATCAGACAGGAATCAAAGCACAAGGTATTAGTATTACAATTTTTTAAAAGTACTGTTGAGTCTGTGACTCAGCTGGCGAGACTATACTTTCCGGAGTGTGGTTTCCCCAGTATTCATGCTGACAACTGGATGTTAAGTAGATAAATCAAACAAGGTAATTAAAAATGAGTAAATTAGTAAAAGTTAGTGCAATTGCTGTTCTGCTGGCTGCTTTTGGTGCAAATGCTGCTGAGCAGGGTCAGGGCGTTATTAATTTTAAAGGTACTGTTGTTGATGCACCATGTGGCATCACTGCAGAATCGGCAGATCAGTCAGTTGATTTCGGCCAGATTTCAAAAGCATCTCTATCAAACGGTGGTGTTTCAGCCCAGAAAACCCTGGATATCAAACTGACCAAATGTGACGTTGGCGCGCTGACTAAAGGCGTTCAGATCACTTTCAGCGGTAACACAATCTCTTCAGTTGATGGAGAGGGTGCATCTAGCCCTGTTGCTACTGAGCTGGCAACTTCTGGTCCAACCAACACTGCTGTTGTTATCAACAATGGTAGCGATGTCAAATTTGGTACCGCATCAGATTTCATTCCTGTTTCTGAAGGTAATAATACCCTTCAGTTCCAGACTTGGGTGAAACAGGCAACTGGTAAGACCGTCGCTGCTGGTGACTTCACTGCAGTTGCAAACTTTAGCTTAAGCTATCAGTAATATGCAAATCAGGGGCTGAGATCTATCATCAGCCCCTGAGGTCTAGAGAGAAGGAAGTTAATATGAACTGGAGTTTCTGGGCTGTATTCGTGTTGTTTAGTCCTTTTGTGCACGCATCAACTTCAGTTATTGCTGGTCCGCACTGGTGGCGGGAAACCGCGGAACTTCCTTCTCCCTCCCCCCCGTATTCTCTTGAAGGAGAGCAGTCATGGTGGCGGGGAAAGGCTGCATTTTCTGGCTCAGTCATCGAGTCAGCCTGCCTGATAGAAATGGATAACGTATGGCAGAACGTTGTCATGAAAAAAGATACTGTTAAAGCAACGGGAAATGGTACGTTTTTTTTTGAAACTCCATTCACTCTTAAACTCAAGGATTGCGATATGGTTAATTCTGCTTTTTCTGCAGGTAGCCGTGTTAAAATAATGGTTTATGGTATTTCAATTCCATCTGTCAAATTTCCGAAGAAAACAGATACCCCCGTTCAGCTGATTGGGTTGAATGGAGAGATAGTGCAGGTGGGCGAATTTATGCCACCCGTCAGGATCGATCCAGCACTACGCAACTTGAAATATACATTACGATTTACTGTTGATAAAGAAAATATCATTAAAAAATATAGCAATGCAACAGTTGGCATTCTAGTTATTCAAGAGTAAATAAATTTATTATTAAGTGCCAGTTTTGTAATATCTTTCATTAAAGGAATCAGAAAGGATAGTGTTTTTTTAGTTATCCAATGATGGTCTAAAAAATGACAAATAATCCATTTATCATCAGTAAGATGGCTCTTGCCGTTTCTCTTATTCTATTATCAAGCAATGGACGCGCTGTAGAATTCAATACTGATGTTCTCGATTCCAGCGATAAGAAAAATATTGATTTTTCAAGATTCTCCCAACAGGGGTATATTTTACCCGGCAAGTATCAGCTAAAAATCATCGTTAATGGAAAACCCATCTCAGCCAGTGATGAAACAATTACTTTTACAGACTCGCCTGATAAAAAGGAAGGGGATCTTCCTGAGCCATGTCTTAATAAAGATTTAGTTGGGATGTTCGGGCTGACTTCTTCGTCATTTGATAAAATCAAATGGAAAAAGGATGGTTTATGTGCTGATCTTACAGGGCTTTCAGGCTTCACTATAAAGCCAGATTTATCAGAAGGTATATTAGTCATTAATATGCCTCAGGCATGGCTGGAATACTCTGATGCATCATGGCTTCCTCCGTCCCGTTGGGAGGAGGGCATCCCTGGAATACTCTTTGACTATAATGTCAACAGTAACTTCACTAAGCCAGAAGACGGTAAGAGTACCCAATCCCTGAGTTATAATGGTACGACAGGGATAAACGCAGGTCCCTGGAGGATGCGGGCTGATTATCAGGGCAGTATTACTCGTAGTGAAGGTAATAATTCGGGAACATCCAGTCAGTCAGACTGGACGCGGTTTTATGCGTACAGAGCACTGTCCCGACTTCAGTCTAAACTGATGATAGGCGAGAGCTATATTAACTCTGATATTTTCAGCAGCTGGTCATATACAGGAGTCAGCCTTGAGAGCGACGATCGTATGTTACCGCCAAAACTGCGTGGATACGCCCCTCAGATTACCGGAATTGCAGATACAAACGCGCGCGTTGTGGTCACGCAGCAGGATCGGGTCTTGTATGATGGCACTGTTCCTGCAGGCCCATTTACAATTCAGGATCTTGACAGTTCGGTCAGGGGCCGTTTAGACGTAGAAGTAATTGAAAGCAATGGGCAGAAAAAAACATTTTATGTTGATACGGCCTATATACCCTATCTTACACGACCAGGACAGATCCGCTATAAATTCGTTAGTGGGCGTTCGCGTAGTATGAGGCACGATCTTCAGGGACCGGTATTCAGCGGTGGTGAAATGTCATGGGGGGTCAGTAATAACTGGTCCTTGTATGGTGGTACTATACTTTCCGGTGACTACAATGCACTGGCCATAGGTGCTGGTCGTGATCTACAGGACTGGGGGACGATTTCGTCTGATGTAACACAGTCATATGCAAGTTTTGATAGCGGTGATAAAAAAGGAAAATCCTGGCGTATAAGTTATTCCAAGAGATTTGATGATGCCAATACTGATATTACGTTCTCAGGTTATCGTTTTTCTGAACGTAATTACATGACTATGCAACAATATCTTGATAAACGTTACAACGATTACTCTTCAGGTCAGGATAAGGAGTTGTATACCATTTCTGTAAATAAATATTTTACGGATTTGCATACGTCTTTCAATATTCAGTACAGTCATCAAACATACTGGGATAAAAGTCCATCCGATTATTATACGGCCAGCATTAACCGCTACTTTGATGCATTTGGTTTAAAAAATTTATCCTTAGGGATTACAGGATCGCGATCGAAGTTTCATGGAAAAGACAATGATGCAATTTACCTGAGGCTGTCACTGCCTCTCGGAAGTGGAACCGTCAGCTATAATGGTAGCATGAACGACAGTCGTTTTACTGAGACGGTAGGATATAGTGATTCACTGGATGATTATCAGGGTAACTACAGCATCAATGCGGGTCTTAATCACGGGGATACGGATAGCCGTGGTGCGCAGCTGAACGGATATTACAGTCGCCATAACTCGATTGCAGATGTGACGGCATCGTTCGCTACTGTACAGAATAACTACAGTGCAATGAGCCTGAGCGCGAGTGGTGGCGCTACCATCACCGCCAAAGGCGCAGCCCTGCATTCCGGAGGTTTTAATGGTGGAACAAGAATGATGGTTTCAACAGACGGCGTGGGTGATGTTCCGGTAAATGGTGGTTATGTGCAGACTAATCGCTGGGGTAAAGGTGTTGTTGCCGATGTCAGCAGTTATTACAGAAACACCTACTCTGTTGATCTCAATAAACTGCCAGATGATGTAGAGGCTACACAATCCGTGGTTGAATCGGCACTGACCGAAGGGGCAATTGGGTATCGCGAATTTAAAGTGCTCAAAGGAACACGTTTGTTTGCCATACTCAAGTTGGTTGATGGTACACATCCTCCGTTTGGTGCCAGCGTGAAGAATTCAAAAGGCCTTGAAATGGGCATGGTTGGTGATGACGGTTTAGCCTGGCTCAGTGGGGTTAATCCAGGAGAATATCTGCGCGTTAGCTGGGATGGTCGGGTACAATGCCAGGCATCAGTACCTGATAAAGTGGCACCGGACCAGCAATTGCTGCTGCCGTGCAGCATAATGGCAGATAAATAAGCATTTGCTAATATTCATCCCGTTCCAGTTAAAAATTAATTTAAATTAGGAGATTGTATGTCGTTTTTTAACTTCAAAAGAAATATATTAATCGCCTCTGCCTGCCTTAGTGTAGCCGCAGGCGCAAATGCTGCTGTTTCGCTTGATCGTACCCGCGTCATTTTTAACGGCAGTGAAAAATCAATGTCGCTTAATATAGTTAATGAAAATCAACAGCTTCCTTATCTGGCTCAAGCCTGGCTGGAAAATGCTAAGATGGAAAAGTCGCCGACAGGTCCAATTGTTATCACGCCGCCAGTACAGCGTCTGGAGCCGGGTGCTAAGAGTCAAATAAGACTGACTGCGACACCGGCAATCAGCCAGTTGCCTCAGGACAAGGAAAGCTTGTTCTATTTTAACCTGCGAGAAATTCCACCGAAGAGCGATAAGGCGAATACTTTGCAGATCGCCCTGCAGACGCAGGTAAAACTGTTCTATCGTCCTGCCTCCATTACACCGAAAATGAATGAAGAATGGCAGAGTCAGATCGTTTTACATCCTGAGGCAGGCGGATATATGATCTCTAATCCGACACCTTATTACGTTACGGTCATTGGTCTGGGTAACAGTAAGAAAGATGCCGAACAAAGTAAGTTCGAGGCCGTAATGCTGGCACCGAAATCAGAGCAAAAGGTTAAGGCCACAGTATCAAACACCCCATGGATGACTTTCATTAATGATTTTGGTGGTCGGCCTACGTTTGAATTCCCTTGCAGTAACGGGATATGTAAATCAGTGGTTAAGTAATTACATGAGCAAATGTGGTAAAAGAAAATGCCTTCTGTCTTTGAAACAGGAATGATTTCATGAAAAAAAAAATTCTGCCTCTGTCAGTTTTTTTTATTGTATTACTGACAGGAAATGTGAAAGCTGACCTGGCTTTTTCAGGAAATTTGCTCGATTTGCCCTGCAAAATAGATCCGTCTTCTGAAACACAGGAAGTTGTATTTTACGATACGCCTGTACAGCAGTTTCTGGAGCAACCGGGGAAAAGTCCGGTTAAGAGATTTTCAATAAAACTCATAAGTTGTCGAAGTTACGATATAGAAAAAATTGTTAAACTAACTTTTACCGGAGAGGAAGAGCCTACTGAACCGGGAGCTTTAAAGGTTAATGGGGTAAATGAAGGGAAGCTGGCTATTCATTTTATTGACAGTGATGGCAGCACCCCAATTAAACTCAATGAACAAAACAACGGAGGAGAGGGCGTTACTATTTCATCTCAAAGTATTGTTATGGATTTCGGAGCTTTTGTACAGGCAACACAAAAAGCATTGTTAACCAGAAGTGTTACGCCTGGTGATTATGGTGCAATTGCTACATTCAAACTTGTTTATCAATAACAGAGGTAAATATGACGTTCTTTAGTAGAAGGATTTTTTCATTACTTGTAGTCGCCGGAATTCCCGCTCTGACGTATGCTGATACCGGTATGAATTTCAAGGGAAATTTGGTAATACCCCAGTGCACCATAAATGGTAACGTTAGTGTCGAGGTCGATTTTAGTGATGTGGAAATTCAAACATTAACCGCGAAAGACACTGCCTACCATATACAGTCACTCAGTATTCCCGTTGACTGCCCTTATGCTTTGGGTTCGCCGAAAATAACGTTGAATTCATCCACCGTTGCAGATGCAAACAAAGGGTCAATACAAACTTCAAAATACAGTGAAGGCCTTGTTGTTTATGTCTTGAAAAAAGATGGCAGTACGGCGATACCTCTGGGTAAGGCCTCTGATATCTCTGACTCCATGAGTGGAACAGGTAAATCTAAAACACTCTCGCTTAACGCTGGAGTAGGTCGAACAGGTGAACTTGAAGCGTTAACGCCGGGGAAGTTTAGTGCAAGTGCCACCCTGGCAGTTATTTATCAATAAAGATAATTTATAATAATTAAGTTGCAGTTTTTCTGTATCACGAATATCGTTATTATAGTCGCCCTGTTATTGATGCTTTATCTGACCACAGCAGGATTGCACTGATTAACAATCAGTGTCAGCCTACCTTAATAAAAACATTATGGCTAGTGTTAAGACAGCTAAATGATGTAGAATATGCTATACTCTTTCGAGTAAAGCAATTATTACGCTTACTGGTAAAATAACAGTAAATGCTGAGGGTTTAAATAAATAATTAAGAGATCCTGACATGAAACTTTCTGAGAAAAAAATATTTTTCTTCATGATTATTTTTTGGCCGAAATTAATTCTGGCAGGCGATGCCAATGTTAACTTAAATGTAAAGGTCAACGTAACTGCATCTCCTTGTACGATTAATAATGGCAGTCCAATTGAGTTTGACTTTGGTGATATTCCAGTAGATAAAGTATCTGATTCAAAATATCAGATTACAAAACAGATTGGTATTAAATGTACCTATTTCAATGGAGAGCCCTACATTCAGGTTACGGGCAACCCTTTGGAAAACAATACTGATGGTAATGTTCTTGCTACGTCTATTAAGGAATTTGGTATTGCTTTATTTCAAGGCGAAGGTAAATCAACAAAACTTCTTATCGGCAATGGAGCTTCTGATCTTGGTTATAAAATAACGAGTGGACTTACCAATATAAATACACAAAATTCATTGCTAAAAATTACAGCAGCACCATATTTGAACCCTGGATCCAAAGAATTATCTGCAGGTACCTTTAGTGCATCATCTAACATAAAAATGAGTTACAAATAATAGCATTGAAGTTGTGTTTAAACAATCAGAAAAGCAGGTGTTTTATAATGAGTAAAAATAGAGTCGTTAAGCATTTAGCCTCGGTTTTTTTTGCCTTGTGTTGTCCGTTTTTATTTTCAGCAGAGGCTGTTGCATATGACGTGGACTGCATGCGAGGATTTTTAGCTGACCCTAGTCTCGGTTACTCCGGTGGATATAAAGCCACAGGTACCGGGGGTGTGGATTATAGTAATATCAAAACTCAGTGGCTAGGGAATGGTAAGTATAAAGTCTCGATGACAATTACACCGTTGAAAAACGTTAAAAGATGGTATGTCTCGTTTGATAGATATAATTGGTCTGCTTACGATTATGTTGGAGCATTTCCTGACGGTACGATTGCGAAAAATTGTGTAAGTGGAACGATCGTTATCGTACAAGAAAAAAATACCGTACTTGTTGGTGGTGGGACTGGTACTGTAACAATCACTCCCGGATCAATGGGAAGAAAACTAATTCCAGATGGCTCTTTGGCTATATATGATCAATCAAAAGGAAATTTATTTCCAATGGGGCTGATAAAAATAACGAAATCTTCTGCCCAAGCTCTTACTGCAGAAGATACTACTCCAAAACAGATTGATTTCACTATTGAAGTATCAAAGTTAACCAATGTTGGTGATGGAACTTACGACTTAAGGCTAATTATTCCATTAGGATCAACCACAACCTGGTTTCCAATAGACGCTAACTTTATTAACTGGTGGCAGGCCCCAAACAACATACCTATTACTGCAGAGCTATCAATTCCTCTTGTTGTTCGTGCTGATGGAAATAAACCTGCTGACCCAACGATAAGTTGTAATATTGCATCGAGTCTTGAGTTTGACCATGGTACGGTTAAACCAGAAGATGTTAAAAGCTCTATCATACGAAAAGCATTACCTATTTCCTGTAATTCATCTGGTACCGGAAGTATAGAAATTACATCCGATGATAATGGTTCCTCGTCATATGCAAATGTTTCTATGAAAAACGGGGTGTACAGTCACCTGAGTGTTTCTTCTGACTCGATGTCCTTTTCAAGGAAATTGCCATCTTTTCCTTTGGCTAAAGGCACCACCAATTTGATATTTGAATCAGCGCTTGTGGCTGATGGTAATGTGCAGCCAGGTAGTTTATCTGGATCTGCTGTAGCGATTATAAAATACAATTAGGTTTTAAAAAAATCAATGATATAAATATAGAGAAATTTATAATGATCTACTGGTTGTGTAAGTATATCTGCATAATGTACCGTTCATTTTTTTACATCTTCCTCCGCACGGTTTTTTCCTGCGGAGGAGGTACTCATATGAAGAGTATGTGTAATGGATGACACGTAGCGCATGTTATGCGAGGCATGATGCCAGTATCGGGATGGCCGAACGGCTATTCCAAGTGGCTCGTGTCCATGCCAGTTCTTATGCAGCTGGCTATGACTGGATCTGTCAGAATCCTGAAGGCTGATGGCTGCAGTGCATTTAGTGATATGGCAGTCTATTAAAACCTGAAGGCTCCTGCCGATTAACATTGTTCGTTGAGTAAATTCCGTTCATCGAGAAAACTCTACACCTGAAGTCGCCATAACACGTTTCTAAGAAGGTCATTCGAAGCGACCATCACTACATCCTCGTCATAATTCAATACGCATAATCATGATTATGTTAAATGTGGGCTTTTTTTACCCTAATTACTGTTCTGTAATGTCATGTTTGCATATGCTTTTCACTATCCGAGTTTTTACAATTAAATCAATACCTTGGTCGTGCCCGGATTATTGCTTCATAACTCATCTGCGCCATTAACAACGAATATTAGGTTGAAAACGAAGATATATCGGATTAGCGCAAGTTTAGATCGGTTTTTAGGACAAGCCCTTCAGTTATCTCTCCTGGGCTTTTCGATATTAAAGAAGATAAATATTTACTGCAGTACGTTTCTGATATTGGTTTAACAGTTTTATCTTCTTGAACCAACAAACTCTTAGGATGCTACGAAACCAGGCTTTGATTCTACAGATATGGGGGGCATTACTATAACAATGCAAGACGGGAAACGTTTTGACTGTACTAGGAGTAATATTCTTGGGCAAAGAAAAAGTAACGCCCTCGAATGAGGTAATGCATAAATTAAATTTTTTTCCGATATGTCGGACTATCGGTTTATATGTCAACAAAATTTTTTCGTATAGTGTTAAATCAAGTATACGTGAGGTTAAAAACTCTATTCTTTTGTGTGATTTTTAAATCATACTCTTGACTTATGGTTTCAAACAGGGTTTATTACTTAAGCTAAATTATGTAATTTATAAGATCAACCCTGTTTTTTATTTTAAGTTTAACCATGATATTTCTTCTTAACGTGTAAACGGTATTTTCATTTAGGCCGATATCACTGGCTACATCTTTTACACTATTACCATCAGCAAGAAGTAAAAGGATTTCCCTCTCTCTTATGGTAAGCGAAGTTTTTAACTCGTATAATGCATCGCTTCTCTTGAAGAGAAAAAAGTTTAGTATGTCTTTTACGCCTGCTCTTTTATCAAGTACGATTCGTACATCAGCTCTTTTAGCTTTGTAATAAGATACATCGTTGGAAGAAAATCCAATAATCTCTCTTCTTGGATCTAAAGCTGCTGTAGTTTTTATCGGCGATTTAGAATCGAAATCGATGATAATAAAATGCTCACTAATCAGTCTTTCGCCTAATAGTGAGTAAATACCCTGCTCAAACATTAAATCATCTGAATATACACTTTTAGACATCATTCACCCACTTTTATCTAAGAGTCATCTTAGGGAATCTAAATGTACTGTATAATTCTAGTAAAAGGATTAAGTGAAAAGCAATTCTATTAATAATCATATCCAACAGTTTAAATTATCATTTAGTACGGTTTGTGACAAACCTTTTTGTGCCTTTACTTATTGCATTTTTTAATTTCCAGCATAAAATAAAAAAATAGCACAACAGGTATTCTAGTTAATTACACTCCCACATACACCATTATAGTATAAGAGATACCATTCAACTACAATTTAAATTAAAATTTTTATATTGAAATCGCTGATAAAAGATTAATGGAACCCTGTTATATAATTCACTACATATCTTTTTTTTAAAGGAATGTCTAGATATTGATTAACTATTATAGGATCATGCTCTTTACTTAATTATTCAACCCAAGGATTCTCTACGTCAAATTTTTTCGATGAAGAATATTTAATTCCATTCTCCTTTTTATTCCTCTCTTAATAACACTCTTACTCTTATCTACATTACCTCTAGTTTTTTATCGATTTCTTTCAATTTAGTGCTTTTGGATATAATACAGTTGTATGCCATATTTTGTTGTACTTATTGGCTGTGGTAGAACCCGTTCATATTGACAGGTAGCGTTTAGTGAAAATACAACGAGCCGATCGGTATAATAGCGAAATGGGAATGCTATTTTTTGCTAAAAAGAGGCAGGTTACTGTTTAGCTGTCGTTCACTACAATTAAGTCAAAGATAATTCTATTTGAGAATAAAAGTTTTCGATCAGATCATCCCTTCTGATGCAGTATTTCGGCCGGGTGCGTGAATTTTCGTGAACGACTCTGTTGGTTCGCACATCTGAGCGTTTAAGCAGAAGCCACATGGTTATAAGCATTTTATGACGTTTTTGGGGTCGTATCTGCGTTACTGCATTGATAATACAGTATCTCATATTGATATTTAAAATTAAGTCCCCCCACCTCTAACCTGAATAATTCTATCACGTGCGGGCATCTTGTAATGTGGTTCCAGGCATAATTATTAGTACTATGCTACTGAGTATTATAGAAGCAAAAAGACTCGCGAATGGTTTAGACGTGTACTTAGCTTAAGACAGCCACCAATTTCTTTACGTTATATAGCTAATGTCAAATTGTAATATTTTCACGACGTTGGTGTTCAGGTTTTAATTGCTATCGTCTAATCACTATTAGAACTCTTCCACCTCCTTTTGAGTATTTTTGAGTACGAAATTGCAGTGAGTTAATCATCGATAATTTTATAATAAAAAAGGATAAAAGTTTGTAAATATTGATAATTTTCTTAACTATCAGCATAAAAAACCTAAAGTTTAGTACTTAGCGATACAAATTACTATTCACTTAGTTTCGTTATAGTATGTACATCGTCGTAAACGCTTTAGGCAACAATTTAAGCCCCACGTGGGGCTTTTGAGGAAAATATATCTATGTGTATATCTTTGGATTGAGGATCTGTGACAGGAAGAGTTCTTTGTTACTCAATTCAGATTAATGACTAACAGGAAGTCTTTGTTAAGAGGTTTGATAGGAAATTATTGAATGTTTTATAAATCTAAACAATAGTACCTAAGATTCCTCCTTGATATGGCTGTTATTTAATTATACCTATTTCCATGGGCGTTGCCGACTATGTTACAGAATAGATTAACTAACTGTTAATGAGATTAATAATATCTTAAATTTTTTTTAATCGTTAATTTGTAGTCATTAACTCTGAGTAAGAGTTTTTCCCCTGCCTAAAAATCAATCAGTAAATTTTAGGTTGAGGCATCTTCGATTTAGGTGATAGTTTACTCTCCGTCGCATCGGTTGGTCAGGAAGACGGAAGGTTCATTAAATGGAATTATTAAATTAAGGTGTGAATATGTCAGCACGTATACTTTCAGTTGATTCTTTTTTTATAAAAGGGATTACTACCCTCCTTGGGGAAGAGTTTATCAATGAATCATATATTATTGTTGATTTAGATTTCCTTAATTTCTCTGTAGAGGATTTACCTCAATCAACAAACAAAACAATAATTGGTTTCGCATCCAATGATTTCTCTTTTTATCTTGCTGAAAAGATGAAGGTTGATTTTGTTTTGAATAAAAAATGCCCACTTACAGATATTATAGACTTTTTCCTCTTTCGTAGAAAAAAGGCGATTTATCATTCTAAGGCATCATTAACCTTCAGAGAAAAACAGTTGTTAGATCTCGTATGTAAGGGAGCTACTCCGTTAGATCTTGCTCGTTCTTTAGGTGTAAAAACCAAGACCGTATATACATTCAGAAGGAATGTAATGATCAAGCTGGGTTGCAATAACAGAATAAATTTACAGCAATTATGGACCGGGAAAACACTAGGAGTTTGAGTTAACCACTCAGTGGAGTGTTAATCGTAATGTTTTATCCTCTTTTGCTCGCGGATTATATGGTTATATCATTGTCAGCGTAATAGCATAGATGCTTAAAAAAATGGAATGGCAGATCAATATCTGCAACTTTCTGACGTGGTTACTGTTACGATTCTAAGTGCGATCATCACCTGTGACTTCTCGGTTTTCTTTATGCCGTTTTTCTACAATGGTGACAAGAGTGTCAGTACTGTTTCTTGTGTAATGGATATAATATGGTTCCTATTTAACACCGATCATTATCGGAAGGCTTACCGTTACCTTTAAGTCCAAACGTTTTTCGAATATTTTTTATATATCTTTTAATGTGTGGCTATCAGAGCCATGTCGCCACATGAATTTATTTGGTATTTAAGTATATTTAAAAATATTCACTTTGAATTAAAGCTCGCGTTCAGTAAATTATCTCATTTATCACTCATGGTGCATTTTTAATGTGGAAATGCACCGGGGCGAGTAATGCTCTGGTTTTAATGCCGCAGGGATATCTGATCTTGTTGAGTGAGGATATAAGTGTGTATTGACTACATACCATCATGAAAACATAAACTCTATTGGATAGTCTCAATACCTATAAATGTAATCTGCTAATGAAAGATCGTTTTTTAGATATAGGGGAAAGTAGAAATGGCACTAACAGAAAAATCTGCTCATCTTTCTTGGTGCGCCCTTATTGCACTGGCCTTTGAAAAACAGAAAAAGGGTAAACTCTCATTGTAAGTATCCCAGCAAAAAGAGCCATTCACTTTTAGAGATCTTCCGACATACTGAATATGTCACCAGAGGAGATCACTGAATCGCCACGGATAATCTAGACACTTCTGAGCCGTTGATAATACTGGTTTTCATATTCTGTCGGTGACATCTGATCGCTAGAACCATGCCGACGCTTACTGTTATAAAA
>Ga0256410_1001878_pt1 | contig 15089 bp, 15 predicted proteins | sample PhyWR1_FD_185983 | JGI IMG/M metagenome (GOLD analysis project Ga0256410, IMG submission 185983) | Leaf surface microbial communities from wheat plants in UC Gill Tract Community Farm, Albany, California, United States - DLSL W.R1 | ecosystem: Host-associated > Plants > Phyllosphere >... | reverse complement strand
CAATCGCTACTGGCAACGACGAGCAGTCGTGGGCTCAGAACCGTCGCGTCGAACTGCGTAAGTAATTCGTCATGCGAACGTGCCGCCGCGCTGTAACTATTCTGACTCTCAGCCTCATGCCGCTAGCGGCATGGGCTGCGGTTCCTGTGGTCGATGACAACTCTGGCTATAACAATAGCGGGGGGAGTTATCCGTCACCGGGTTATGGTGCGAGCGGCGCCTATGCCGGGGGAGGGGTTTCTACCCCTGTCTCGGCACAGGGTGAGCTGTTCAACCAGTTGCAACAAATGCAGGAACAGATTGCACGCCAACAGGGTGTGATCGAAGTTCTGCAGAATGATATATCTCGCCTGAAGCAAGAAAGCCTGGAGCGATACCAGGAACTTGATCGGCGTATTGGTGCTGGCATTGCTCCTGCTGCCTCGCCTGATAATTCTTCTGCTGGTGGTGTTAATGCCGCCGGTAATACAGCAGCGCCTGCTTCTCAGGCCGCTGCCAGTTCCGAGCCTGCTGATCCGGCGAAAGAGAAGCTCTATTACGATGCTGCTTTCGATCTGATCAAAGCCAAGGACTTCGACAAGGCCAGTCAGGCATTCAATGCCTTTTTGCGCAAATACCCAAATAGTCAGTATGCGGGTAATGCGCAGTACTGGTTGGGCGAAGTGAACCTGGCCAAGGGTGATCTGCAAGGTGCAGGCCAAGCGTTTGCCAAAGTAAGCCAGATGTACCCCAAGCACGGCAAAGTGCCGGATTCGCTGTACAAGCTGGCTGATGTCGAGCGTCGGCTGGGTCATTCCGATAAGGTGAAGGGCATTCTGCAGCAAGTGATTGCTCAGTACCCTGGCACTTCGGCGGCACAGTTGGCGCAGCGCGACCTGCAGCGTATGTAAGCCACACGGTGATTTCATCGAGAAACCCGCGCTTGTCGCGGGTTTTTTCGTTAGAATCCACGCCCTTTTATGAAATACGCTCCTTTGCGGTCTGCGTTGACAGGTGCTTTGGAGTGCTGACGGAGGCGGACAGCCTGTTTAGCTGTTACGCCCGTGGCGGATATGCAAGACACATTAAGAATTACCGAAGTTTTTTACTCATTACAGGGTGAAACGCGAACCGCTGGGCTGCCCACCGTTTTTGTACGGCTCACGGGTTGCCCTTTGCGTTGCCAATATTGTGACAGCGCCTACGCCTTCAGTGGCGGCACGGTACGCGGCCTCGACAGCATTGTTGAGCAAGTGGCGGGTTATCGCCCGCGTTACGTGTGCGTAACGGGCGGTGAGCCGCTTGCGCAGCCCAATGCTATCCCGTTGCTTAAACAGCTCTGCGATGCCGGCTACGAGGTCTCGATCGAAACCAGCGGTGCGCTGGATATTTCGGCTGTTGACCCGCGTGTCAGTCGGGTATTGGACCTGAAGACGCCAGGCTCAAAAGAGTCTCATCGTAACCTTTACGAAAACATTGCTCTGTTGACGCTCAACGACCAGGTCAAGTTTGTGATTTGCTCGCGTGAAGACTACGACTGGGCCGTTTCCAAGCTGATTGAATACGGTTTGGAGCGCCGGGTAGACGAAGTACTGTTTTCGCCGAGTCATCATGACCTCAAGGCCAGCGATCTGGCGGACTGGATCGTTGCGGATAACTTGCCGGTACGCTTGCAGATGCAGCTACACAAATACCTTTGGAACGATGAGCCGGGGCGCTGAAATGATAGAACAAACGGTTATGAGCGAAAAAAGAGCCGTAATACTGCTCTCTGGTGGTCTTGACTCCGCCACTGTCGTGGCCATGGCGCGCGCTGAAGGCTATGCGTGCTACACCATGAGTTTTGATTACGGTCAGCGCCACCGTGCCGAACTGGATGCTGCTGCCCGTGTTGCGCGTGACCTCGGGGCCATTGAGCACAAAGTTATTGGCTTGAATTTGGACGGTATTGGCGGTTCAGCACTGACGGATACTTCAATTGATATACCTGAAGCGCCGAGTGAAGGCATCCCCGTGACCTACGTGCCTGCGCGCAACACGGTGTTCCTGTCGTTGGCGCTGGGCTGGGCCGAAGTATTGCAAGCCCGCGATATTTTCATTGGCGTCAACGCGGTGGACTACTCGGGTTACCCGGACTGCCGCCCTGAATTTGTCGAGGCTTTTGAAGTCATGGCCAACTTGGCGACTAAAGCCGGGGTTGAAGGTTCAGGGTTCCGTATCAAGGCACCGTTGCAGAACCTCAGTAAAGCTCAAATTGTCAGAGAGGGAACGCGGCTGGGTGTGGATTACTCACTGACTGTTTCTTGCTATCAGGCCGATGCCCAGGGGCGCGCGTGTGGCAAATGCGACAGCTGCCGCCTGCGCGCAGAAGGCTTCTCAGCGGCCTCAATTGCGGACCCGACCCGGTATTTTTGAATTATTTCGAATTTATTTCTAACTGGGTGTTGAATTATCGTTAGAAATCAGTATTATACGCACCACAACGAAGCGGGTCGTTAGCTCAGTTGGTAGAGCAGTTGGCTTTTAACCAATTGGTCGTAGGTTCGAATCCCACACGACCCACCATATGCAACACCAAAACAGCCGGTCAAACCCTCAGGGTTTACCGGCTTTTTTGCGTCTGAAATTCGGTGAGAAGCGCCTTGGTAATCCCCCCTGAAAAAAGTACGCATCAGAAGTAGAATTTTCTCCAGACCGGATCAAGGAAGTTTTGCGTGAAGACATCGCGTTTTTCAGACAGTCAAATCATGGTCATCCTCAAGCAGATCACGGATATGGCCACCACTGGCAACAACCTGCCAGTCTTCGCCTGGGCGTAGTTTTTTCATCATTGGCTGGAGCTTTTTCAGCTTGCCGGGTGCCTCGATGATCAGCAACTTCATGGGGTGATCCCTCTTTATTAGGCAGAGAGGGACTGTCGCGGGAGGGCAGGGTGGGTATCAATGGGAAATGGGAGTAGGGTACTGGGCGCTATTTTCGCCACAGTGAAGTAGTTCCGGGCATGTGCCTGAATTACATCAGTGCAGGATTGAAGAGCGGCAGGCTGTTGATCAGGGGTATTTCTGGCGGGAGTGCAAAATACGTAACACGTCTATGTGTTCTTCACCGATTTGGTAAATCACTAAGTAGTTTGGATGTACAACGCATTCTCGAGATCCGGAAACTCGACCAGGTCGGAACAAGTAGGGAGCCGAAGAAAGTCCTTCGACGGCTCTCAATATCATGCTGTGCAGAGCATCTGCTGCCAACGAATTACGTTGGTCGATATAGTCGATGATTTCCACCAGATCGGTGGTTGCTTCTTCAGTCCACCGAATGATTTGCACGCAACTTCCTACGCTCTTCCAGTTCAGCTTGAACCTTCGCCATGGCCTCATCGTGAGGTAGACGTGGTTTATCGCTGTTCATGGCTTCGAGCACTTTTGCTCGGAACCATTGGTCATAGCTGGCTGCCTGCTCGTCGGTTTCGAACTCGGACACGATGGGGGAAAGCCGGGCGCTCATGTCAGTCTCCGTTGAGAGGTGATATTGGCAACAGTCTAGCTCTAGAGAGTGATTTTGACGAATCAAACCCGACGAGAGCTCATCTATCCAAAAGAGCCAGAGGCAGTTGCTGTTCCTGGGCAAAGCCCTTTAGGCACGACGCACGCATGGCAGGGTGGCGATAGGGGCAGGTACACACCGCAAGCCCTTTTCGGGCGGCTTCAGCACCTGCCGCCTGCACTGCCTCGTGTGGGTTATTGAGTTTACGCCTGTCCACCAGCTTCAGCGGTGTTGATGCCTGCACCATTGGCTGTACTTCTCGAAGAAGTGATCAACTAAACAGTAGCACCACGATTGGGCGATTTTTTGCCATTGAAGCCAGAATTTGAGTCCCATTGCTGAAGTCTGCCGTGTAATAGGTTTGTAGCATCAGAAACTTCACGAGCGGTGCGGTTTTTGGCAGCAAAAAGGCTTTCAGTCTCTTGAATTTGTCGCTGGTTCATCCGACCACTCGGTTGTCCTTATCCCGCGGATAAAGCCCTTGGTCGTTTGCCCGCTTTGCAGTTGTAACCTCCCCAGGCTTCACTGCCGGTACGGTTGCCGGCCTCTGATTGAGTGTTGCGGGCCGCAACACCCGATCACTGCCAGTAACTCAGTGCTGTCAGGTTTGTATGCACTAGCGTGGTCTGAGGAATGTTTCATCTGGCTCATTTGCTGTTTCGCGGTTTGCATCGCCTCGGCGCTTCGGGGAAGAATCGGTCACGTTTCGGTTAGCGGATGGGTTGGGAGGGTGGCCATGTGACGCGTCACTGTCACTGGGGGCCCAAGTGCTGTTGAAGTCACCCCAAATCGCTTTGTCGATCAGGGTCAACAAATACCCCAAAGGTTACCGGCTTTTCTGTGCCTGCGTTTTCACGAAGGGGCAATACCTTCATCTACTTACGCGTTTTGCCAGCTTGAGAGTACTGGAAAGGCTTGAGTATTTGGTGGGTGACGGTGTGGGTTCCGGTCCCTCGATAAGGCGCTTCCTGTACTTAGATTTTTTTCTAGCGACGAATGGTTCGCTCCTTTCCAGACCCTCTGAACTGAGGGTCCCAATCATAAAATCATCTACCAGATCCCCCCCCTGGGCATTCGCCAGCGCTCGGAGGCGTCCTTGAGCGCGTGGTCAGTTGACAAGAAATGACGCCAAAGGCAAACTGTCCACAGTCTTCAGTCCACAGTCTTCATTTTGTGTAGAGTGAAGATCATAAGCGGACGTTAAGCTGCTCTAAGGAACAGACCTTCTAGGTGCGAACTGGGGTAGGTTTCTTTGCAAAAAAATAGGTATTAACTGTGATTAATTGAATGTCCACGTCAATCGTGGCCACACGGTAATCGCCGCATAAAGTAATTTAAGAACTGCCCCCGAAAATTTTAATTCTATAAAAAAGCGGAGCGCCTTATGCGTGAGGACAACATTGTAGGTGTCGATATTGGCGGTACTTTTACCGACTTCGTATCATATGATGCTACCACTGGAATAATTGAAAACTGGAAAAACCTAACGACTCCAGAAAACCCTATCGAAGGCGTTTTGGAGGGTTTGTCGAAAATCGAGTCGATGGCAACCGTTAATAAGGTGCGCCTTGGAACTACTATTGCTACGAATGCACTGTTGACGCGCAAAGGCGCGAAAGTTGCTTACGTTACAACTAACGGTTTTAAAGATGTACCGTTTATTCAGCGTGGCGACCGCCGTAGTCATTACGATATTACGTGGATCAAGACGAAAGCATTCGTGAGTCGGGCCAATTGCTATGAAGTGGCTGAGCGTATGAGTGCCTTGGGTGAGGAAGTTCTTGCTCTGGATGAGGCCTCGGTACGCAAAGTGGCTCAGGCTATTCGTGACGATGGCACCATAGAAGCCATTGCCGTCTGTACCTTGTTCTCTTACGTCAACCCAGCCCATGAGGATCGTATTGCACAAATTCTGGCTGAAGAACTGCCAGATATACCGATTTCTTCTTCATTTCACGTACTTCCGAAATGGAAAGAGTACGACAGGGCATCCACAACGATCGCTGACGCTTTTCTCAAGCCAATCGTTCAAGAAAGCTTCGCCCGTATCAAAGCCTGCCTCGATGATTTGGGTATCGGCGATAAAGTCGGTGTCATCAAGTCCAATGGTGGCGAATCCAGTATTTGGGGGGCGGCGGCTACACCTGTTCAGATGGCACTGTCCGGGCCGACGGGAGCGGTCGTTGCAACGCGTACAGTGGCTGAACTTACCGGAATTAAAAACCTGGTTGTATTTGATATGGGGGGCACTTCAACCGACTGTGCAACCGTCGTCAATGGTCAGGAAAACATCACCACCGACTTTGAAATTGAATGGGGGATTCCGATTCAGGTTCCGATGATCGACGTCCATACCATCGGTGCGGGCGGCGGATCCCTGGCGTGGATTGATAAAGGTGGCCTGTTACGAATGGGGCCGCAATCTGCGACATCCGTTCCAGGTCCTGCCTGCTATGGTCGCGGCGGTCTTGAAGCAACCGTAACCGATGCGAACGTTGTGCTGGGTCGAATCAATCCTGATTTCTTCCTCGGCGGGCGGATGAAACTTGATGCCAGTGCTGCCCACAGTGCAGTTGCTCGTATTGCAGACGCACTCCAAATGGCTGTTGATGACGCGGCTCTTGCCATGCTCCAGATTGCGAACAACAACATGCTGGGCGCGCTGCGCACGGTGTTGTTGCAGCGCGGGCTGGATCCTCGCGACTTCACGCTCCTGTCATCTGGAGGGGCCGGTCCGGTTCACATCTGCGACTTGTTGGACATCAGTGGTATCCCTCAAGGTTTGGTACCCAACTACCCCGGTCAGTTTTCGGCATTCGGCTTCATCATGACCAATGCCCGTGTCGACAAGCAGCGAACGATTCAGCAGGTCTCCACACGGTTTGACGCTTGCGCGGTTGATGAAGCAATGACCAGTCTTGTGAGTACTGCACTCGGCGAGCTGACTGAGCAGGGTTATGTTGACAACATTCAGGTGCAACGTTCCATCGAGGCGCGCTACCTCGGGCAGAATCATGGGCTTGAACTACCGGTTAACGTGGCATCGATTACGGCTGAGTCTGCTGTCCAGTTGTGGCAGAAATTTCATGAGATTCACAAGGCTCGGTTCGGCTTCTCCATTCCAGGTGAAACCATCGAGCTTGTGACCATCAAGGCCGTGGCAATCGCATCATCCGAGAAGCCGAACATTCCATCGCTTGCGCCTGCGCAACAGCCCGCCAAAGCCAATGCAAGTCGCAAGGTTCGGTTTGAGGAGGGCTGGATCGATACACCTGTCTATGAGCGTGAAACGTTGCTCCAGAACCATGTGATTGAAGGGCCAGCAATTATCGAGGAAAGCGCCTCGGTCACGATCTTGCGACCCGACCAGCGCATTCGAGTAAACGAATACGGCTACATGCTCGTAACGGCAAAATCGAAGGAGGGCAAGTAATGGATATGGTCGCGATGAGTGTGCTCGACTCGACGATGGTGTCGATCTGTCGAGAAATGGGAATCACCCTCCAGAAGACTTCTTACTCCACGATTTTCAATGAAGCACTGGACTTTACCTGCGGTCTGGCCGACATACAGGGCAATCTGATTGCGGTCGCCGATTTCTGCCCTGCCATGATCGGCGGAATACCGCTGCTGGTTAAGTCGTGTTTGAAGGAAATCGATGTGGCGTCTCTCAGAGAAGGAGACATCATTCTTCACAACGACCCCTATCGTGGCGGCCTGCACACGCCGGAGCATTCATTCTTCAAGCCGATCTTCTTTCAGGGTGAGCTACAAGGCTGGGCTGTTGCGATTGGTCATATCGCTGAAGTCGGTGGCATGGTGCCCGGCGGTTTTGCTGGCGAGGCCACGGAGATTTTCCATGAGGGTTTGCGTGTTCCGCCGGTGAAAATTAAATCTGCTGGTGTCGACAACAACGATATCTGGAAGCTGTTACTGGCTAACGTACGAACACCTCGGACCAACTATGGTGATCTGCGTGCTTTGATTGCTGCTGTAGATCTGGGCGAGCGCGAGATGCGTGGTGTGCTTGAGAAGTACGGCGTCAACGTTGTTCAGCAGATTTTGGGTGACCTGCTTGATTACGCTGAGCGGCGTATGAAGGCCGAAATAGAAGCCATTCCCGATGGTATCTATTCTTTCGAAGATTTCGTTGAAAGTGATGGTGTCACTCCGGATAAAACCTACCGCATCGCTGTGGAGGTTCACGTCCGTGGTGATCAGATCATCATTGACTACACGGGCTCTTCACCTCAGGCCCGTGGCCCGATCAATGCAACACTGGGGGTGTCGACGTCAGCTGCCTATAACGCCGTACTGCATATGACAGACCCTTCCATACCACGCAACAGTGGATGTTTCCGTCCGATCAAAGTGCTGTCGCCGCCCGGCACAATTGTAAACGTGGATTTTCCGGCACCTTCAGTCGGGGGAAATACCGAGACACATCCTCGCATCACCGGGGCGATTCTGGGGGCAATGGCATCTGCCGTTCCTAACCGAGTCATGGCCGCGGAGGGCGCGACACATTGCAACTTTGTGTTCGGCGGTGTGGATGCTGTCAGCGGCGAATACTTCGCCTGTTATGACCTGGAGGCCGTCGGTTGGGGAGGGCGTGCATTCGCAGATGGGAATGACGCCGTTGACTCGATTAATGGCAATTGCCGCACCACTCCAGTGGAGGTTTTCGAAACCCGATTCCCGTGGCGTGTCGAGTGCCTCGCCCTGGATGCGGACTCGGGCGGTGCTGGCGAATTCCGAGGGGGGTTGGGTTACACCAAACAAATGCTCTGCCTGAATAAGACGATAACCGTTTCGCAAATGACCGACCGCCATTTCACCAAGCCATGGGGCCTGGACGGTGGTCTGGAAGGCGGCTGTGGTGCCACTCTTGTTCAGAAAAAAGACTCGAGTACGTGGGAAACAATGTGCGAAGCCTACGGCAAAATTTCTACGAGCCGTTACTCCAACGTCGACATCCTGGAAGGTGACCGGGTCAAGTTGGTTACACCTGGAGGTGGCGGCTTTGGCAGCCCAAAAAAACGAGCGCCGGAAGCGGTCGAGCGTGATTTGCGCGATGGATACATTTCACTCGAGTCGGCAAGGTCGAATTACGGGTACACGGGGAACTGAAGATGAAATTCTCAGAAAACGGGCTCTACATCGAACGTTACGTTAAATGCTGCAACTGCGGTGTTCTGATCTATGAGCAGGACGCGCCTACGAAGGTGAAAGTCGACGGTAAGGAATTTTGCTCCGACTGGTGTGTGAAATGGAGCGCTGAGCGTCAGCAGCGGCGCGATTCGAAGTAATAAATATTCGGCGGGGCCGGGTCGGCCCCGATCCGAAAGACAGGAAATAATGATGGAAAAGGTTACATTTAAACGTATCGACCAAATGAAGCCCGAAGACTGGAAGTTAATTTCCGCTTTCGAAACCGAAGAACATAAAGGCATGCCTGGGCTGGTGATCAAACACCTGCAGTTGTTGGGGCATGGTGAACAGCCTTATCAGATTGACCGGCTTCAACATTCACTACAGACAGCGACTCGCGCCATGCGTGACGGTGCCGACGATGAAATGGTGCTGGCGGCATTGGTTCATGATATTGGTGACACGCTGGCCTTATATAACCATGCCGAATTGGCGGGCGCATTGATCAAGCCCTATGTGTCCGAAAAAACGCACTGGATTGTACTTAATCACGATGTTTTTCAAGGGTTTTATTATTGGGAAAATCTTGGGTTGAATAAAAATACACGCGATAAGTTTCGTGGTCACCCTTGGTTTGATGAGTGTGACACGTTCTGTCGTGAGTGGGATTGTCCTTCGTTTGATCCGGATTACGATACCTTAAGTCTTGAAAGCTTCATTCCGTTGATTGAAACCGTTTTCTCTCGAAAACCCTATTCGTACAAATAATAAACGAACTGACTTGTGTTGCTTTAAAAGCACTTCCTGTGGTTGTTCTGCCCAAAAAACGTGTTTAAAACACCTCCTTTTCTAAGTGGAGTAATAAAAAATGGCGGGCCCAATAAAAAGTAATGACGGCGCAGGGCAACCTGCCGCCGTGGTGGGTTTTGACGAACGTATTAATAAAATATCGCTGTCCATGGCGTGGTGGGCGGTATGCAGTGCAATGTTCTACATTATTGTGGGCGGCGCACTCGCGTTAGAATACGGGACATTCAATGCGATTACGGGAATGCTCCTTTCGGTGATTTCCTATGGGGCCATTACCTCTCTGATGACCCGGCACGCCATTAAGACAGGTCATTCGGTGACCTCCTTTTCGGTAGAGCTTTTTGGTTCGAAAGGGGCCGTGCTTGCTGCGATCATTCTGGGGGCAACGGCCATTTATTACGCCGTATTCGAAGGCTCCGTTATCGCACTGGCGATTAACCATCTCTTTCCCTCGATCAACCATACGGTCGCGGCGCTGATTGTTGTGGCGTATAGCGTACCGCTGGTATTGGGGAGAATCCAGGTCTGGCTCGACAAGCTCAATGGCGTACTGTTGCCAATCTACGTCATAGGCTTACTGGCTGCTGTTTGTATCTCTATATCCGAATATGGGTATTCCACTCAGTGGATGACATTCGGACCTTCTAACCCATCGCCGTACGGGTGGTGGAATTGTTTTGTGTATTACATGGGTATTTGGGTACTTATGCTCTTTGCCTATGAGTATGCCAAGTTTGGCAAACCTTCGGATGCGGCGTTTCATAATAAGTGGAATTTTAGTTATCTGTTTTATTTTGTCACTATTGTCGTTAATGGTGCCTGCGGTATTTATCTGGTCAGTTCCGTTCCCAGCATTGAAAAGATCAGTGAAATTTCTGTGGTGCTGGCAATCCTGAGCTTGCTGGGCTTTTGGGGGCTGGTGTTTGTTTGGGCCACGCAGACGCGAATAAATTCAGCCAACTACTTTGTCGCTACCACAAATTTGAAAATGATAGGGCAATTCTTTGGCTTGGGTTGGAAATGGGGGTGGTGGGCTCTTGTTGTCGGAATATTAGTGTTTGTGCTTATGCTTGCTGATGTTTTCAAATACCTGATGGAAGCTCTCGCTTACCAAGGAATTATCGTTGTCGCTTGGGTAGGCGTCGCCCTGTCGAGGATTATCGAAGTTCGAAAGCTTGCGGACGGTGGCGTATCGAGTAGCCCTTATAAAGCGGTCAACTACGCTGGCCTGACAGCGTGGTGGGTGGCTTCGATCGTCGGCGTGATTCTTATGAATTGCACCGGTCTGTTGGCGACATTTTCCGCCCCCGCCACTGCACTGGTTGCTTATTCAATAATGCGTCTAAGACCGAAAGTAAAAGTGGCGAATAATCCAACTATAAGTGAAGTAAATTGATGCTTCTTGCATGGGTTTCTTGATATCTAAGCCGCCCATGCAAGAGCGACTAGTTGAATTGACAGGGGGTGGATAAAAAGGCAAGCTGACTGTTCACAGTCGAAAATGCCCAACCGGTGAAGCGATTCCGTTCGACTACGATAGTGATCCACATCGAAGACATAGCGGGTTAACTTCAGATGATTCAGTTTCCATCCCCTGTTTCAAGCATGTCTACGAGCGAATCAGGGTCTTTCACAACCCCCCTTGTCGACAGTAAAAGCTTGTCGGAGCAAGTGACCGAGTACCTGTACAAGCTGCTCGTGAGTGGTCAGTTGAAGGCAGGGCAGCGCGTCAATGAAGCCGAATTGTCACGGACATTGAAGATCAGTCGCAACCCGATACGGGAAGCGATCCGCAAGCTGGAAGAGCGAGGTTTGCTTATTTCCAGCCCGCGGCGAGGGACCTTTGTCCGCACCTTTTCGGAGTCGGACATCCAGGATATTTTTTCATTCCGTTTGGCTTTGGAGGAGTTTGCAGTTCGTCAGGCATTTCCTTACCTGACGGATGAGGACATCGAAGGCCTGGCTGCCATCGTCGATCAAATGGAGGCGGCCGCGAAAACAGGGCGAGAAATGGAGCTTGTCGAACGTGATATCGCCTTCCATCAGCGTATTTGTGAATTGTCGAGAAATACTCAGACCATTCGTGCTTTTTCTAATATTTACGCCGAAATTCAGATCTCGATCAGTCTGGTTGAGCATCGATTTGCAAGCCTTGAGGATGCGGCAGTCGATCACTGGCCTATTGTCGAGGCGTTTCGCACTAAAGACGAACAGAAAGTCATTGAGGCGCTCAAGTTTCATATAGGCGACTCATGGAAGAGAATCAAGGAAGCCTACAATTACTAACGTGATGTGTAGCCCTCCTTAGAGAACCCAAGTGACATTGCTGGGTTTCTTTTCCGATTGTGTATTTCATGTTGACCTGCTTGTGCACACCGCGGTGGTTAGGCTCAAACACACTCACCGGTCGCAGACCTTCAGGGTAGGCCTATCGCCGATGGGTGTTGTACCCATTCAACGCAGCCGCGCAGCCGCGCAGGTCCAGGGCCATTTAGTGCATCAATACCGCTCATACCTCGATCATATGAAGTTCATCGGTCAGGGCGTCGGCCAGTGCGGTCAGGGTGCTAAAGCGACGACGGCTGATCGCGCCAAATCCGTTGTGGTCGACGTAGAGTTGGGTGCCCTCTACCTGAATCGGTACATCGAGGCGCAGATGCTGCGCGTTTAGGTAGTGCACAACGGTACCGCCGTGAGGCGCGTTGATGATCATGAACAGGTTCGGGCTGTGAACGCGTGTTGCCACGGACAGATTAGTGATGGGGTCGGCAATGTGTATTAATACGTCACACCTGAGGCCCAACGAGTGAGTGTTAAAGGGGGACGGCAGCAGGCAACCTGGATCAGGGGTCGTGCGCAAGGGGAGTGTGGGAACCCTGCTGGTCAGGCGCATGCTGAGGGCTCCGGTCAGTTCGGCCAGCCCCGGAATGCCTTGAAGCGTGCTGCAATGGCCATGGCCAACCAGTGCCACCCAACGGTGTGGACCTTGAGCCTGTTGGTCGAAAGCAATTTTCTTGTAGGCAAAAAAATTGAACACGGTGACGCGATCAAGCTGGTCGGACAACGTGCGGGCTGCTCCGGGTGTGATCTGGGCACAGGCCGTTGTATCAAGGGCCATTACCTGAACCCCTTGAGCATGCGCCTCCTCCACCAGCCGAACGTAAGTGTGGGGCTGGTTCGAGGAGTAATGGCTGTCCATCCATTGCAGGCGTGCTCTCAGAGCGGGGGGCAATGGGATAGCCGGTGAGGCGTTGAAGGTATCCAGCAGGCCTTGATGAAGGTCTGTATTCAAGGGTTCTAGGTAAAGGCTTTTGAGGCCCTGCCTCTTAAGGGCCGGCATGTTCTCGGTCAAAAACCGTCGAGACAGGGTGTGATTGTGGGTTTCGCCGATCACAAGGCCATTACGCTGGTTGAACAGGTTGTGGAACAGCGGCTCGGGCAGCAGATCTCTTGGCGGTATCGTGAGCGGCCCGGCAGAGGCGCTGAACGTTCTGAAGAAGCTTCTGGCGTGACGGCGCAGTCGAGACTGAATGGCAAAAAGATGAAACACGCCCGTCGCGAGTTCTTGGGGCAGGGTGGGTGTCAGAATGCCCAGGCCCAAAGAGCCCGAGGGGGCCAGGTTGAGTGCCGGGAGCGCTGCAACATCGGTGACGGGCAGTTCGTAATCCTGATAGGTGGTTTGGTGGGGGCCTTTTTCAATCGGGTCCATGCCCCCTGGCAACCTGTGCATGGGTTCGGCGTTCCAGAGCGCCAGAGTCTCATTTGCCACCAGCGGATAGCGCAGGGACCTGCCGACCGCGCTGGGCGAGTAGATATAGTGATGCCCTTGAGCCACGTCGCATAAGTAGTACTTGCCGCCGATGAGCGCATATCGCTGCTGCGAGACCTTGCTTTGGAAAAGGTTGCCTTGCACCGGGCTCAGGTCGGCCGAGTTCACATGAACGTCAAGGCCTGAAAGATCGGGGGGCGGTTGAAGCGCGGGCAGTGCGCCGAAGGTGGGGGCTAGACGGGGGCGGGTGTTGGCCCCGGTGATTGACCACAGCGCCCTGGCTGCAGATTTTGAAGCGCGTGCCTGCTTGAGCAATAAAAAAAGGGTGGCCACGCTGCGCGCAGCCCTGAATGTGGAGGCGACCGGCACAAACGCTATCAGGTTCAGCGCCACATCCATGCCAAAGGTGATCTTGTTCCAGCGTGACTGTTCTTCGACCTCGGCGTTGGAGGTCGACTCATGGTCGGCGTTGCGGCGTAAGGTAAAGACTCTTTGCTCATACAACGTATCGTGAAGGGGGGTATTTATCACAAAGGTAAAAAGGGTGTCGAAGGGGTTACGGACCCTGAGGCGAGGATTGAGTATTCGTTCGCTGAGCGACCAAGTACCACTTTGCGGGTTTTCCGTCAGCGCGGCCTGCCCGGGTTTGGGCAGGCGTTGCAGGACATAACGCTGCCAGTCCGGTGAAGTGGCCCATCGCTGCTGGAGGAACAGTTGCAGGGCCTGTTGGTCGTTGAACGCCTTGAAGGTCTGGCCATCGGGCGCTGCAGGGGTATAAAGAATGACAGAGGCTACCGCCTGGCGCTGTTCAACGCCGATCATCAACACGTCATTAAGCGCATAACCGTTGCGGGTGCTGTTATCCGAGTTGGCAATCAATAGCCCGCTGGCAATGATGGTGTGCCCGTCGACGGTATTGCGGCGGGCCGGGGTGTCGCCCTTGATAAGCGCCTGGAGCCACTGGTAGCCGCGCTGCTCCCGATCTTTGAGTAAACTCGTGCCCTCCAGTTGCGCGGCCAGGGCAGCGCTCGCCATGCTGGCCCGGTGCGCGTCAATCCAGGCTTCACGCACCGTTGCGCCTTCATCGATCAAGCGTGTTCTTAGCAACTGGTCGTAAGCGTTGCTGATGTCCAGTGAGTGTATGAGCGATGTCAGGTAGGGTTCGTCGAATTCGATCGGTGTGCCGGAAGGCTCTTGGCCGGACGCCGACATCACGATTTTTTTGCCGGTAAACACGTTGTAAAAACTGAAATCCCAAGGCGCGACGTTTCGTAGCGCCAAGGCTGTCAGCGATAAGGTTGTGGTGTGGCTCGGCCCGGTTCGCGGGCCGTCGGTGCTAGTGACATGGTCCGGTCCAATACCGCCGCCAAGGCTGGCAGGGTTGAAGCTCTCAGTGATACTGACGCGGATGTGGTCCGGGTCGATGACTTTGCCTGGATAATCGACGGCCAGTTGCCGGATCAATTCAGTGCGGGCAAACACTGACAGGGCGGGGATGTTCACACTCTGGAGGTGTGTGATCAAGGCCTTGCTGGTGGCCAGTTCGGCGTCCAGCAACTGGCTTAAAGTGTGTTGGTCTTCGGTACTCGCCGCTCGATACCAGGCGGGCAGATGGGCTTCGATATAACGTCTGCTGCGCTCCGTCAGTCTGTTGCGGATATCCAGGAGTGAGCCTATGTGGGCCACGCGGTTGAACCGTTCGTACACCTGCCCAGCATCGGCTTCATGGCGGGGTAACTGCCGCCAGCCATGGGCGATATCTTGTTTTTGCAGGGTCATCAGTGACTGCACGCTGTGCTCGAAAAGCGCTGTCTGGATTTGCGTGTAGCCAAAAGTC
>Ga0256410_1001872_pt1 | contig 15132 bp, 17 predicted proteins | sample PhyWR1_FD_185983 | JGI IMG/M metagenome (GOLD analysis project Ga0256410, IMG submission 185983) | Leaf surface microbial communities from wheat plants in UC Gill Tract Community Farm, Albany, California, United States - DLSL W.R1 | ecosystem: Host-associated > Plants > Phyllosphere >... | reverse complement strand
CCTTGTTGTCTGAAGACGAATCGAATGAACCGCTGCCTGCGCCCCACCCTGCTCGCCCTCGCCCTGTGCGCCGCCCTGCCGCTGTACGCCAGCGAGGCCGGCACCGACGCTGCTGATGCGCCCTCCTCGCCCACCGAACTGGCGGCGGTGCGCGTGCAGGCCGGCAAACCGAAGGCCGACACCTCGCGCGTCAACGCCTTCGGCGGCGGCTCCTGGAAGGACACCCCCGCCTCGGTGAATGTGCTGGAGCGCGACTACCTCGACCGCCGCCAGGTGCGTTCGCTGTCCGAGCTGGCCAGCAATGATGCCTCGCTGGGCGATGCCTATGCGCCGGTGGGCTACTACCAGAACATCGCCATCCGCGGCTTCGCGCTGGATGCGGCCACCGGCTACCGCTTCAACGGCATGTCCATCGCCGGCGAGCAGCGCCTGGCGCTGGAGAACATCCAGGAAGTGCAGATCCTCAAGGGCGAAGCCGGCCTCGCGGCTGGCGTGATGGCACCCGGCGGCATCATCAACTACGTGGGCAAGCGCCCGGCGGAAGTGCGTACGGTCACCCTGGGCACCGATTCGGAAGGCTCGCGCTATGCCGCCGTGGATGTCGGCCACTGGCTGACCCCGCGCTTCGGCGTGCGTCTGAACGCGGCCTGGGATGCCAGTGATTCCTACGTCGAGCATGCCGACGGTCGCCGCAACTTCTATTCGCTGGCCACCGACTGGCTGATCGGCGAACACGGCAAGCTGGAAGTGGATGCCAACTACCAGACCAGCGCGCAGCGCTCGGTGTCCGGCTTCCAGCTGCTGGGCGCGCGCGACCTGCCGCGCGGCGTCGACCGCGAACGCCTGCTCGGCTACCAGCCGTGGCAGCGGCCGGTGGACATTGCCAGTACCAACATCACCGCGCTGCACACCTATGACTTCAACGATGCGTGGCAGTCGCGCGTCTCGGTCGGCCACAGCCGTTCGGTGATCGATGACAACGTCGCCTTCGCCTACGGCTGCTACTACACCGCAGGGTGCGCAGACGGCAGCGTGCCGGGCAACTATTTCGCCCCCAACGGCGACTACGACATCTACGACTACCGCAGCCCGGATGACACCCGCCGCAACCAGCAGGCCCGTGCCGTACTGCGCGGCAGTTTCGAGACCGGCAGCGTCGGCCACCAGCTGAGCATCGGCGCCGACTACTTCCGCCGCACCATCGACAAGCGCCCGAGCGTCAACGAGTACGTCGGCACCAGCAACATCCACGACGTGCAGGTGCCGGTGTTCGAACCCTCACCGAAGATGCCGGGTGCATCGGCACGGCGCCTGGACAGCCGGCAGACCGCGTTCTTCGCGCTGGACCGGATGAGCTTCGGCGATGACTGGCAGTGGCTGGCCGGCGGTCGCTTCGTGCGCCTGGACGAGCGCGCCTACGACAAGCGCGGCACGCCGCAGCGCCACAGCCGCCTGTCGCGCTTCCTGCCGCAGACCGCGCTGGTGTGGAAGGCCACCGACCAGCTCAACGCCTACGCCAGCTACGTGCGCGGCATTTCGCTGGGCCAGGAAGCACCGTTCTGGACGTCCAACGCCGATACCTTCCTGCCGTCGATGCAGTCGCGGCAGCTGGAAGTGGGCGTGAAATACGTGCCGGTGGATGCCCTCACCCTGGGCGCGGCCGTGTTCCGCACCTCCCAGCCTTACCAGTACGCAAAGCCCGACGGCAGCGACGTCGGCTACACCTTCGTCGAAGAAGGCCAGCAGACCCATACCGGCCTGGAACTGACCGCCAACGGCCAGCTGACCGACGCGCTGCAGATCTTCGCCAGCGCCAGCGTGCTGCAGGCGCGCGCACGCGACACCGGCACCCCGGCCTATGAAGGCCATCAGCTGGTGAACGTGCCCAAGGTGCGCGCCAGCGTGCACCTGGCCTACGCGCTGCCGTTCGTTGAAGGCCTGGATGTGACCGGTGGCTGGCGCTATGCCTCCTCCAACGTGGCCCGCGCCGACGGCGGTGTGCGCGCACCGGACTACTCGGTGTTCGACGCCGGCCTGCGCTTCCAGCACCGCCTGCACGACCGTGCGGTCAGCTGGAACCTGTCGGTGGACAACCTGTTCAACCGCTTCTACTGGCGCGATACCGGCAGCAGCGGCGGTGACTACTACCTGTTCCCGGGTGCGCCGCGGCAGGCGCGCCTGTCGGTGACGTTCGCGCTGTGAGCGGCGTCGCGCTCGAGTGGACTGCCGCGCTCTTCAGCATTCTCGGGGTGTGGCTGATGGCAAAGCGACGGCTGGCCGCGTGGCCGGTCGGCCTGCTGTCGGTCGCGCTGTACGGCGCGGTGTTCGCCGAAGCCAAGCTGTACTCGGACACGCTGCTGCAGGTCGCCTTTGGTGGTTTTCTGGTCTACGGCTGGATCAACTGGCGCCAGCACGCCGCCGATGAAGGCAGCATCCGCATCGTGCCGCTGGCGCGCGGCAAGCTGCTGCGCGACCTGGCCATCGGCCTGTGTGGCGGCGTGGCGCTTGGCGCCGGCATGCACACCTTCACCGATGCAGCGTTGCCATGGCTGGACGCGATGCTGACTGCACTGAGCCTGGTCGGGCAATGGTGGCAGGCACGCCGGCACACGGCCTGCTGGTGGGTGTGGATCGTGGTGGACGTGGTCTACGTGGGCGCCTATCTGTTCAAATCGCTGCACGTGACCGCCGCGTTGTACGTGTTCTTCCTGGGCCTGGCGCTGTTCGGGCTGCGGGCATGGCGCGCCGCCGCGCGCGAGCCGCAGGCAGTACCTGCGCAGTAGAGCCACGCCATGCGTGGCTGCGTTTGGTAGATGCCGACCTTGGTCGGCAGGTGAGCGCCAACCAAGGTTGGCGTCTACCGATGCCCGGCATTCACGCATGGCGTGGATCTACTGGGTAAGGGTCAGCCCCAATCGCAGTGGCTGTCGCATGTCCTTCGGCGGCGCCGCCGGCAACGGCGTGGACTGCAGCGCCGCACGCAGATCGGCATCGACCCGTGCATCACCCAGGCTGTCGAATTCCAGTTTCGAGATAGCGCCATCACCGGCGATCCACACGCTCACCACCAACGGCGCCGGCGCATCGGGATGCTCCTGCAGCCAGGTCAGCAGGCGCTGCGCGTGCGGATCCTGCTCCTGCTGCAGACGCTGCTGCAACTCGCCGCTGACGGAGGCGGCATAGGCCATCCAATGCGCAGGCGCGTCCTGTGCGGACACGCTGGCGCTCCCCAGCGCCAACAGGCCCAGCAACCATGCCAACGGGCGCCAGCCACGGCGCGAGGTGCGCTTGTTTCCTGCGGAAGCCATCACCCACGTCTCCACGTCCATCCCAACGCGTCATGGTCGGCGTCGTAGATGACAGGCAGATGGCGGCGCAGTAGAGCCACGCCATGCGTAGCTGTTCCGGGCAACCGGTTGATCCATCCACGCATGGCGTGGATCCACCTGGCTGCCCCACCCGGCGTGATCAGTCGCCCAGGTCGGCCAGCACCTTGCGCGAGGGCGCAAAGAAGGTGACGCCCGTGGTCGCGGTGGAGAAATCGAGGATGCGGTCGTGCAGCGGCGCGGGATTGCCGATGAACATCCGCTCCAGCATCTTCTCGATCACCCACAGCCGGCGCGTGTAGCCGATGAAGTAGGTGCCGTACTCGCCGCGCCCCGGATTGGCGAAAGGCATGTTGTCGCGCAGGATCTCGTGCTCGCCGTCGGCATCCTCGATGGTGCACAGCGTCTTGTGCGACTTCTGCGCCTCGGCCGGTGCGTCGTCCAGCTCGATGTTGTCGTGCTTGGTGCGGCCGATGATCGCCTCCTGCGCCTCGGTCTTCTGCGCACGCCAGGCATCGAGGTTGTGCAGGTACTTCTGCACCACCACGTAGCTGCCACCGGCATGGTCGGGATCCTCGTCGCCGACGATGGTCGCCTCCGGCAGTGACAGACCCTCGGGGTTGGCCGTGCCGTCGACGAAGTCGAGCAGGTCGCGGCCGTCGAAGTAGCGGAAACCGGCCACGTCATCCACCGCGTCCACCGCATCGCCGAAGGCCATCATCAGGTTGCGCTCGAAGGCCACGATCAGGTCCATCGTGCGTGCACGGATGTGGTACAGCAGGTCGCCCGGCGTGGAGACTGCCGTGTGGGTCGCACCCTTCACTTCCTGGAACGGCTTCAACTCGCGCGGCGGCGTACTGCCCACCAGCGGCGCCCACACGCGGTGGCCGATGGCCACGTTGCAGGTGAAGGTGCGCTCGATCTCGCGGATGGCGGTGTTCTTGATCAGGTCATCGGTGCTGGCCAGCACCTCGCGTACTTTCGCCAGCGACGCCGCATCGTCCTTCACCGTCAGCACCAGGAACGCAGCCGAATGGGTCAGCGGCGCGGTGATCTGCTGCGGCTCGTTGTCGAGCGTGTGGTTGAGGGCGGTGATGGGTGCGGGCTGGGCGTTCACGATGGTTCCTGCTGGCTTGAGGCGGGCACATCGCCTGCGGCAATGTGCGGGCGATCATAGCGGAACGACCTTGCCGGCGACGGAGCGGTTCTCAGTTCGCGGTGGTCAGCCGACGGGCGCCAGCCACTCATCGGCAAGCACCTGTGCCTGCTGTCCGCTGTCGGTGATCGAGTGCTGCGGCTGCTGCACCCACCACTCCCCGTGCCACTGCGGCCGCATGTGTCCGCGCAGGAACCGCTCGACGCAAAAGCGCTGCCCGACACGAAGGATGCAGGCCAGCCGCGTGCGGTCCTGCGAGACCACGGACGCCTGCAGCTGCCAGCCGTCCGCAGCATCGCGCAGCAGATTCGCTCCATCGATCTCGATCACGTCCATGCTGTGGCTACGCCGTGGTCACGGTGAACTGCTGCGGCGTGCGCCACGCAACCCGCAGGTAGGGTCCCTCCAGCGCACCGCCCTCGCGGAGATGCTCGAACACGTCGGCCGGACACCACTCCCTGCCCGCCGAGAAGGCGACGCCGAGATCACGCAGGCGGAGGAAGACGGCGGCCTTGGCTGCATCATCGGGGACCGGCAGGGTGAGGGTGTTTTCATCGCCAGCGGTGAAGCCCAGCGCCTGCAGCGAGGCCCGCGAGCGGCCATTGAACAGCACCACCTTGATGCAGTTGCCGTCGGCCTGCCTTACATAGGCGTCGATGTGCGTTTCCATTGGCGGATTGTAGAGGCAGACGGATCAGCTGGCGTCGCTCCACACCGCCAGCACGTAGCCGTCCAGATCGCGGAAATGGAAGCGACGGCCGCCGGGAAAGGCAAACACGGCCTGCACGATCTCGCCGCCCGCTGCGAGGATGCGCTGCTGCGCGTCGGCAAGGTCCACGCAGTACACGATGACCAGCGCGCCTCCTGAGGGCGTCACTGCCTCGTCGGCGACAAAGCCACCTTTGAGGCGGCCGTCATCGAACTCGGTATAGGCCGGGCCGTAGTCGGTGAAGGACCAGCCGAAGACCTGCCCATAGAACTGCTTGCTGCGGGCGATGTCGGCGACGTTGAATTCGATGTTGTCGATGCGGCGTTCGGCACTGGTGGTGTCTGCGTGGCTCATGGTGCGGCTCCGTGGTTGGAGCGCCCAGCATCGGTCAGGGTCGGGCCCGGGTCTTGAACGAAACGGCCATCAACGTCCCCACTGCTGGCGCAGCGCACTGGCCGTCAGGCCGGCAAGCTCGCGGGCGTCGCGGCTGAGGTGGGCCTGGTCGGCATAGCCCGCCTCCACGGCCAGCATCGCCAGACTGTGCGCGGGTTGGGTCTGGCTGCAGCGCAGGAACCGCTGCAGACGCAGGATCCGCTCCAGCGACTTTGCCCCGTAACCGAACTGTGTCTGGCTGAAGCGACGCAGGGTGCGCGGGCTCATGGCCAGTTGTGCGGCGAGTGCGTCGATGCTGGCATCGCCTCTGGCAGCGTGCGCGAACAGCGCATGCGCGCGGCGTGTGTGTTCGTCCAGCACGGCCGCCGGCATGTTCCGCTGCAGGCTGTCAGCCAGGCGCTGCAGGCGCTGGTCGGGCGCGGCGTCACCGATCCAGGCCGCAGCCTGCGTCGCCCAGCGGGCATTGAATTCGATCAGGGGCACGGCTTGGCCGACGATGCCGGACAAGTCGATGCCGAGCGCAGACGATGCCTGCCCAGGCCGGAACCGCGCGCCCAGCACCTGTGCACCGGGGGCCAGTTGCGGGTGTGCGGCGGTACGGTCCGGTCCCACCACGAACAGCGCACCATCACGCCAGAGAATGTCCACGCATCCATCGGGCAGCACGGTGATGCTGCCACTGGCATCAGCAGGCAACTGGCTCTGCCAGAGCTGGCCGAACTGGCCACGCAGCGGCGCAGGCGCCAGGTGTTCCTGGTAGGCCGAGCCGGTGCCAGCGGGAGTGGAGGGATCGCCCATGCCCCATTGTGGCAAAGCGATGCCGGAAAAAGAGAAGCCCGGCACGAGGCCGGGCTTCGCTGGCGTGTGGGAGAGAGATCACACGCCAGTTACACGCACTAACGACAGGCGTTTGTTACCAGCTGAAGCGCGGGCCCACGAACCACTCGCGGTCGCCGGCCTTGGCCAGCTTCACTTCGCCACTCAGGCCCCAGTTCTGGTTGAACTTGGCGGTGGCGCCGACACGGCCGTAGAACTCGCCGTCCGGGTTGATGCCGTGCTTCTTGCTGTAATCCTCGTAACCGGCCAGCGCATAGCCTTCCAGGTACGGGTTGAACGCGGTGCGCACGCCCACTTCAGTGGAGTAGCCGTTGAAGTCCAGGCCGTGCTTCATGTCGAACTTCTGGTATGCAACACGAGCCACCAGGTCGGTGTTCGGTGCGATGCCGTAGTTGTAGCCGGCACCGATGCGCCACTGGTCGACATCGTTCTTGAAGGTGTCGGTTTCCTGCTTGCTGTAATCACCGAAGATGTGGAAGTTCGGGTGCACGGCAACCGAGCCCTTCACGCCCCAGCCATCAGCGTCGCCGCCCTTGGCATCGGTGTTCACGTAGCCGCCTTCAACGTAGTTGTACGACAGGCCATCGGCAGCCGATGCGGCGAACGGCAGCGCGGCCAACAGACCCAGGGCAAGCAGCGAATTCTTGATCATCGGGATACACCTTTCATTATTTTGGTTTCGTCGAACGCCCCTCGGGAGGGGAGGGAGGAGAGGCGTTCGACAGGTGTGAATTATCCGTTTGTTGATGAAATCGGCCCTGAATATTGAACTGACCGGTACATGAATGAGGTTCCTGTTCAGGGAACTCTCGATGCGCCGTGTAGTAGCTCGCTGGATGCACGCCGACCTGCCAAGCCGCTTCGGTCATGGATCGCACGGGAGGACTGCACGCACGGAAGCGCGGTGCGCGCGTCGATGTTGTGCGCCACGCTCATCTGCGCCCATTGAGAGGAACAACATGAGTCGGCTTCAGGCTGATGAATTGGAGAGATTGAAGTGGCACAAGGACATCAACCGATGCAGCAGAGCTCGCTTGTTCCCGCTTGTTAAGGATTGCTGATTGCCCGACCTTCACAGGCCATCCACGTCTTCCAACTGCAGCTGAAAGCACTTCGCAGCGGCGGGAACAAACGCCGCTATATTCCAGACTCCCCAGACGAAGGAGGGAGTGGAATGTTCCTGACCAAGCAGCAAATCAACGCGGCACGTGCCGTCACCGTAGCCATCGTTGCTACCGTAAGCCTCGGTGCTTGCGCCACCTACAAAGACGAATTTGCAACGATCAACTCGCGTCTCGACCAGCTCGACGTGAAGGTGCAGGGCGCGGCACAGAGCGCCGAATCGGCCAACCAGTCTGCACAGCAGGCCAACCAGCGTCTGGATCAGATCGAAGGCCGCGTGCAGCAGCTCGAAAGGGTCCCCGGCCGCAAGCCGCGCGGGTAACCGCTCTCCACCCACTTTGATGAACGCTTGAACCAGACACCAGTGGCCTTCACCGGCCACTGGTGTCTTTCAGCCTCTCGGTCGTCATCCGAAGGAGCCGTCCCATTCGTACGTACTCACTCCCTGCACGCCGGGCCGTATCGGCCACGCTGGCCATCGCGCTGGCACTGGCAGGAACCGGCGCAGCCAGCGCCAGGAACGCCAAGGAAGCCAAGGACGCACCCACGGAAACGGCGACCGCCGCCGATGAACTTCCGCAGGGCCAGGAGGTGTCCGATACGGTGATTGAACTGGCCGGCTGGGTCGTGGCCAGCAAGGACAACCAGGGCTATCCGTTCGCGATCATGGACAAGGCGGCTGCGCAGGTCCTGGTCTTCGGCGGTGACGGCAAGCTGCGCGGCGCAGCGCCAGCGCTGTTTGGTTCGGCCATCGGCGATCACTCGGCACCCGGCGTCGCCAAGCTCGCACTGAGCGCGATTCCCGGCCACGACCGCACCACCCCGGCGGGTCGTTTCATTGGCGCCTATGGCCCGTCCGAGGACGCCGGACGCGTGCTGTGGGTGGACTACGATTCCGCCGTTTCAATGCACCCGCTTCCCCCGGGCACCCCGAAAGAGAAGCGCAGCGAACGACTGGCATCGGCCACGCCGGACGACAACCGTGTCACCCACGGCTGCATCAATGTCTCGCCCGGGTTCTACGAGCAGATCGTGCATCCCACGTTCGAGAAAGGCGGCGTGTTCTACGTGCTGCCGGACAAGGATTCGATCGAAGAAACGTTCCCGGAGTTCGCGCAGAGTCGCGCGGCTGCGAAGGACGTGGATGAAAAAGACGAGCGACACGCCCGCAAATGAAACCCGGTTGAAGGCTGCGGACGTGGTCGCGGCAGACCGCTACGGAAGCTCCAGCCTGCGCATCTTGAACGTGAACAAGGTGCCGGCGGCCGCACTGGACTCCACCTCCAACGTGCCGCCATGGGACCGCGCGATCTCCGACGCAATGTAGATGCCGAGGCCGAGACCCGGCCGCGGACGCTCACTCTTTTCACGTGAGAATGGGCTGAAAATCGCGTCCAACCTCGCTGATGGAATGTGTCCCTCGTTGTGTACGTCGAGCGTGAGCATTTCCGGCTCGGAGTGAACGGTCAGCGTAATCGGGGACGAGCGCTCTCCGTGTACCGCTGCATTGGTGAGCAGGTTGGCCAGGAGCTGTGCCAATCTGCTCGGGTCGCAGACCACGTCGTCGTCTATCTGTATGTGGACCTTGATGTCCTGGCGGCCAGTGGCGATTGCCACCTCTTCCACAACCCGCTTCAGGTCTTCTTCCAGCGTGCTTGTCAGCTGCAGCGCGATGGGAATGCCGCCGCCCAGACGTCCCCTGGCGAAATCAAGCACGTCGTTGATCAGTCCGTCCATTCTGGCAACGCCGGAAGTGATGTGCGCGAGCATCCGTTGCTGGCGCTCAGTGCCCGCCTCACATGCCAGCGAATCTGCGGCGATGCTGATGGCCTGCAGCGGACTGCGCAGGTCATGACCCAGCACGGCAATGAACTGGTCGCGCAGGTCGGCGACACGATGCGCATCGGAGAGCGCGGATTCCGCTCGCACAAGGCGATCTTCCTTGTCGAGGTAGCTTCCTACCAGGTCGGCCAGCAGCTCCATGGAGCGTTGGACGTGGGCTACGTCGAAGTTGGCCGGTGCCGAATCAATCGCGCAGAGCGTGCCGAAGAAGCTCCCGTCTGGCCGATGGATGGGAACGGACGCGTAGCTCTCAAGTCCGTAGATCCGTGGCGTGTGATGCTGGGAGTAAATCGGGTGCTCGCTTGCATGCGCAAATACAACTGACGTCGCCGACTGCCTGATCTCGTCACAGATGGTGGTCTCAAGCACCAGTTGGCCACCGGGAACCAGCCCGAACCCCAGGGTGTCGAAGGTGGCGCACGCGGTCCAGGTTGTCTGGGTCACGCGGGCAATAGCCGTGAATCGTGAGCCCGTGATGTGGGCGACGGTCTCCAGGATTCGCGGCACGGCCTGGATTCGACCAATCTCGGCGATGTCGTCCAGCAGATTGGGGTCCGTCAGCTTCTGCATGGTCGGTCGTCCGGTGGGCACCGCATCATCCCATGGAACCGTTGTGAAGGTTGATGCGAGGGTGTTGCGGCCTTTTCAGGCTGGGTCGTGACGGGTCTGCGGGGCCCCTGGCTGGGTACCTCGGCTGGCCGGAAGCGGACGCTGGCGTGTGCATGCAATCCGAGCAGATATTCGTCAACCCGCCCGGGCGCTACAGGTTCTGGAAATGTCCGGATTACCTGGCAGGTCGCCTTCGGCAACTGTGCCGCCGAGCTGATGTGTAATCGCTGGTTGACAAGGTAGAACGATCGTTCTACCTTGGCGCCATGGATAAGACAACGACCGACACCCGACAGAAGATCCTGGACACGGCGGAGGCGCTGATTTACCAGAACGGAATACATGCGACCGGCATGGATCTGCTGGTGAAGACCTCTGGCGTTGCGCGCAAGAGCATTTATCGACACTTTGAAAACAAGGACCAGGTTGCCGCAGCCGCGTTGAACGCGCGGGACGTGCGCTGGCTCAACTGGTTCAGGCGGGAATGCGACAAGGCCGGCAGCCCGGAAGCGCGCATCCTGGGCATGTTCACGGTGCTCAAAGGTTGGTTCAAGTCCGAGGGCTATCGCGGCTGTGCCTTCATCAACACGGCAGGCGAAGTCGGCGATTCGCACGACCCGATCCGCAGGATCGCCAAGCACCACAAGCAGAAACTGCTCGATTACACGCTGGAGCTCACCGGGCAACTGAACATCGCGCAGCCGGCCGTTCTGGCGCAGCAGCTGCTGGTTCTGATGGAAGGCGCCATCACCGTATCGCGCGTGATGGGTGACTACAACGCCGCAGACACCGCAAGGGACGTTGCGCAGTTGTTGTTGAAGCAAGCCACGCACTAGCGCCGCAGTAACCGAAATCCCGCCGCAGTACCCCGTTCATCCATTTCCACTGGAGGCCCCACCGTGTCCGCAGAAGCACCCCGTCCCCCCCTTCCCCCGTTCACTCTCGAATCGGCGATCCAGAAGGTTCGCTTGGCAGAAGATGGCTGGAATTCCCGCGATGCCGACAAAGTGGCGCTTGCCTATTCGCTCGACACCCAGTGGCGAAACCGCGCCGAGTTCACCAACGGCCGCGAGGAAGCCCAGCAGTTCCTTGCCCGAAAGTGGAAGAAAGAGCTTGAGTACCGCCTGATCAAGGAGTTGTGGGCATTCACCGGCAACCGCATCGCCGTGCGCTACGCCTATGAATGGCGCGACGACTCTGGAAACTGGTTCCGCTCCTATGGAAACGAGAACTGGGAATTCGGCGCGGATGGTCTGATGGAGCGCCGCTTCTCGTGCATCAACGACATGCCCATCAAGGACAGCGAACGCAAGTTCCACTGGCCACTGGGGCGCCGCCCGGATGATCACCCGGGGCTGTCCGACCTGGGCATGTAAGTTGCGGAGCCAACGTGAGGAAGGCCTGCGGGCGTGAATGCGCCCGCGGGCTTTCCATGTCAGCGCGGGGTGCTCCTTCGCTTCAGGGGGCCGGCTACGGCTGCACTTCAGCGCGGAACGCGATCTCGATCAACTGTTCGGGGAAGGCGAGCGCGGAAACCCCGATGAGGTTGCTGGCCACCTGGGGAACAGGCTGGCCATAGACGGCAGGCCTGACCTTGCTGCTGGCGGCGAACGCCGCAGGCACATCAATGACAAACAGGGTTTCCTCAACCACATCCGCCAACGATCCACCCAGCTCGGCCAACAACACCTGCGCGTTCTCGTAGGTGCGCTTCATCTGCGCTTCCATGGTGTCGAAGTTGGCAGGCTTTCCATCAGCGCCCAGAGCGGCCGGCGCCACCAGCTGTCCCTCCGGCGTGTGCGAGAGCTGGCCCGACAGGAAGATCGAATTGTTCACGCGCACGGCCTGTACATACCCATAGGCCGATTCCCACGGCACGCCGAAGCTGGCCGTCTTGCGGTTGGAGGTACTCATTGCGTTGTCCTTCCAAGGATAAGGTCGCCAGTCTGCCGGCAGGCTCGGGTCCCCGCCTGCCCCGAACGGGTGAGGCAAGCGTGATCGTGAGCCTCGTGCGGCTGCTGCTGGCCGGAAGCAGCCACAGACTTCGGTTGCGCCATCCATGCGCCGTTTGTTCAATCCAGCGCGTGCTCGGCCAGACATGATCTATCGGTCCCAATGCAATCCCGCACCGATGACAGATTCCGATACGTGCCGTTCGCCAGTCCAAAGTACCTTCCGACGTTGTGTCATCGGTGGAGAACGAAAGGACAGATCGGCACCGCCGCAGGTTACGGAGGGGGCGATAGCCTTCTCCACCCTGTCTTCCCTGGCCGCAGTATTGAGCGATGAGAACCGCCGGCTGTTGCGACTGCTGCGCGAACTTCAACCCAGGTCGCTCACCGAACTGTCCGAGCACTGCGGGCGCAAGGTTCCAAGCCTTTCTCGTACCCTTCGGATGATGGAAGGTTATGGGCTGGTTGAACTGAAGCGGGTCGGAGCGTCTGTCGTGCCATCTGCCATGGCCACGCGCTTTCTCATAGAGCTCGACTAGCGCCACGCTGTATCGCCGCATCGCGGAGTTCTGTCGCTATTGCCCGCTGACGTGTCAGCCCACTACGCTGGCAATCACGACCCATGTCGCATATTCCCCTACCGCTTAGGGCCCTTGCGCCATCGGCGTCTGGGGCGGCTTAACAGCATGCAAGAATGCCGAAAGCGTCTTGCATCAAGCATTGAATGCAACTCTTCTGATTGGCACTGCGCGTCGGCACAGGTACAGATGACGAGCCGCCTCATCTGGGGTGGCCGGGCCTCGAAAACCCGTATCGACAATGAAGTGATTGCGCTTGCCGGCCGACGCCACCTCGCGTGGCGTCGGTCGGCAATCCGTCTGCCGGCTGCGGCGGGCGGAGCGTGGAGGCCTTGTGCCTGCCGGTTCATTGTCCCGGTTTTCGAGCCACGTCTCCGCCCGCCACCTTTATGTGGCGGCTACCGTCTGTCCTGCACGGAGCCCCAGCCATGACTGCACCGGAATTCCCCCGTCCCCATCCCTATCGCGCAGCTGGCGATGCGTCATCAGAACAAGCATCTGCGATCGATCCCAGAGCTTTCATCGCCACGCTGACGCGTATCGGCAAAGGCGCAGCCGCCGACGGCCAGCCGTGGCCGGAGCGTCATCAGATGCCCGGCCGCCGCATGGCGCTGGCCGATGCGGACTGCGCACTGGCGGGCCTGCGCATAGCGCTGGAAATGCTGCTGGCGGCCGAGCGCGTCCGCCAGAACGGCCCGGACGACGAATACGTGGGCGACCGGGTGATGGAGGGTTTGATGATGGCGTGCCTGGCGCTGACCGCGCAGGTCAGCGCGCGGATGCGGCCAGAGGAGTAACGCCGGAAAATCTTCCGGCGTTACCACCGGTCATTCGCAGGAATCGCCTTCTTCCTTCAGCATCGCCTCGTCCACCGGCCGCTCGCGCTCGATGAGGGCACGCTGCTCTGCGTCCGGCTCACCCAGCCACCACACGTTGCAGCGGGCAGTAAGGCGGCCGACCATCTTCGAGTGCGTCGGCGAATACAGCATCGCCAGCGCGGTGGTCGAGCACTGGTGCGCCTGGCAGGCGGTGTAGAGCCACCACGGCTCGCCCTGCAGCACCATCAGTTCGCCAGGACCGCTGGGACCGCTCAGCAGGCGTTCGCGCAGGGAGGGGACGTTCTTGTCGGGCGATTCGGCCGCCGCAGTGTTCTTCATCAGGGCGTCGAACGCGGCCAGCACCTTCGGGTCCTTGCGGCCGCAGTCGTCCACGGTGTTGCCGCCGACCAGGGTGAAGAAATAAGTCGCCAGCGGATTGTCCGCGCAGGTGAGTTCGGCGCCGGGGGTCTCACCTTCCGGCTCGCCTTCGTTGTCCCACACCGACGGGTCCACGCCGTCTTCGACGGAAGGCGCGTTCTCGACCACCGTGGCCGTGGCGGCTGGGGCTTCCGTCGGCGCAGCAGTAGCGGCGGGTGCAGCTGCGGTGCCTGCTTCCGGTGCCGGTGCCTGCGTGCACGCGGCCAGCAACGCGACCAGCCCTGCCATTCCCATCATTCGAGACGTCATTCCCTGTCCTGTGTCCATTCGCCCAGCCGGCGACCGCGTGATTCTACCCGCCAGCCAAGGTGGATACTCTGGCAATCACGCCTTCCATCACTGCCAGGATGCAGACGCATGCGCCGTTCACTGCTTGCCTCGATGCTTCTCAGTGGCCTGTTGCTGGCCGTGCCTGTGATTGCGCAACAGCCCGCTGCGCCCTTACCCATCTCGCTACCCGACGTCCCCCTGCCCGCCGCGCTGGATCGCGTGCTGCGCGATTACGAACAGGCGTGGCGCACCGGTGATGCGAAGGCGTTGGCGGGATTGTTCGCCGAGGACGGTTTCATCCTGCAGAGCAACCAGCCGCCCGTGCGCGGGCGCGCGGCGATCGAGGCAGCGTATGCCGGCCAGGGAAGCAGTCCGTTGCGGCTGCGTGCGCTGGCCTATGCCGCAGAGGAATCCACCGGTTACATCATTGGTGCCTACACCTACGGCAGCAACGCAGGCGATACCGGGAAGTTCACGCTGACGTTGAAGCGCGTGGCGGGTGGGCCATGGATGATTTTTTCGGACATGGACAACACCAACGCGCCGCCGCAGTCGCGTTGATGGGCGCTGCGGGTTCCGCAGTAGATCCACGCCATGCGTGGATGGGTTTCGCGCACGTACAAAAAAAACCCCGGCACTGGGCCGGGGTTTTCGATTCACTTGAACAGCGTATCCGGATACTCCGGCTTCTGTTCGCGTGCCAACAGCGCACGCAATCCTTCTTCCGGGGTCTGCTCGCCATGCAGCACGGCGCGCACGCGGTCGGAGATGGGCAGGTCGATGCCATGACGGCGCGCCTGTCGCATCACTTCGTCGGCGGTCTGCACCGACTCGACCACCTGGCCGATTTCGCGGATGGCGTCCTGCAGCGTCTGCCCGCGGCCCAGGGCCAGGCCCAGGCGGCGGTTGCGCGACAGGTCGCCGGTGCAGGTCAGCACCAGGTCGCCCAGCCCCGCCAGGCCCATCAGCGTTTCCGGCTTGGCGCCGATCGCTGCCGCCAGGCGCAGCATCTCGTTGAGGCCACGGGTGATCAGGCCGGCACGGGCGTTCAGGCCCAGCTGCATGCCATCGGCGACGCCGGC